>OODS01001135.1_pt1 | contig 18340 bp, 22 predicted proteins | sample 1671531 | NCBI WGS metagenome assembly OODS01 (sample SAMN06348166, study PRJEB24527) | human gut metagenome | biome: human gut; feature: ankylosing spondylitis patient; material: feces | host: Homo sapiens | place: China | collected 2015-10 | reverse complement strand
TAAGGCCTTTGAATAAGACAAAAGGCTGCCTCATCGCTAACTTTGCAACAGTGCCAATTTATTCAGGAAAAGAGGGTCGGCATTCGTAGTACGCTGTCGTTCTTGAAATTACACTAAAAACGTGCTACAATAAAAAAATTGAAGCGGGGTAGAAATATGTATTTGATATTCATGTAATTTAGTTTTTAAGCACTGCCCTTTTAAGGGTTTATTTGTTGTGCTTAAAGACATATTTACATGAGTATATCCTCGCTTTTGAAGACCTCCTTGTAAAATTATGTCTTTCTGCACGAACAACGCTTAGGCAGTTGTTCGTTTTTAATTTTATATAAGGAGATTTCTATAATGAACAGAATAAAAAATTGGAAGAAACAATTTGCTGTAATATACACAGGGCAGGCTTTTTCAATCTTGGGTTCTGCCGCAGTGCAGTTCGCTGTTATCTGGTGGCTGACCATCCAGACTGAATCCGCAATCACCTTGACGATTGCATCCTTAGTTGCCTTTCTCCCCAATATGTTAATCGGACCCTTTGCCGGTGTGTGGATCGACCGATACAACCGCCGAACAGTAATGATTTTAGCTGACGGTCTGGTAGCTGTATCCAGCATCATCCTTGGGGCAGCATTTTTACTTGTGGAAACACCCCCTATTTGGTTTATCTACATTGTTTTATTTTTGCGTGGATTGGGGAATACCTTTCACGGTCCAGCTATGCAAGCGGCGATACCCATGTTTGTGCCAGCAGATATGTTGACCAAAGCAGGGGGCTGGGGAAATATGATCCAATCAATATCCAACATGATGGGGCCTGTGCTGGGTGCTGCGCTTATGTCATTTCTACCTATTTCCTCCATTATGATTGTGGATATACTGGGAGCCGCTTTTGCGATAGTTTGCCTCCTATTTGTTATAATTCCAGACATTACGCAAACCAATGAGAAGATGAGTGTATTGTCTGACATGAAGCAGGGCTTTATCGCAATGAAAGCAAATAAACCTTTAATGGCTGTGTTTTCCCCCATGCTGCTGATGACCATACTTTATATGCCATTAGGTTCTCTGTTCCCTCTACTGGCACGCAGCCACTTTATGGGTGAAGCCTGGCACAATAGCATTGTGGAATTTGTCTTTGCAGGTGGATTGCTTCTTTCATCTTTGGTTATCGGTGTATGGGGCGGCATGAAAAGAAGGTTTTTCATGGCATCCTTAGCTATTGGCTTAATGGGTCTGGCTACACTGATTAGCGGAGCGCTACCGACAAGCGGTTTTTGGATATTTGTTATATGCTGCTTCTTCTTGGGCGCCTCTGGCACATTTATGAATGTTCCTGTTATGGCTTATGTTCAAGAAAGCATTGCCCCTGAAATGATGGGCAAGGTGTTTTCCCTTTTGATGACCGCCATGACTCTTTCTATGCCGATAGGCTTACTTGTTGCAGGTCCGGTTGTTGAGGTTATAGGTGTTAATACATGGTTTTTCTGGTCTGGTGTTGCGTTGATAGTAAACGCTGTTCTCTGCCGCATTCTGACACGACGCTATGACAAAGTAACAATGAAACCGCAAGTGGACTGAAAAAAGGACCGGGTTGATGATAATTTGTAGTGGTGAGCTTCTGGGAGTACAAAACAAAGTGCTCAAAATTGTCGGGCTCATGGCGTTTAACGGTATTAATTTCGCTTATAATAATCTTTCTATAATAGCCTAAAGGAGAATATCTATGATACCTAATAGCGAAAATAAAAGAGTATGGTTTATTACCGGAGCAAGCAAGGGGCTTGGCTATGCTTTTACATGCGCCGCCTTGAAAGCCGGGGATAAAGTTGTTGCAGTTGCAAGGACTATCGATAATTTGGCGAAGCTAGAAGAAACATATCAAGAGAGCTTACTGCCATTAAACCTCGATGTTACAGATAGGGAGGCTGTTTTTTCTACGGTTGAAACAGCAGTTAAACATTTCGGTAGGCTTGATATTGTTGTTAATAATGCGGGTATCATGACTATGGGTATGATTGAAGAACTAAACGAATCCGATGCTCGGAAACTAATGGACACAAACTTTTTTGGAGCTCTTTGGGTTTGTCAGGCAGTGATGCCCTATTTGAGGTCGCAGCGTTCTGGACATATCATACAGATTACAAGCATTGGCGCTATTATCTCGGGTCCGATGTCTGGTATTTACAGTGCAAGTAAATTTGCGCTGGAAGGAATGAGTGAAGCCTTAGCAAAAGAAGCGGAACATTTCGGAGTGAAACTCACTATGGTGGAACCAGGAGGATATTGGACAGATTTATACACTTCGATGAGTTACAGCAATCCATTAGATTCATACGATACACTGCGCGATGAGCTGGCGAAACAGTATTCCGAAGATTCGGTCGATAGTGATCCTTCCTTGGCAGCGGAAGCCCTTATGAAATTAGTAGCCAGCAATAATCCGCCTTTGAGGCTTATCCTTGGCAGCATGGTATACGATTTGGCGATGGATACCTTAAAAGCACGGATGGCTACCTGGGAAGAATGGGAAGCTGTTAGCCGTGCATCAGAAAAGGCTATTCCTGCACCGGAGAGATATGGAGTATAATACCAAACATGGTTTTTGAGGCAAGGACGAAACTATCATGAAAATTGAAATTATGGAATATAACCCGGATTGGACAAAGAATTTTGAAGAAGAGAAAATAAAATTGCTCCATTTTTTCGGTTCTCATGCCGTAGCCATTGAACATATCGGAAGCACGGCGATACCCAATCAACGGGCGAAACCGGTTATAGATATATTTATTGGCGTTTCGCCTTTTGCTGAACTACCTTTTATCAGCGCATTTTTAATGCAAAGGAGTATCACCACACTCCGACAGATATGACAGGCAGATATTTGTTTGCAAAATATACAAATGAAGTTTGGACCCATAATCTTCTTGCTTTGGTGTAGGTATAATACCCAAAAACGAAGTTTATGCGGAACAGGATAACACCTCGAAATCGGAGTTTATATGGCTTCGTGGGGGAGTTATGTGTTTGAGCTTTGTCGCATTAACGCGAATCAGGGGTTGACGGCAGAAATAGACTGGAATTACACTTCTTGGAGTCGGCGTTGCCGGAAAATTCTGATTGGATTAGTTGTTCGGGGTGCGAAAACAGTCGTAGTTCGGGGAAAAAACCGAATTTTGACCCAAAACCGCGAAAAACTCGAAATGACAGTTCCTATCAGTTTTCATAATGAATTAAAACAAAAAAATTAGGCTGCAAAGATAGGGAAAATGTGTCAATTTGCGTAAGTGATAATTAGTCAATTAAGATAAATGCTACTTTTGTAATCAAAGCAAAATGATATGAGCAAGATTTTTGGAATCGTAAATATAACCACCGATAGTTTTTCCGATGGAGGACTTTATTTAGATACAGATAAGGCAATTGAGCATGCTCTGCATTTGGTTGAAGATGGAGCAGATGTGATTGATTTGGGAGCCGCTTCCAGTAATCCTGATACAACTGAAGTGGGCGTTGTGGAAGAAATCAAAAGACTCAAACCTGTCATTAAGGCTTTAAAAGAAAAAGGCATTTCTATTTCTGTTGATACATTTAAACCTGAGGTTCAGAGTTTTTGCATAGAACAAAAGGTTGATTTTATTAATGATATTCAAGGTTTTCCTTATCCTGAGATTTATTCAGGCTTGGCAAAGTCAGATTGCAAACTTGTGTTGATGCACTCCGTTCAGCGAATTGGTGCAGCTACTAAAGTTGAAACGAATCCGGAAGAGGTTTTTACTTCCATGATGGAATTTTTTAAAGAAAGAATTGCTGCTTTAGTTGAGGCTGGTGTAAAGCGTGAACGAATTATTCTTGATCCGGGTATGGGCTTCTTTTTAGGCTCTAATCCAGAAACATCTATTCTTGTTTTGAAGCGTTTCCCTGAAATTCAAGAAGCTTTTAATTTGCAAGTAATGATTGCAGTGTCACGGAAATCATTCTTAGGTAAAATAACTGGAACCGATGTGAAATCTCGTTTAGCACCAACTCTTGCAGCAGAAATGTATGCATACAAAAAAGGTGCAGATTATCTCCGCACCCATGATGTTAAGTCTTTATCAGATGCCTTGAAAATATCCAAAGCCCTAGGTTAGTTTTATTTTTTTAGCTTTCTAAATGAATATGCTATACTTGCTCTGAAGTTGTGTTGGCGTACTTGACTTAGGTCTGGATCTTTCGAACTGTTACTAAGAGGGTAATCATAGCCAAACATAAACTGGAAATGTCCTAATTCTAAACCTGTTCCAATACCTACACTATAATCAAGAGGACTTAAACTTCCATCACTTCCAAAAGGTTTTGTGTACTTCTCTTGAGTTTTCGTAGCTAAATAGTAGTGTTTGTTGGTAAATCCAAATAATCCAATATTCAATCTTGCGACCGGGAAAGTCCTCTTGAAAGTACCACAAGTTCGCGGGATGGAGTTTTATCCCAGCTGCATCGAGAAAGGCATGCGCAGTGAGCGTGCTCTCAAGCTCGCCATCGCCGAAATGTATGTCAAAGGAGTAAGTACCCGCAGGGTCTCGGATATCGTCGAAATTCTTTGTGGCACCGAAGTCAGCTCGTCCCAGGTCAGCAGGCTGGCAAAGGAGCTCGATGAAGAGATTACGTCTTGGAAGGCGCAGCCTGTCGGACAGATTCAATACTTGGTACTTGATGCGACCTATGAATCGGTTCGCGTCGGTTCCCATGTGGTCAAGCAGGCGCTTCTAGTGGCTATTGGCGTTGATTACAGCGGGAATCGGCATATTCTTGACGCCGAAGTCGCGAACAGTGAGGCAGAGGTAAACTGGCGTTCCTTTCTCGAGGGTCTCGTACGACGAGGGATGCACGGCCTGCGAATGATCACCAGTGATGACCACTCAGGACTGCGCGCGGCAATCGATGCTGTCTTCCCTGGAATTCTGTGGCAACGCTGCCAGTTTCATCTGCAGCAGAATGCCCACTCCTACGTCACGAAAAAAGATGAGATCCCGCTGATAGCCGCTGATATTCGGAAGGTGTTCAATCGGAATATGTCAAGATAGTTTATGCCAGATTTTTGAGAGGTTTGCATCAAGCAGCCTTCGAAAGAGGACGGCATGACATTGAGACCGGCAAGGCGTCGTAGATACGCACTTTCCCAGTACGCCACCGTAAGGGGTTTTTCTCTTTGGCAGCAAGAATGGTTTGGTTTCTTTTTTCCTCGGCGCCGTAGGCGTCCGACTAACAATTTATTGTACGGAATCTATCCGTGATTTTGGGGTGGATCGGGTCGTCATAGTCTGGTGTGAGACTATGTACCGGAAGCTTGAAAATCCCGGATAAAGCCCGCTTTGGCAATGTTTTTGTACCGCATAGATTATGCAAAAATGCGGAAAGTTTCTTCATAGTCAGCAATGGGACTTGCTCGTGTATATACTGTTTATATATACATGTGGAGGTGACTCATGCGCAAGCCTCATTCGCCGTTTTTGGCAAGCATCTATGAGCAGATGTTGATGCTGCGTTACGCGATGGCAACCGTTGAAGCCTATCTGCACTGGATCAAGGCATTTATCCGTTTTTCCCGGATGAAGCATCCGGTCGAGCTGGGTGAGGCGGAGGTTCAGCAATTTTTGTCCTATCTGGTCACCGAGCGCCATGTGGCTGTCAAGACTCAGGCCCAGGCGTTGAATGCGCTGGTCTTCTTGTATCGCACTGTCTTGTTACGGCCTCTGCAGCTCGAGATGAAATTTACGCGCAGCCAGCGCCCTCCCAAACTGCCAACTGTTTTGACGCAAAGTGAAGTCCGAGCCTTGTTGCTGGCTATGCCAGTTCATCTTCGTCTCTTGGCGCAACTGATGTATGGCAGCGGACTCAGGCTGATGGAGGTGATGCGCCTGTGCGTGCAGGATATCGACTTCAACTACCTCTGCCTGATGGTCTGGAATGGCAAAGGGGGCAAGCACAGGCGTGTGACTCTGGCCTCGGAACTCATTCCGGCCCTGCGGGAGCAAATTGCCTACGTCCAGCGCTTTTATATGACGGACTGCTTAAACGACGCGTATGCCGGGGTGGCCTTGCCGACGGCATTGGCGCGCAAGTATCCGGCTGCCAGCAAAGAGCTGGGTTGGCACTACCTGTTTCCGGCATCCCATCTGAGTCGCGATCCTGTCGATGGGGCCTTGCGTCGACATCATCTGGATCCAACTACCCTGCAAAAAGCGGTTCGAGCCACGGCGCGTCAGCTACAGCTGGGAAAACCGGTCACCTGTCATACCTTGCGCCATTCCTTTGCCACCCATTTGCTGGCGCGGGGGGCGGATATTCGAACCGTGCAGGAGCAACTGGGCCATTCTGATGTTCGAACCACACAAATTTATACCCATGTGCTGCAAAACGGCGCCAATGGGGTACGTAGCCCTTTGTCTGATCTGTAATGGTTGGGGGGCGGGACGCTCGGTTTTTCAGAACGAGTGGCCTGACGCAGGCACGCTACCGCCCTTAGGTTACAGCTCCTAGAGGCTGACATCCGTTTCAGGTGGTGGCTTGTTACCCGGGCCATTTTCATCCTGATGGCCTGTTCTTTTCGTCAAACTATGCTACGGATTTCAGTTTCATATGGAAATAAATAATCGACGGGATTTGCAAAAATGTGCGATAGACAGGGAAGGTGCGAACAAGTTCCTGATATGAGATCATCATGTTCATCCGGAGCGCATCCCAGAGGGACATCATGAGCCATCAACTCACCTTCGCCGATAGTGAATTCAGCACTAAGCGCCGTCAGACCCGAAAATAGATTTTCCTCTCCCGCATGGATCAGATTCTGCCATGGCAAAACATGGTGGAAGTCATCGAGCCGTTTTATCCCAAGGCGGGCAATGGCCGACGGCCCTATCCGCTGGAGACCATGCTGCGTATTCACTGCATGCAGCATTGGTACAACCTGAGCGACGGTGCCATGGAAGATGCCCTGTACGAAATCGCCTCCATGCGCCTGTTTGCCCGATTATCCCTGGATAGCGCCCTGCCGGATCGCACCACCATCATGAATTTCCGCCACCTGCTCGAGCAGCATCAACTGGCCCGTCAATTGTTCAAGACCATCAATCGCTGGCTGGCCGAAGCAGGCGTCATGATGACCCAAGGCACTTTGGTGGATGCCACCATCATTGAGGCACCCAGCTCTACCAAGAACAAAGAGCAGTAACGCGATCCGGAGATGCATCAGACCAAGAAAGGCAATCAGTGGCACTTTGGCATGAAGGCCCACATTGGTGTCGATGCCAAGAGTGGCCTGACCCACAGTTTGGTTACCACCGCGGCCAACGAGCATGACCTCAATCAGCTGGGTAATCTGCTGCATGGAGAGGAGCAATTTGTCTCAGGCGATGCCGGATACCAAGGCGCGCCCCAACGCGAAGAGCTGGCCGAGGTGGATGTGGACTGGCTGATCGCCGAGCGACCCGGCAAGGTAAGAACCTTGAAACAGCACCCACGCAAGAACAAAACAGCCATCAACATCGAATACATGAAGGCGAGCATCCGGGCCAAAGTGGAACATCCGTTTCGCATCATCAAGCAGCAGTTCGGCTTCGTGAAAGCCAGATACAAGGGGTTGCTGAAAAACGATAACCAACTGGCGATGTTATTCACCCTGGCCAACCTGTTTAGGGTGGACCAAATGATACGTCAGTGGGAGAGATCTCAGTAAAAACCGGAAATAACGCCAGAAATGGCGGAAAAAATAGCCTAAATAGGCTGATTCGATGTGTTTGCGGGAAAAAAATCGGCCCAGATCCGCGAAATTTTAATCAGCGAGTCAGCTTGGGAAGAAATGACCTGCTTATTCGCACCTTCCCTAAATCGTCGTGCCACTTACGCCAGTCTTTATTGAGCTTATCTTTTTTACCGCCTTCTTCGGCTTTTACAGGTGCCTGGTCGACGTTCATCACCACTTCAACGGCATCAAAGCCGAGTTTGTCACCCAACAAGTAGTACATCTGCACGCAGGCATCGCGGTCGTACACCACTACCATGCCTTTCATTGTCGCCCTGGAGGTGCGAGAGCAGGCTATACAGCAGGCGATCGAGGCCGCGCTAGCGCACCAGCCAGTTGATCCCCCCCGCCCCAAGAGCTGGCGCGTGCTGCGCCCGCTCCGGCCACGCCTGAACCGCCCCGCCTTCGGCGGAGCCGTTAGGGCGCGGCACCAAATGGGCTGAAATGCGGCGTTCGGGTATCAAAACGAACGAACCAGGAGAGGCGGATTTTAGCCACTAAAATCCGCCAGAAAACGTCGCGAACTTTCAGGGCTTTTGGGGGGCATTTGGCAGGGTTTCGCATGCGAAAATCGACGTTTCGTGGTGATCTGGGGAGGAAGAGGGTTTTGCGCATGCGCAAAAGTGCCTATTTAACATATTGCCTGTATGACGCAGTAGGAATATGCAAAAAATGCATATACGAAACCGCATGAGGATTTTTATGGTGATGTTGTCTAAATTGGACGCTGATGCCGCTAGCAATATACGAGATCAGCATGACTACGAACGAGCGCTGGCGTTAATTGATGAACTGTTCGACTGGTATCGCTCGTTGGGAGGATCGTTCGCCGGAATTCGACGAATTCAACAAAATGGTGCGAAACATAGAGACCCAGGAGAAGTCACCATGAAAATTTTGGGTGGGTTCTGCATCTAGGGTTGTAGATGGTGCCATTGTGTTGTTCCGCGAGCCCCTTGTTCCCAGAACTCAAAAAATGGGAGCGAGCGAATATCAGAGACTCGGGCGCAGCGGATGTCACCCTCTATCACAATTGGTAATCCAAAAAGTGTTTTTCCTCGCCAAACTATTCAATCCACTCCTTCGTTTCGCCCTGCTATGGCAATCCCTATGGGTTCAAATGACGATCCCGTTCTCGATCTGTCCGACCAGGTCCTCGACCTCCGTCACCGTAACATCAGGATCTGCCGGTCGTCTATTGCCCAACGAGCGCGCGGGTAGATCTAGCCAGAGCCTCGCTTTTTGGGCATTCCCATCAAACAGCCGTGTCGCAAAAAATAGTTTTTGAAAATAGGTTTTTGAGTTTCCCACCATCAACTCCTGTAAAATGACGTGATACTGGGTCGTAAATGATGATAGCTCTAACGGAGGTCGTATGTCCCAGCTCAAGGACCGTCGCACCTCGATGCGGGTAACAGCCGAAAACATTGTTCTGAACAGTGGTGAATGGTTCACGCAGAATGAACTGAACAGCATCGCCACCTGTCAGCAATTCGAACTCGATGAGTGGGAGCTGTCAGGGAAAATATTTTCCATCCATCATGACGGCACAGATTACTATCCGACATATGCGCTGGATTCGAAAGATTATCGACCGCTAGATGCAATGGCCAAAGTTATTTCCATTTTTTCTGGACACAAAAACGGTTGGGGGATGGCATTTTGGTTCATGTCGGCTAATGGTTGTCTGGGTGCCGTAACACCGAAATCTATTATTGCTACTGAACCAGAACGAGTGTTGGCCGCAGCCCGAGATGAAATTGAAGGCGTGGCCCATGGCTAACTGTGGCTGTAGGCTTTCGCATAACCAACAGTTGTTGGCACCAGTGTTCACTGCAAACATTCGCTCGGTCCGCCCAGGTCTTCTGGTGGACAGCTCTATTTGGTAACAGGCTTTTGACCCAACAGTCCGGACACGTTTTCCAAACTCATCATCCAGTCGGCAATATCTAGACTCCTCAATTGCAGGATGTTTTCAATTTGGGGAGCCCGCAGAATTCGGAAAAAATCGTACGCTAAGGTTTTCCGGGCATCCGTAAGGGCCGAAACTTCCCGTCTTCCAGTCTGCGGCTCTGCCGCCAGACGTAATCGCCGGTTAGGTTGATGTGCTCCCAGCCCAGCGGCGACAGGAATTGCAGCAGCTCGCCGTCCACCGGCTTGCCGGCCTCGACCAACCCCTGGGTGGCGCGTTCCAGGTACACCGTGTTCCACAGCACGATAGCCGCCGTCACCAGGTTGAGGCCGCTGGCCCGGTAGCGCTGCTGCTCGAAGCTCCGATCCCTGATTTCCCCAAGGCGGTTGAAGAACACCGCCCTGGCCAGCGAGTTGCGCGCCTCACCTTTGTTCAGGCCGGCATGCACGCGGCGGCGCAGTTCAACACTTTGCAGCCAGTCCAGGATGAACAGCGTGCGCTCGATCCGGCCCAGCTCGCGCAGGGCCACGGCCAGTCCGTTCTGGCGCGGGTAGCTGCCGAGCTTGCGCAGCATCAGCGAGGCGGTGACGGTGCCCTGCTTGATCGAGCTGGCCAGGCGCAGGATGTCGTCCCAGTGGGCACGCACGTGCTTGATGTTCAGGGTGCCGCCGATCAGCGGGCGCAACGTCGGGTAGGCTTGCACGCCCTGCGGCACGTACAGCTTGGTTTCGCCGAGGTCGCGGATGCGCGGCGCGAAGCGGAAGCCTAGCAGGTGCATCAGGGCAAAGACGTGATCGGTGAAGCCGGCCGTGTCGGTGTAGTGCTCCTCGATCCGCAGGTCGGACTCGTGGTACAGCAGGCCGTCGAGCACATAGGTGGAATCGCGGACGCCGACATTCACCACGCGGGTGCTGAACGGCGCGTACTGGTCGGAGATATGGGTATAGAACAGCCGTCCCGGCTCGCTACCGTACTTCGGGTTGACGTGCCCGGTGCTCTCGCCCCGGCCACCCGCGCGGAAGCGCTGGCCATCGGAGGATGAGGTCGTGCCGTCGCCCCAGTGGGCGGCAAAGGCGTGGCGATACTGGTGGTTGACCAGCTCGGCCAAGGCCGCCGAATAGGTTTCGTCGCGGATGTGCCAGGCTTGCAGCCAGGACAGCTTGGCGTAGGTCAGGCCGGGGCTCGACTCGGCCATCTTGGTCAGCCCGAGGTTGATCGCATCACCGAGGATTGCGGACAGCAGCAACGTCCTGTCTTTGGCCTCGGCCCCGTCCTTCAAGTGGGTGAAGTGGCGGCTGAAGCCCGTCCAGTCGTCCACGTCCATCAGCAGTTCGGTGATCTTGATGCGCGGCAGTAACTGGCTGGTTTGGTCGATCAGCGCCTGCGCCCGATCCGGCACCGCCGCATCCAGCGGGGTGATTTTCAGCCCTGACTCGGTGAGGATGGCATCGGGCAGCTCGTTGTCCTTGGCCAGGCGGGTGACGGTGGCCAACTGCTCGTCCAGCAGCTGCAAACGCTCTTCCAGGTACTGGTCGCTGTTCGGGTTGATCGCCAGGGGCAGGGCCTGCTCGCGCTTGAGTGCGGCGAACTTCTCGGCCGGCAGCAGGTAGTCGTCGAAGTCGCGGAACTGCCGCGAGCCCTTGACCCAGATGTCGCCGGAGCGCAGGGCGTTCTTCAGCTCGGACAGGGCGCAGATTTCGTAGAATTTCCGGTCGAGGCCTTCCGGGGTGATCACCAGCGGCTTCCAGCGCGGCTTGATGAAGGCCGTGGGTGCATCGGCCGGCACCTTGCGCAGGTTGTCGGCGTTCATCTCACGCAGGGTCTGCACGGCTGCCAGCACGCCTTGCGCGGCCGGCGCGGCGCGCAGTTCCAGCACCTCCAGCAAGGCCGGCGTGTAACGGCGCAGGGTGGCGAAGTTCTCGCCGACCAGGTGCAGGTGGTCGAAGCCTTCCGGCCGGGCCAGCAGCTCGGCCTCGCTGACGCTCTCGGTGAACTCGTCCCAGGGAATCACCGCCTCGATGGCGGCATAGGGGTCGCTGCCGCTTTCCTTCGCTTCCAGCAGCGCCTGGCCGATCCTGGAGTACAGGCGCACCTTGTCGTTGATCGCCTTGCCCTGCTTCTGGAACTGCTGCTGATGCTTGTGCTTCGCGCCGCTGAACAGCTTGACCAGGATGCGGTCATGCAGATCGACCAGCTCATCGATCACGGTCGCGGTGCTCTCCAGCACCACGGCGGCCAGGGTCGCGTAGCGGCGCTGCGGCTCGAACTTACCGAGGTCTTTGGGCGTCATCTGCCCACCCTCGCGGGCCAGCTTGAGCAGGCGGTTCTGGTGGATGTGCCGGCCCAGGCCTTCGGGCAAGTCCACCAACTGAAATGTCTTCAGCCGCTCGATGTGTTCCAGCATGTGCCGAGAGTTGGGTTTCAGCGGTGCCTGGCGCAGCCAGGTCAACCAGGTGATGCTGCTGCCGGCCTTGAGCTTCAACAGCTCGTCCAGCTTGGCCCGATGCGAGTCCGTGAGTGGTTCGACCAGGGCGCGGTAGACCCGCCGATTGGCTCGCGCAATGGCTTCCGAGCAGGCCCGGTCAATCACGCTCAGCGCCGGCAGGATGCGTCGTTTCTGCCGTAGGCTCTCCAGGGCCTGACCGGCCAGCAGCAAGCCTTTGTCGGTCTGCTGGGCCAGCTCGGTTAGCTCGCGCACCAGGGCGCGGAAGTCGGACAGGCCGAACGGGGCCAGTTGCAGGTAGGTGCGCAGTTCCTGGGCATGCTCGCGACGGGTCACGTCGCGCTCGCCGTACTTTGCCCAGCTCGCCGGCTCGGCCTGGACTTGCTTCGCCACCCACAGGATGACCGGCTCGGGCAGCTCGCTGTCGGTTCCCAGCGCGTAACCGGGGTAGCGCAGCAGGCAGAGCTGCACGGCGAAGCCGAGGCGGTTGGCGTCGCCGCGTCGCTGGCGGATCAGCGACAGGTCGGAGTCGTTGAAGGTGTAGTAGCGGATCAGGTCATCCTGGCTTTCCGGCAGCGCAAGCAGGGTGTCCCGCTCCGTGGCCGAGAGGATCAAGCGACGCGGCATGTGTCAGTCGTCCGTGCGGAGGTACTGGTAGAGGGTTTCCCGGCTGATGTTGAACTCGCGGGCAAGCTGCGCCTTGGGCTCGCCGGCCGTCGCTCGCTGCCGCAGGGTAGCAGCCTGCTCATCGGACAGGGCTTTCTTGCGGCCCCGGTACGCGCCACGCTGCTTGGCCAAGGCGATGCCCTCACGCTGCCGCTCGCGGATCAGGGCGCGCTCGAACTCAGCGAAGGCCCCCATCACCGACAGCATCAGGTTGGCCATCGGCGAGTCCTCGCCAGTGAACACCAGGCCCTCCTTCAGGAACTCGATGCGCACGCCGCGCTGAGTCAGCTTCTGTACCAAGCGACGCAGGTCATCGAGGTTGCGGGCCAGCCGATCCATGCTGTGCACCACCACTGTATCGCCTTCGCGGACGAAGCTCAGCAGCGCTTCGAGCTGGGGGCGCTGGGTGTCCTTGCCCGATGCCTTGTCGGTGAACACCTTGCTCACCTGGGTTTGTTCCAGCTGGCGTTCCGGGTTCTGGTCAAAGCTGCTGACCCGGACGTAGCCGATGCGGTGCCCCTGCACGATGTCTCCTTGGTTGAAGGCGGCTTAAGTGCACTTTCTGTTCCGTTGTGCCTCAAAGCCCATTTCTGTCAGGCTGAAATCTATAACCTTCGCGGGCATGTGTCAAAAAATGGGAAAGCAGACTCTATTCTGACGAAGCGGCGCGGCCCTGCCTGACATCAAGTTAGGGTATAGCCTAGATTGACATGCGCGATGCAACCCTTAACTTGCTTGCACCTATCGTTTCCATGCTAGCTTTATCGTAACGCTCAAGAAATTGGGCTTAATGCCGAAAACAATAAAATAAAACAGCCAACCCTTGAGGTTCTTATGCGCCAGAATTTACCAGTGACGGGTCGAAACTTAGAACTCCCAAAAGATGCCAATATTCTTTCGACTACCTCCCCTCAAAGCCATATCACGTACGTTAATCCTGACTTCATTAAAATCAGTGGTTTCACTGAGGAAGAACTATTAGGCCAGCCTCACAACATCGTAAGACACCCAGATATGCCGCCTGCTGCATTTGAGCATATGTGGAGTACATTAAAATCTGGCCGCTCATGGATGGGGCTAGTAAAAAATCGCTGTAAAAATGGCGACCACTATTGGGTAAGTGCTTATGTAACGCCAATAGCTAAGAATGGTTCGATTGTTGAATACCAGTCTGTAAGGACCAAGCCTGAACCTGAGCAGGTTTTGGCTGCGGAAAAATTATATGCTCAATTGAGAAGCGGGAAGGCCGCGAGGCCGAAATTGGCTGCTAGCTTTTCCGTGAAAATACTCTTGCTCATATGGGGTAGTATTATATCAAGCGCAATGGCTGCCGGCATGCTTACTGATACATCAATAAGCAGCTTATTGTTAGCCACTTTAATGTCAGGAAGCTTAAGCTCTGTTAGTGTTTTGGCTATTCTCTCTCCTCTTGGAAGACTGGTTGAAAGAGCCAGGAATATTTCCAATAACCCATTAAGTCAATCCCTCTACACTGGGCGCACCGATGAGTTTGGCCAAATAGAGTTTGCTTTACGAATGATGCAAGCTGAAACAGGCGCCATAGTAGGTCGCATAGGTGATGCATCAAATCGGCTTAGCGAACACACCCGAGGCCTACTAAAGGATATTGAGTCAAGCAATGTACTTACAGTTGAGCAGCAGGCAGAGACAGATCAAATAGCAACGGCAGTAAACCAAATGGTGGCAAGCATTCAAGAGGTTGCGAGCAATGCACAGCATGCTGCAGATGCGGCCGGAAGAGCAGACACTGAGACGGCATCTGGCCAGCGTCTGGTAGCCCACACAAGCCAGTCAATCACTGCCCTTGAAGGTGAAATTAGGCAAGCCACTCAGGTTATTCATGAGCTTGAAGGTCAAAGTAACGAGATATCAAAAGTTCTTGACGTTATACGAGGGATCGCCGAGCAAACGAATTTGTTGGCACTCAACGCAGCAATTGAGGCCGCGCGTGCTGGTGAGCAGGGGCGTGGTTTTGCTGTTGTCGCCGATGAGGTTCGCAGTCTTGCTGCTCGCACACAGCAATCGACAACGGATATTCAAAGCATGATCAGCGCTCTACAAGAGCGAGCGCAATCCGCTGTTACAGTCATGGAGCAAAGTAGTCGGCAAGCGCACACGAGTGTAGCTCACGCAGAGGAAGCAGCTACAGCTCTTGATGGAATTGGCCAACGCGTTAACGAAATTACCGACATGAACGCGCAAATAGCGACTGCGGTCGAGCAGCAGGGAGCAGTAAGTGAAGACATAAACCGCAGTATTATCAATATACGCGATGCTGCTGATACCAATGTACAGACCGGGCAGAATAATTTGCAAAGTGCGAAATCTGTCGCTCAGTTAACTAGCGCTCTGAGCGAACTGGCAAAACAGTTTTGGGAAAAACGAGGATAACGCTTTTCAGTATCTCGACAGGGATAACTTACTTTACCATCGGTTATCCCTTTTAGCCGCACAAATTTTAGCCATGGCTTTTCAGGAAGTCAGGGCTATCAGAATGGCCTTAGAAAGCCTAGTCAAAGAGCTGTCACGAGAACACCGTTAGCTTAGCGTACGATTTTTTCCGAATTCTGCGGTTCCCCCTCTAAGAGCGGCGCAATACGTCTGATCTCATCGGCCGGCGATACAGGCCTCGCGTCCGGATGGCTGGCGGCCGGTCCGACATCCACGACGTCTGATCCGACTCGCAGCATTTCGATCGCCGCGGTGACAGCGCCGGCGGGGTCTAGCCGCCGGCTCTCATCGAAGAAGGAGTCCTCGGTGAGATTCAGAATGCCGAACACCGTCACCATGGCGTCGGCCTCCGCAGCGACTTCCACGATGGGGATCGGGCGAGCAAAAAGGCAGCAATTATGAGCCCCATACCTACAAAGCCCCACGCATCAAGCTTTTGCCCATGAAGCAACCAGGCAATGGCTGTAATTATGACGACGCCGAGTCCCGACCAGACTGCATAAGCAACACCGACAGGGATGGATTTCAGAACCAGAGAAAGAAAATAAAATGCGATGCCATAACCGATTATGACAACGGCGGAAGGGGCAAGCTTAGTAAAGCCCTCGCTAGATTTTAATGCGGATGTTGCGATTACTTCGCCAACTATTGCGATAACAAGAAAAAGCCAGCCTTTCATGATATATCTCCCAATTTGTGTAGGGCTTATTATGCACGCTTAAAAATAATAAAAGCAGACTTGACCTGATAGTTTGGCTGTGAGCAATTATGTGCTTAGTGCATCTAACGCCTGAGCTCAGCCGACCGAAACCGCGTAGCGGTTTTGGGTCGGCTGCAGCGATTTGTTGGGCGATAGCTTGCCACATTCTCTCAACGATTGGGATTTGACGTACTTTCCGCACTTTGTAGCGCGACCACATCATGCTCCCCCTGGCCGCGAGAGCCCTCCGCTCGGGAAACACAAGACAGACCGAGCACGACTGTTGCAAGGGTCAAACAGTACACGACAACCGGCCAAGCCGTGTTGCGCGGCAACAGCGAAATGATCAACGTTCCGATGCTTCCTAGCAGTACACCGCCCAAGCAGAAGTAGACTGCCGTGACCGTTCCAGCAACATGGTCGAATCCTCGAAGAGCGCCATTGGGCGCCACAGATACCGCTGTGGCGACACCAATACCCACTAGCCACATTGGAGAAATAAAGCCTAACACGGACTGCGAAGCCCATATTTCGGTGATGGCAAGCAATACTGCTCCAGCTATCAGGCATCCCATTCCCATTCGCAAGACGCTTGGGCTGCCCCACTTGGGTATTACACGCCCCATAAAACGAGCTGTAAACACCATGGCAATTGCCACTGTGGCGAACAGCAGGCTGAAGCCAAGCTGAGACACACCTTGCCTGCCCATCATTAGTCCGGGCGCAATGGAGAAAAAGACGAAGAAGCTACCCATTCCAGCGGCGTAACACAACGTGTACAACCAGAAGTTCAGGCACTTAACGGGGAGTAGCAGCTGCGACCATTGCAAGCCCGCAACTCGTTGCACCCGGGTTTCAGGCCAGAATCGCCACGCTGCTGCAGATGCAGCGATCATGCCCAAACCTAGAAACGCAAAGATAGCCCGCCACCCAAGCCACATGTCGACGAGCGCTCCGAGCAATGGGCCTACCGCCGGGACCATGGCCAGCATGGATCCGAGTATGCCGTAAATGACATTACTTTCCTCGCGACCTGCGTAAATGTCACGTACTGTTGCAAACGTGGAAACAAGGCACGCCGAGGCACCACAAGCCTGAAGAATCCGAAGCCCCAGAAAGACTTCAGCCGATGACGTAAGAGCGAGGCCCATTGACGCCACAACCTAGGCGAGGCCACCTCCCAGTAGAACGGGGCGGCGCCCCAGTCGGTCCGATAGCGGTCCAAACAAGAGCTGACCGGCACCAATCATGACCAAGTACGTTGTCAGCGTAAGCTGAATTGTGCTCGCTGTCGTACCAAGCGCGTTTGGCATAAACGGCACTGCCGGCAAGTACATGTCCATGCCGAGTGATGCCAATAAATCGAACGGTGATAACAACAACACCGTGGCGGCAAGGGAGTACCGCCAACTAAAATTTTTTGAGCGCACGAAACCATCTCCTTGAACAAAGGATTTGGCGGCGCTCCCGTAGAGCAAAAGGATTCTTGAGAACGCCGCAACAACCGAAAAATGAAGGTTGCTGCGGCTTACTTGTCTGCGTTCTTGGAAATGCTCATCTGCCGACTATCTCATGATTGAATTTGAATCGTAACAACTTTCAAGCAACTCTGCGAGGAGCCTTATTGTGCGCCCAACGTTTGACATGAGGGGCGGCCAAGGGCGCCAGCCCTTGGACGTCCCCCTCGATGGAAGGGTTAGGCATCACTGCGTGTTCGCTCGAATGCCTGGCGTGTTTGAACCATGTACACGGCTGGACCATCTGGGGTGGTTACGGTACCTTGCCTCTCAAACCCCGCTTTCTCGTAGCATCGGATCGCTCGCAAGTTGCTCGGCGACGGGTCCGTTTGGATCTTGGTGACCTCGGGATCATTGAACAGCAACTCAACCAGAGCTCGAACCAGCTTGGTTCCCAAGCCTTTGCCCAGTTGTGATGCATTCGCCAGTAACTGGTCTATTCCGCGTACTCCTGGATCGGTTTCTTCTTCCCACCATCCGTCCCCGCTTCCAAGAGCAACGTACGACTGGGCATACCCAATCGGCTCTCCATTCAGCATTGCAATGTATGGAGTGACGGACTCTTGCGCTAAAACGCTTGGCAAGTACTGTTCCTGTACGTCAGCAAGTGTCGGGCGTGCTTCTTCTCCGCCCCACCACTCGACGATATGAGATCGATTTAGCCACTCATAGAGCATCGCAAGGTCATGCTCAGTCATGAGGCGCAGTGTGACGGAATCGTTGCTGTTGGTCACGATGCTGTACTTTGTGATGCCTAACTTTGTTTTAGGGCGACTGCCCTGCTGCGTAACATCGTTGCTGCTGCGTAACATCGTTGCTGCTCCATAACATCAAACATCGACCCACGGCGTAA
>OODS01001105.1_pt1 | contig 18703 bp, 13 predicted proteins | sample 1671531 | NCBI WGS metagenome assembly OODS01 (sample SAMN06348166, study PRJEB24527) | human gut metagenome | biome: human gut; feature: ankylosing spondylitis patient; material: feces | host: Homo sapiens | place: China | collected 2015-10 | reverse complement strand
GTATCCCAAAATCACCACACGCGAGCCCTTGTCGATGGCCAGGTTCACGCCGGCGAACACGATGTTGGAACCGTAGGCCTTGGAAATATCCTTGGCCATGATCGGCGTGCGGCCGCAGGGCGCGGGCTCGGGGAAACGGATGTCCGCCACCTTCTCGGCCTTCTGCGCCTCGGAGGTGTTTTCCAGCAGCTTTTCGGCACGGCGCATCATGTTCTGCGCCGCCACGGCCTTGGTGGCCTTGGCGTGCAGTCGAATGCCTTGCTTCATGAGACGGTCGGCCTTCTTCTCGGCCACTTCGCGTTCGCGGCGGCGGCGCTCCTCGTCCACCACGCGCTGGTGCAGGTAGGCCTTCCAGCCAAGCGAATACATGTCGATCTGGCCGAGCTGCGCGTCCAGATGCCAGACCTTGTTCACCACTTCGTCCAGCAGTTCGGTGGAGTGGGAGATGACCAGGAAGCCGCCCTCGTACTTCTTCAAGTAGCCGCGCAGCCATTCGATGGAATCGGCATCCAAGTGGTTGGTCGGCTCGTCGAGGATCAGGGTGTCGGCATTGGAGAACAGGATGCGCGCCAGCTCGATGCGGCGGCGCTGGCCACCGGAGAGCGTGCCGAGCTGCTGCTCCATGACCTCCTGCGGCAGGCCGAGCGAGGCGGCCATGGAGATCGCCTCGGACTGGGCCGCGTAGCCGCCAGCCTTGTCGAAGTCCTGCATGGCCTTGTCGTACCGGGTCATGGCCTTGCTCATCACGTCCGGATCCGGGTCGGTCATATCCTTTTCGGCCTTGCGGATGCGGTTGATGATGGTGGCGATGTCGCGCGCGCTCATCATGCGGTCGAGCGCGGTCTGTTCCGGATCGGCAGCATGCGTGTCCTGCGGCAGATAGCCGAGCTTGCCCGATACACGCACTTTGCCGGCGGTGGGCAGCATGTCGCCGGTGATCACGCGGGTGAGCGTGGTCTTGCCGGCGCCGTTACGTCCGACCAGACCGATCTTGTCGCCCTTGGCGACGTGGAAATTCGTGGGATGCAGCAACGTGCGCGCGCCGATCTGAATCTCAAGCTCCTGCGCTTCAATTGCCATGCCTCAACACCTCTGCACTTTCGTTACTGTCGTTCCAAACTGGCTGTGCCGCACATAACGGCCTGCCCATCATTTCATAAGGCCAAACGCCAATCGAACATCATACCGAACGCCTGTAACCACGTGAATCCCACCGCGTGGTACGCAATCGCAAATGGAATAGATTGCGCGGAAGCGTAACAATCAGATTATTCTGGTGAGCAGGCAAATTCGGAAGGGAGCAAACATGAAGAAAGCTTTGATCATTGTGGATGTGCAGCCGACATTTTGCGAAGGCGGCGAACTGGGTGTAGCCGGTGGCAATGCCGTCGCGGAACGTATCGCGGATTACGTGAATGCGCACCGCGGCGAGTACGAATACATCGCAACCACGCAGGATTGGCATATCGAGCCCGGCTCACACTGGTCGGAGCAACCCGACTATGTGGATACGTGGCCCGTGCACGGCAAGGCCGGCACTCCCGGCGCCGAACTTCATCCAGCGATCGCCGCGCTGCATGTAGAGCATCATTTCAAGAAGGGACAGTATTCGCCGTCATATTCGGGGTTCGAAGGATACGAGGATAATACGGATTCGATTCCTTCCCGCGAACAGGTCGCCTCTGACATGGCTACAGGGCGTACGCTTGCCGTTGCATTGGAATCCGCGGGTATCGAATGCGTCGACGTGGTTGGCTTGGCCGAATCGCACTGTGTCAAGGAAACCGCGCTGGACGCCCGTAAGCTTGGACTTGAAGTGCATGTCATCGAAAACCTGACCGAACCGGTCAGTGAAGAACTCGGCATCGCAGCCCGCCAGCAAATGCTCTCCGCCGGCGTCATCCTCGACTAGTTTCTTGAGGAATGGGACAACGAATGGAGAAGGGATTGTTCAGCAGGCGTGTTTATGAGGTGGTGCGGCGCATTCCGAAGGGTAAAGTCGCCACCTATGGGCAGGTTGCGGCTTTGGCCGGAGCGCCACGCAACGCGCGTTTTGTCGGCTATGCCCTGCATTCGAATCCTGAGCCGGGTGTGATTCCATGTCATCGTGTGGTGTTCCGAGACGGCTCGTTGGCACCCGGATTCGCGTTCGGCGGTCCGGAAAGACAGCGGCTTCTGCTCGAAGAGGAAGGCGTTGTCTTCATCTCTCCGAAAGGTATGCCCGAACTAAGCGAGTCAGGCAAGATGAAAGACTCGAACGCCGGAGCTTCCGGACTGCGAGTCGATCTCGCCCGTTGTCAGTGGGACGCCTAGTCGCTTTCAATCCGTGTCAACCGCTTACGCCCCCAACGACATTTGCTTTATCCGCCGTGGTTGGATAATGGGTGCCTGCCATAAGGCGAAGAAAGCAACGGGGACGCAAAGGTGGAACGGCAAGGCATGTGGCAACAGGACGCACCAGGGGCGATATCGGTCGGAATGCCGGTTGTATCGTTGGCACCGGCTCCGCGAACCATGGCATAACATCGGCTTAAGTCGTTGGAAAATAGCGCGACACGCCGCGATTTGCGGAGTTGGCATGCTTCATGTATATTTTCTACTCGTTGCCCACCACGGTGGAAACAACTTGCGGACATAGCTTAGTTGGTAAAGCGCAACCTTGCCAAGGTTGAGACCGCGGGTTCGAGTCCCGTTGTCCGCTCCATTCGAAAGCTTCCGGAAGGAAGCTTTTTTCATATCCGACCGCAAATCCGGGCGTCATCCTCAATTCATCCCGACCGAAATCCGAACTGGAATCCTCCTCTGTTGAGAAAACGTTTGACCACAATGTGAACGTTCTCTTGAAAAGAGATAATCCATGCGAGAGGCTAGGAGAAGTTCCGCCAAAACAGGCAACGATGCCGGGGGAGAGCGGAACGGACGGAGGTAAAACAAATGAACGAGAACAGCGACATTATTTTCGTGCCGGACGATTCCGCCAGCCACGAGTGGACGGAACGGGACAGCGAACTCGTAGAGGAGTATGCGGCCCAGCTTATGAGCATGAGCATCTAGCCGGAAATTAGATGGGGCCGGGTTCCCTCTTCCATGACAGGAAAAGACGTCGCATTCGTACTGTAACTGCGGCGTCTTTTCCTTGTTTTCGTTTAGAATGGAGACTTGCCGCCAAGGCATCGAACACATGGAAAGGCGTATTGTTGGCTGAGATCAGACGGGAGATGGAACGGCTTCGACCCGTATACGAAACCGGTGTCCTACGGTTGCTGCTGCGTAACAATTCCATGCTGTACGTCGCGTTGTTGCGTTCTACGTTCGACCCGCTGACGGGGGAGCTGCCGCGCGAAATCGTCGAAGAACGGTTCGCACGCAGTCTCAACCGGCTCATCGAAACCGGCGATTACACGCTGAAAGACGGGCAGACTGCGCGCGAGGCCGCGCATTCGGTCCTGCTTGACCTCGCCCGCGAAGGGGAAGGTGACTACGCCTGGCTCGCCAATTCCATGGATGTGGCCTCGCACCGCTACCTGTACCGTCTCACAGCGCGAGCGCACCGTGCCATCGAAGCGCTCGACCGGCTTGAGGACACCACGAAAGCGCTGTCCGGCGCGCAGGCCAACAGCATCATCATGGAAATCGAGCATGCTCGCATGCAGTTGACCGCCGATCCGCGCGAACGCATCCGCCTGCTGAAGAGGGACATCGAGGAACGGCAGAAGGAAATCGACGAGCTGGAACATAGCGAGGCCTTGGAAAAGCTCACGTCCGAACAGGTCGGCGACATCATCGGCGTGATTCACAACACTCTGCGAGGAGTGCCCATCGACCTGCGCGAGCTCGCCCTTTCCGAACGGGACAACGGCGACGCGCTCCGACGGCGCATGCAGGCCGGCGCCATGAGCGTGGAAAGCATCCTCACCGCATACCATGACGAATACCGACGCGCGTTCCGCGAATCCGACAGCGGACGTCGTTTCGAAGACGCGTTCCAAGTCATCGTCACCGACGAAGGCCGGCGCGAGATCGACGACGCGGTGCGGGACATCGCCAGAAACCCCTATTTGGATGGCGAGCCGAGCGTGCTGCTCAACCAGGTGCGTTCCGAACTCAAACGCATCTATGAAGGCATCGAGGACGTGCGCCGGCAGATCCGCACGTCCGACGAGGCGGTCAGCCGTCTCGTACGCCAGCAGACCGACACGAGCTACCGGACCATGCTCGCCAAACTCAACCAGCTGTTCGCAAAGACCAGCGCCGAAGCCAAAGCCCATCCCAATGACCAAAGCCGGCCCTACCATACGGACGCCGGGCAGGCGAAATTCCCGACATTGCCATCTCGTCCGGCCAGATCAATGGCGCGCGCCGCATCATCCAGCCTGAACGACGCCCCAGCGGCGACCATCGAAGCGCCGGACCTCAAGAACATGGTCGAAATATGCGGGCCACGGCTGACGCGCATGATCAGGCTTATCCGCAGCAATCCGGTGACGACATCGGACGGCATGTTCGTGGACCTCGCGGCAAGCTTCAACCAGCTGCCGAAAGCCGAACGGAGGGAAAGCGAACTGGTCGGCTTCCTCAGCGCCCTGCGCACGCAGGACGACTCGTCATACGTGACATGGCGCTGCATATCGATCGACGGCAGCGAACGCGTATGGCGCACCAAACCCATTCTCACCACCGAAACGACGCTCGACGACATCATCGAGGAGAGATAAGCATGACGGACTATATCGAAGCCAACATCGAGGAAACGATCCTGACAGAAGGGGAGCCGGTATTGGAAGAGGCCGGCAGCCAGCAGGCCTCGACCGCGCTGTTCAACGGCGACACCGGCGACATGCCCGTCGAAGCGCGCATGGCCGCGATCGCGCTCAAACGCGAACGCTACATCGACGGCAGCCTGTATGACCTCGCCTGCGAGAATCGTGAGGTCGTGGAACGTTCGCTCAACAACGACATGCTCAGACTGGTCGACAACACGAAATACCGCATCATGTACGCGTCGCCGGTCACCGACTCGGAGACATGCATCCGTTCGTTGAAAACACGTATGAGCCTCACCCGCGAGGAGGCCGCCACGCTTGCCGCGCTACGCATCAAAGCGTTGGAATACGAAAACCAGAACGCCGAACCATGCGACTGGCTTATCAGCTTCGACGACATCCGCGCATTGCTCGCCACCGGCGCGGGATTCCTCACCGCCAGCAACGACGAGGAAGGCACTGCGAAGAAAATCACGTCCATCATCTCACGCATGCGCACCTACGGGTATCTCGCGCCGATCGAAGACGACGACATGTACGTCCTCACGCCACTGGTGCCCATGGTGCTCGACCGCGGCCTCGCCGACCAGTGGCTCGGATCCGAAACCACGGACGAGAACGCATCCGCCGACGGCCGCACCGACGCCGGCCCGGACGACAGGCCCATGGAAGACATAGAACAAGACGCATTCGATTTCAACACCGACGACAACCGTTTCGACGAGGAGGAACACTGATGGCAGACGGCATGAAGATCGTTTCCGACAAGTGGATGCTACAAAGCCGACAAATCGTCAACTGGGGCTCATACGGCGGCTGGCACGAATTCCGCCCATCCATGGACGAAACCATGCCGGTGACCCTGCTCGCCGGCGCCAGCGAATCAGGCAAATCCACACTCGTCGACGCGCAAATCTCACTCCTCTACCCATCCGGAACCCCCTACAACAAGGCGTCGAACTCCGGACGTTCGGAACGCAACGACTACACCTACCTGCGTGGCATGATCGGCGTAAGCGATAGCGAAAACGGCGAAACGCCGATCTTCCTGCGCGGCAAAGACGCCGACGGCACCCCACAGAACATCTGGGGCGCAATCGTCGACACCTACGTGAACAAAACCGACGGAGGACTGCTCTCCTGCGGCAAATTCCTCTACCTGAACGCCGGAGACGGACAAGACGGACTACGCCGCCGCTACATCACCTGGAACCGAACCATCGACCCACGACTCATGGACCAGTACCGCAACACACCATTCACCCGGTCCATGTTCGAAAAAACCTATCCGGAATGCACCACGCACACCAACGCCGCGGCATTCCACGCCTCCATCTGGCAGGACATGGGCCTAAGCGCCGACGCCTGCCGCCTCCTGCACAAAATACAATCGGCGGACGCCCCCTCAAAACTCGACGACATCTTCAAGCAAGGCGTGCTCGACATACCCGAATCCATCCGCCTCGCCCACGAAACCGTCGACGACTACAACCGGTTCAACGAAAACTTCCACAGCATGGAAGACAAAATGGCCCGCGTCGCCATCCTGCAAAACATCCAGACACGCTACGGCGAATACGCAAAGCAAACCAACGAACGACGCGAATACGAACCCATCAACCCCGACAGCGAACATGGCAACGCAACACTGTCCGCATGGGCGCGCTCGCGCATGGCCAGCGAAGTGCGCGCTGGTCTGCCGGCCGCGCAGCGCAAGGTCAAGGAGTCGCAGGAGGCCATCGATCGGGCGATGCAGCGCGTCGGCGAGCTCAACACGCGAATCGACGCCGTCAAGGAACGTATCCAAGGCATCGACGGCGGCAGTCTGCAGCAGCTCGGCAAGGATCTTCAACGCGTGCGCCAGGACATCGACGAGGCGAGCAGGCAACGTCATGTCATAGCCGAACGATTCGAACAGGTCGAAGGCAGGCTTCCCGACAGCGAGCAGACATGGGACGCCAAACGCGCCATGCTCGCCGAAACGCTCGACACATACGAGGAACGGTTGAAGGACGCGAACGACAGATTCCAGCAGCTGGTAGGGGAGCGTCACGACCGCCAGCGCGACCGTGACAGCCTACGACGGGACTATCAGCGCAAACTCACGCACAGGACGCGCATCAGCGATGACATGGACGACGCGCGCACGCTTATCATGCGGGCGACCGGATTGGACGCGTCCGAACTGCCGTATGTGGCCGAACTGATGGACGTGAACGAACAGGACGAACAGTGGCGTCTGGCAATGAACGTCACCTACGCGCCCATCGCGCAGACCATCCTCGTCGACAAACGCCACGAGCAAGGATTCGCGGCGAAAATCAGCGCCATCGACCCGAAACTCATGACACGACGCACGTGGCGGTTCATCGACACCGGCATGCAATACGAATCCTCCGCCAGCGAAGGCTGGATGTCATCGAAACTGCAATACCGGGAGGACTCTCCGTTCGCCGGATGGCTGAAAAACCAGACGACGTCGCCACGGTTCGACGCGCGTTGCGTGCACGCCATCGACGACATGAACCATGACGAACGACAAGTGCAGGCCGACGGACAAATCAAATCCGGCGACCGTGGATTCCACGGCAGCAAAGGACTACACCAGGTCATCGGCTTCATGAACGAACAATACCTGGCCGAACTGAAAAACCAACTCGACAAGGCGGAGCAGGCGTTGCAGAACGCCGACCGTCGAAGCGAACAAATGTCCAACGCCATCAGCCTGCTGCAAGACGAGCACGAGCTCGCACGAATCGTAGCCGACATGCCATGGAGCAAAATCGACGTGAACGGACTACGGGAACAGGAAACGCGAATCCGCAGGCAGATCGAACGCATCGAAAACGACCCGGAACTCGGCCAACTGCAAACCGAACTGAAACAGCTCAACCAACAGGCCACCGCCGAAAACAGAAACCAGTACCAAGCCGAAGACGACCTCGACAAGGCCCAACACGCCGTCCAAGCCGAACAAGCATGGCTCGACGCCTACGGCAACGACGAATTCGACGACGCCACACTATCCAGCATGGTATCGAACCTACTCGCCGACGCATACGAGAACTGCTTCGGCGCATCCGTACGCGCGCAAGACCGGCCAAAACTCATCGCAGGCCTCTTCGACCATGAAAGCGAAACACCATTCCACACGCGCGCGCTACGCAACATCGTACGCATCGCACGCACACGAATCCAAGAAATCGACGCCAGATCCAACCAACTGCGCGCCGACACGGAACGCATCATGGACGACTACCTCAAAAACCACTCCACAGACGACAACACCGTCATGGCAAGCGTGGAAGACTATCGATACTTCCTCGACGAACTCGACGAACTCAACATGCTCGTCACCCGCGCCGCAACCGACGAAGAATACGCCAACAGCGTCAAAAAACTCTACATGAGCTTCCAACAGCTCAACCGTGCGCTACGCACCGACGAAGAAAACATCAAAGAACAACTCAACCGCATCAACAGCATGCTCAAAGGACAACAATTCGGCCCACAAGGCGGCAGACTATCACTCGACGTGACCTTCAGCCCAATCGACCGACAATTCGAAACAACCCTCAGCCGCATCCTGTCAAAACTGGAAGACTGGACGCGCAACGCAAGCGACAATCCCACGGAAACACGCAACGCATTCAACAACTGCGAAACATTCGTGAACAGACTGCACAACGAACTCGACAAAATACACGACACCAACGGCATCAAAGCATACGGCGCACGCAACCTCGACCCACGCGTACGCAGCTCATTCTACGCAATCGTGCACCACGACAACGCCCCCGACGAACGCATCAGCTCCACCGGCGGAAAATCCGGCGGAGCCCTCCAAGAACTCACCTCATTCGTCTACGGCGCAGCCCTCATCTACCTCCTCGGCGGCGACCTCACCGCACGCCCCACCTACACCACGCTCTTCCTCGACGAAGCACTCATCAAAGCCGACGGCCGCTACACCAAACGCGCGCTCGCCGTATTACCCCGACTCGGCTTCCAAATCATCGTCTCCGCCCCGGAAAGCAAAACCGCGGAAATCCTCAACGTCGCCAACAGAGCATACGTCGCATACAAAGACCCATCCACCGACAACTCATACCTACAGGAACTCGACAGCGAAACCATCACACAGGACGAAACACAGCCCACCACCGCACCCGCGAAACCAACAACGGAGGCATAACCCATGGCAACGGCCAGAAGCACCACCAACAGCGACATCCACAGCCAACTCAACGGATACGTCACCGACTATCTCACCAAGCACATGTATGACGCCAACACCTCCTGGCCATTGCGCAAAACCATCCGACTACCCAAACAAGCCGAACTCGAAGCCCACTACACGCACATCCGTGCCCAAGACGAAGCCATCCGCAACTGGGCACAACAACACCACTGCGAAACCAGCGAAAAAACCAAAATCATCTCCAACGGAATCGTCCGACAAACCAGCCAACTCATCGACTCGGTAACCATACCCGACCTCAACACGGCCCTCAACATCACCACACCACAAACACGCAAACTCTACCAACGCGAACACCAACGCGCACACACCATCACCAACCAATTCAACCTCGACTCCAACACCTCCATAAAACATCGCCAAAATCCTCAAAAACCATGACGACACCGACTTCAACCTCGTCATACAAGCCGCACACTACTTCGCCAACCACAACACCGAAAACATGACCCCACGCATGGTCCCCATCCCCGGATTCAGCGCAAAATGGCTAGGCAAAACAACATCAAACCGCTGCAAAGCAATCTGCAAACTCCTCAAACGAGAACAACTAGCCCTCAACGACCGCCACGGAGAAATCCGACTCCGACTCCTCGACACACAACACCACAACCAACCAGACCTCATCGTGACACAACCATGGACAGACGGCGCGCCACACGACATCACCCACATCATCATCGTGGAAAACAAAGACACCTACCAAGCCATACCCACAACAGAACACGCCATCTGCATATTCGGCAGCGGACACGCGGCAACCCGAATCAAAACACTACTACCTTGGATCACAACCACACCCCACATCATCTACTGGGGAGACATAGACGCAGACGGCCTCGAAATACTCTCCGAACTACGACAAACCGGCATCACCTGCGACTCCATACTCATGGACAGCACAGCATACAAAACATACGAACCATACGGCACCAAACTCGACACAAAAAAACAACCCCTCAAAACACGCGACCCCAAACCAACACCAGGACTCACACAACACGAAAGAAACTTATACGAACAACTCTGCACCGGGAAAAACACAACCTACCTACGAATCGAACAAGAACGCATCCCCATCAACGACGCAATGACAATACTCCACAACCAACACCAATGGAACACAACACACCACAAATAGAACACCTGTTCGAAATCACAATAAAAATGAGGTATCCTAAACAACTAGAACAAAGAACAACCACCAGCGGAGGCAAGCCGTGGCAACCAAACACACCAACGCAGCAAGCGGCGAAATCATAGTCGAACGCATACTCACCAGCGACGCATTCCTCGCAAGAGAAATCAAAAAAGCCCCTCTCAAAACGAAAAACGGTTCACTTACAGCCGACCTCAAGCACCTGCCCAACGACCTCAAAATCACCATCCAAGGCGCTCGCGAGCATAATCTGAAGAACGTGGATCTTGAGTTTCCGCGCAATCGCATGGTGGTGTTCACCGGACTGTCGGGCTCCGGCAAATCCTCGCTCGCCTTCGATACGTTATTCGCCGAAGGCCAACGCAGATATGTGGAGTCGCTGTCGGCGTACGCAAGGCAGTTCCTGGGGCAAATGGACAAGCCCGACGTCGATTTCATCGAAGGTTTGAGCCCTGCGGTGTCGATCGATCAGAAGACCACGAACCGCAATCCACGTTCGACTGTCGGCACGATTACCGAGATTTACGACTATCTGAGATTGCTGTTTGCCCGCACTGGCATTCCGCATTGCCCGGAATGCGGCGCGTTGGTCAGCGCACAGACGCCGCAACAGATGGTGGACGCGTTGCTGCAGTATCCGGAGCGCACACGATTCCAGATTCTCGCGCCGGTCGTCCGTGGGCGTAAGGGCGAGTTCGAGGATCTGCTTGAACTCTTGCGGGGCGACGGCTACGCACGAGCGCTGATTGACGGCGAAATGAAGCAGCTGTCCGACGACATCAAACTCACCAAGCAGAAAAAGCACACCATCGAAGTGGTGGTGGATCGACTGGTGGTCAAGGACGGCATCCGTCAGCGTCTGACCGATTCCATTGAAACCGCATTGAAGCTCGCCAAGGGTATCGTGGTGGCCGATTTTGTGGATTTGGATGAGAAGGATCCTGACCGCCGTAAGCCTTTTTCCGAAAAACGCGCATGCCCGAACGGGCATCAGCTTGAACTTGATGAGATTGAGCCGCGCACGTTCTCGTTCAACGCCCCGTACGGTGCCTGCCCGGTATGCACGGGCATCGGATACAAGCTGGAGATTGATCCGGAACTGGTGATTCCCGATCCCAGCAAGACACTGAATGAGAACGCCATCGAACCGTGGGGCATGACCAAAGGCACCGGCGAATATTATCGCCATGTGCTTGAGGGGCTCGGCGATGAGATGGGTTTCGATCTCGACACCCCTTGGAAGGATCTTCCGGAAGAGGCCCGTCAAGCCATTATGTATGGGCGTGATTTCAAGGTGCAGGTCTCGTATCGTAACCGTTGGGGTCGTATGCGCGAATATTCCACCGGTTTCGAAGGCGTGGTGCGTACGCTGATGCGTAGGCATGACGAGACCGACTCCGATCAGATGAAGCAGTATTACGAATCGTATATGCGTGAAGTACCTTGTCAGGCATGCCAAGGCCGTAGGCTTCGTCCGGAAGTGCTGGCGGTGACCGTTGGCGGGGAATCCATTGCCGATGTGTGCGACATGTCCGCTGAGACAAGCCTCGCATGGATGGACGGCTTGCAGCTTGAAGGGTCGGCCGCGCAGATCGCCGGCGAGGTGTTGAAGGAGATTCGTGCCCGTCTTGGATTCCTCAACGACGTCGGACTGAACTATCTGACACTGTCTCGTGCCGCCAAAACCTTGTCTGGCGGCGAGGCGCAACGTATTCGTTTGGCGACCCAGATCGGTTCCGGTTTGGTGGGCGTGATGTATGTGCTCGACGAACCATCCATCGGTTTGCACCAGCGTGACAATGAGCGGCTGATCACCACTCTGCATCATCTGCGCGATCTTGGCAACACGCTGATCGTTGTGGAGCATGACGAAGACACTATCAAAAACGCTGATTGGGTTATTGACATCGGACCTGGAGCTGGCGAGCATGGCGGCGAAGTGATCTATTCCGGTCCCGCGAAAAAGCTCGTTGACGCTCCGCGTTCGGTTACGGGCGACTACATTGCCGGCCGCCGAAAGATCGAGGTCCCGCAGTCCCGTCGCAAAGTACGTAAGACCAAGCAGTTGCGCGTGGTTGGAGCCCGCGAAAACAATCTGAAGGATTTGACGGTCAACTTCCCACTGGGAGTATTCACTTGCGTGACGGGTGTTTCGGGTTCCGGTAAATCCACTTTGGTCAATCAGATTCTGTACCCGGTGCTTGCCGACAAACTCAACGGTGCGCGCATCGTGCCCGGCAAGCATACCCGTGTGGAAGGTGTGGGCCAGTGCGACAAAGTGATCCACGTTGACCAGAATCCGATCGGACGCACTCCGCGTTCCAATCCGGCCACCTATACCGGAGTATGGGATAAGATCCGCACGCTGTTCGCCAAAACCCCTGAAGCGCAAGTCCGTGGATACGGTCCGGGGCGGTTCTCGTTCAATGTCAAGGGTGGCCGGTGCGAAGCATGCCATGGCGACGGCACTTTGAAGATCGAAATGAACTTCCTGCCGGACGTGTATGTGGACTGTGAGGAATGCCATGGCAAACGCTACAACCGCGAAACGTTGGAGGTGAAATACAATGGCAAATCCGTTGCCGACGTGCTTGGCATGCCGATCGAAGAGGCTGCCCAGTTCTTCAAAGCGTATCCCTCCATCTCCCGCTATCTCGACACGCTTGTGCAGGTCGGACTTGGGTATATCCGACTCGGACAGCCTGCTCCAACGCTTTCCGGCGGCGAATCGCAGCGTGTGAAGCTTGCGACCGAGTTGCAGCGAAGGTCTACGGGCAAAACCGTGTATATTCTTGACGAACCTACCACGGGTTTGCATTTTGAAGATGTGCGCAAACTGCTGCTTGTCTTGCAGGGATTGGTGGATAAGGGCAATACCGTTATTGTCATTGAACACAATCTCGATGTGGTCAAGTCGGCCGATTGGATCATCGACCTTGGGCCGGAAGGCGGTGACGGAGGCGGCACCATCGTTACCGAAGGTACGCCGGAACAGGTGGCTCAATGCGAACAGTCTTGGACCGGCAAGTTCCTTAAGGGCATGCTGTGAGCGCACCCATCGAGCGGCACAGCCAGGAGGTTTGGCGCAAAACCGCCGAACAGTTGAACGGCGACGGTTTCAGTGTCGGTGGTGATGATTCTCCCGGCAAAGACGTAAACAAGAACGGCGCGCCTCTGCTGGGGGATTCACGTGACCTGTTTCGTCCGAAAACATCCGACATTCCGGCGCAGCCGGGCGTATACAAGTGGCGAGATGGTGAAGGCAGGGTCATTTACGTAGGCAAGGCGAAAAACCTGCGCAACCGTTTGACCAATTATTTCCAACCGTTGTATCAGCTGCATCCCCGCACTCAAACCATGGTATTGACGGCCCGCAACCTGGAATGGACGGTCGTTGGTACCGAACTTGAGTCATTGACGTTGGAATACACGTGGATCAAAGAGTTTGACCCACGATTCAACGTTGTGTTCCGCGACGACAAAACCTATCCGTATCTGGCGATCTCATCCGGTGAACGCGTGCCGCGGGTGTGGGTGACCAGAAGCCGCAAACGCCGCGATACAAGATATTTCGGCCCGTACGCCAAAGTATGGGATCTGCGTCACAGTCTCGACCGTCTCCTCAAGACTTTTCCTGTGCGCACCTGTTCGCAGAACGTTTATCATAAGGCGGAAATCACTCATCGTCCATGTTTGCTTGCGTCCATCGGCAAATGTTCGGCCCCTTGCATTGGACGTATCAGCGTCGAGGAACACCGGAAGATGTGCGAACAGCTTATTGGCGTATTAACCGGTCGCATCGGCAAATCGTATATCGCACAGCTCACGCGTGAAATGAAGGAGGCCAGCGACGAGTTGGAGTTCGAGAAAGCGGCTCGGTTGCGCGATCAGATCCAGATGCTATCCACAGTGGTTGAGCAGAATGCCGTGGTGTTCGATTCCGATGTCGATGCGGATTTCTTCGGCGTCGATTCGGACGAGCTGGAAGCTTCCGTGCACGCGTTTTACGTGCGTGCCGGTTCCATCCGAGGTGAACGCAATTGGAGTGTGGAACGGGTTGAGGATGTGACGGATGAGGAGCTGATTGCCGACCTTATTGTGCAGGTGTATTCGGAAACCGCAGGGGAGACGATTAGGGCTTCGCAGTCGACTGTTGTCACCGAACAACGCAATGCCATCGGATCGACGCAAATCGTGACGGCGACCGATGCGGTGGCACGCGCGCAAGCTACCAGGGAACGTAACGAGCGGCAGGATCAGACCGGTCGTGCGGATTTGTTGGCTCCTATCTCTCCGGTGCCGCGCGAGGTGATTGTTCCCATCGAGCCGGCCCGGCGTGAAGAGCTTGAATCATGGCTTAGCGGATTGCGCGGTGGTGCCGTGAGCATTCGCGTGGCCAGCAGAGGGGATAAGAGACAGCTTCTGGACCGTGCCAACGATAATGCCAAGCAGGCAATGCAGCGCAGCAAGATGAGTCGCATCAGCGATATGGGCGCCCGCAGCACAGCCATGAATGATGTTGCCAAGGCTTTGGGACTTGAACAGGCTCCATTGCGCATCGAATGCTACGACATTTCCAATACCGTCGGCGGAGCGTTCCAGGTCGCTTCCATGGTGGTATTCGAGGACGCGATTGCCAAAAAGTCCGAATATCGTCGTTTCGCCATTCGCGGAGCGGACGGACAGGGTGCACTCGACGATTTGAGCGCATTGTACGAGACGCTGACGCGACGATTCCAACATGGCAATATCGCCGGTGACTCCGGCGAAAGCATGGATAATGAACGTCGGGCATCCGAGCATGGTGACCAGACTCATGAACCGACTGTCCAGCAGAACACCAATCGGCATCATTTCGCATACAAGCCTAATCTGGTGGTGGTCGATGGCGGCAAACCGCAGGTCATGGCGGCCGCGAAGGCGCTTGAGGATTGCGGTGTGGATGACGTGGCCGTGTGCGGATTGGCAAAACGTTTGGAAGAGGTGTGGGTGCCGGATGACGACTATCCGATCATTCTCAAACGTCAATCCGAAGGCATGTATCTACTGCAACGCGTCCGCGACGAATCGCATCGTTTTGCCATCACCTATCATCGTCAGACCAGAAGGAAAGGCGCGTTGCGTTCCGCCTTGGACGATATTCCAGGCGTCGGCGAGGCATACCAGAAGCGCCTACTGAGCCATTTCGGCTCGGTTCGTGCCATGCGTGAGGCGGATGTCGAGGATTTCGAGCAGGTCAAAGGCGTCGGAAAAGCCAAAGCCGCAGCCATTTACCAAGCGTTGCACGCCCACGACGGGCAACCGTCGACGGAAAATGCCATTTCGTCGAATAGTCCGAAAGATGAAATGGAATAAGATTGGGTAGCGAAAAAAGACAATCGGATTGCTAGCATGATGACGGTGAATATATAGGGAGGGAATATGACCGAGGTCAACCACCGGTGCGCGGTTCTGGGCAAGCCCATCGCACATTCATTGTCTCCGGTGCTGCACAATGCCGCTTATCACGCGTTGCATCTTGACGACTGGTCGTACGACAAGCATGAGGTGGGCGAGCCTGATCTTGAGGGCTTTCTTGAATCGCTTGATCCGACCTGGTCGGGACTCAGCCTGACCATGCCATTGAAGAAAACGATCCAGCCATACGGAACACCGTGCAATACATGGGCCAAAGAGCTTATGGTTGCCAATACCGCGGTGTTTGATTGGACCAAAACCTGCGTCAATGGCAATTCGAACATCCCCTTCATCAGGCTATATAACACGGACGTACGCGGCATCGAACTCGCTTTCGAACACTCGTATCAGACACGTGCGATAACGCCGAAGACGGACCGTTCGGGAACGGCCGTGATCATCGGCAACGGCAACACCGCAACGTCGGCGTTAGCGGCATGCGTGGAGATGTCTGCGATCGGACATGTCATCGTTGTGGCTCGCCATCCTGAGAAGAACGCCGATCTCAAGCCACTTGCCGAACGGTATATGCCATCGGAACAGCCGATCAGCATTGTCGGCATGGACCACGCCATCGAAGCGTTGCGCCAGGCTGATGTGGCGATAAACACCATTCCCGGATTGGCTGCGGACGGTATTGCCGAATCATTGAGAATGCCAGGTGTGCGCATGCATGGAACATTGCTCGACGTCGTATATGACCCACGCCCTACCAAGCTGATGCAGGCATGGCGCCAACAGGGAGGAATCGCCATTGGCGGCGAGCAGATGCTGTTGTATCAGGCCATGGTGCAGGTCTGGTTGATGACGGGAATCTGGGATGACGATCCGCCGAGCGGTATGGTTGATCAGGATTGCACCGCGCGTTTGGAACAAGCCATGCGCATCGCGCTTGAGGAGGCTCTGTGATGGCACAGAAAGACATCGACGTACAGGCGAATGGCACGCATGCCAGCGCCCCTTCGCCGGCTGAAGGTTTTGAAGTATTGCTGATCACCGGCATGAGCGGTGCGGGCCGTTCGCATGCTGCCGACAGCATTGAAGACATGGGTTGGTATGTGGTTGACAACATGCCTCCAAAACTGCTGGTGCCCTTGGTGGACATGATGACCACGGGATCCAATATTCACAAACTCGCCGCTGTTGTCGACGTGCGTTCCCGCGACTATTTCGATGACCTGTCCGCGGTGCTCAGCCATCTGGACGATCTTGGTGTGAAAACGCGTATCCTGTTCCTTGATGCCAGCAACGAGGTGCTGATCAAACGATATGAATCCGTACGCAGGCCTCATCCGTTGCAGCAGGGCAATCGACTGATTGACGGCATTCTCGAGGAACGAGATCTGCTTGAGAATCTCAAAGAACGTGCGGACATCGTTATCGACACGTCATCATTGAGTATCCATCAGCTGTCCACGAAATTATATGAGGCCATGCTCGGATCCGGTCCGACCACGGTTTCCGTGCACATCTTCAGTTTCGGTTTCAAATACGGTATTCCCATCGACGCCGACTTTGTGGCCGACGTGAGATTCCTGCCGAATCCATTTTGGGTTCCCAGGCTTCGCTCGCTGACCGGACGCGACAAAGAGGTGAGTGATTACGTACTTTCCAGCGAAGGGGCCGCGGACTTCCTCGACTCGTATGAAAAGGCGCTTTCGATTGCGATTGAAGGATATGCGCAGGAAGATAAGCATTATGTGACTATTGCGATTGGTTGCACCGGAGGCCAGCATCGTTCTGTCGCGATGAGTGAGGCTTTGGCTAAGCGACTGCGTGCGAGGGGGTTGTCGGTTTCCGTTTCCGCACGCGAGCTGGATAAGCGGTCAGCGGAAAAATGACCGTATTATGAGAGAATAGTGTCCATATGTAAAGAAACCTGGCTGTGATTGTCCAAGATATTCGGTATCACAGTAAGCCGTGGCAGTGCGGAATGATTCCGCGACTCGCCTGAAATTTAGGGAAGAACAGCAAGGTAGGAGGTTGGCTCTTGGCTCTTCTGGATGACGTCAAAAGCGAGCTGGCCGCAATCGACAACGAGTTGCCCATCGCCAAAAAGGCACAGGCGACTGCGATGATTCGATTCGGCAATGGTTTGCACTCGGTGGATCACCACATTCTCGTGCAGGTGCAGCTCGACTCCCAAGATGCGGCTGCTTGGCTGCAGGACACCATCAAGAACCTGTATGGTCATGAAGCCACGCTTACTCCTGTCTCTAGGCAGACGCCAACCGGCACCGTGCAGCGTTATGTGATTCGCGTGCCGAAGGGCAGTACGGCGCTCGTGCTGCAGACCGGCCTGTACAGCCGTTACACCAAGAACATGGTGCTTGGTCTTCCAAGCGATATCATCAACGGCAAAATCGCGCAGATCAAGTCCGCATGGCGCGGCGCGTTCCTCGCCAACGGACGTCTGTCCGATCCAGGCAAGGCCAGCTATCTTGAAATCGTGTGCCCGAACCATGAGGCCGCTCTGGCACTGGTCTCCACCGCACGGCGTCTGGGCATCACCGCCAAGCCGCGTAAGCTACGCAGCTCCGAACGCGTCACCCTGCGCGATCCCGACGCCATCGAACGTATGCTCATTCTTATGGGTGCGCCGCGCTCCGCACGCGAGTGGACCGGAAAGCGTTCCGACGGCGAAGCTCGGGGCAAAGCCAACCGTCTGGCCAACTTCGACGACGCCAACATGCGTCGCAGCGCCAAGGCGGCTGCGGAAGCATGCGACAAGGTTCGTCAGGCGTTTGAGATTCTTGGAGATGACATTCCAGACAACCTCAAATCGGCCGGCCAGCTTCGTCTCGACCATGCTGATGCGTCGCTGGAACAGCTGGGACGTTTGGCCGATCCACCAATCACCAAGGATGCCATCGCGGGCCGCATCCGTCGACTTCTGCAGCTCGCCGAGAAAACCGAAAAGGCGCGCCGCCAGTCGGCTTGATTGAATCTTTTATGCAAAACACCATGCCTGTTTTCGAACAGTATGGTGTTTTTGTTCGTTTGGGCTTGTATTATTCGTAAATGGCAATATGGCCATTCCACGCTTACAAGCGGCTAGGAAAG
>OODS01001104.1_pt1 | contig 18711 bp, 16 predicted proteins | sample 1671531 | NCBI WGS metagenome assembly OODS01 (sample SAMN06348166, study PRJEB24527) | human gut metagenome | biome: human gut; feature: ankylosing spondylitis patient; material: feces | host: Homo sapiens | place: China | collected 2015-10 | reverse complement strand
GGCGTTCGGGTCGGGGCAAAAAATCTGAAGCGTCCATTCAGAAGGGCTTTCCGGGAAGCCTTTCGGCTCTCCTTTTGCCCTTCCTCCTGAGCACGCCACTGTTATAGCACCGTTTGTTAGCAGTGTCAATAGTAGAGTGCTAATATTCACGAAAAAATAATACTTCTGCAACAATTTCTTGGTTCTGGCTCTCCCCGTTTTCCCCTTTGGGGCGGGCTGCCACGCCTTTTTTCGTTGCCGCCTGGTTTGGCACTTTTCAACGGCCCCGTTCCGTGTTACAATAGGAAAAAACGAAACCGGGTGATTTTTTTGGAATTTTATGGTACCATCGGCCCCGCCTGTGCCCAGCTGGAGACCTTGCAGCGCATGGTGGAAGCTGGCATGACGGGCATCCGCATGAACCTTTCCCACGGGCCTCTTTCGGCCCACAAAGACTGGCTGGATATCATCCACGCCGTGGGCATCCCCCAGCTGCTCATCGACCTGCAGGGGCCGGAGCTGCGCATTGGCACGCTGCCCCAGCCCCTTGTGCTGGAACCAGGCCAGAGCCTCCGGCTGGGGCAAGGGGGTGTCCCCTGCCCGACGGCGCTGGTGCATGCAGCCCGGCCGGGCCAGAACCTCCTGCTGGACGACGGCAGGCTCCTTGTGCAGGTGGCCGAAGCCGATGGCGCTGCCCTGCAGTGTACTGTGGTACGGGGCGGCACCCTGCAAAGCCGCAAAAGCCTTGCGGCACCGGGGCTGACGGTGGCCTCCCCCACGTTGACGGAGGAGGACCTGCAAAACCTACAGCTGGCGGGAGCCTGCGGCGTTACCGGGGTGATGCTGCCCTTCGTTCGGGGGGCTGAGGACATCCGCACCCTGCGCCGGGCGCTGGAACAGGCCGGGGCCGGGCAGATCCGCATTTTTGCCAAGATCGAGAACCTTGCGGGGGTACAGGCCCTGCCGGAGTTCCTCCCCCTTGTGGATGAAGTGGTCATTGCCCGCGGGGACCTTGGCAACGCCATGCCCCTGTGGGAGCTGCCCCGGTGCCAGAAACAGCTTTCGGCGGTCTGCCGGTCTGCCGGGGTGCCCTTTATGGTGGTGACCCAGATGCTGGACAGTATGTGCAGCCGGGCGGTTCCCACCCGCGCCGAGGTCAGCGACATCTACAACGCCGTAGCAGACGGCGCTTCCAGCGTGATGCTCACCGGGGAGACCGCCGCCGGGCAGTACCCGGTGGAGGCCATGGAGTATCTTGTGCGCACTGCCCGCACTGCCTTGGAATAACCCAAAGTCAAAGACACTCGGTCGATCTGTGTCGCCGCATTTAGTCCAGAATTTTTCCGTCAATGGAAATGGTGACCACCTGCCAGGGAATGAACTTTCCGCTGGTCTGAAGCGCCTTTTTCGCGGCCATCTCAAGGCCGCCGCAGCAGGGCACCTCCATGCGGAGGATGGTCACGCTCTGGATGTCGTTGCTGCGCAGGATCTCGGTGAGCTTTTCGCTGTAATCCACAGCGTCCAGCTTCGGGCAGCCGATGAGGGTCACCTTGCCGCGCATAAACTCCTGATGGAAATTGGCGTAGGCATAGGCCGTGCAGTCCGCTGCAATCAGCAGCTTTGCACCCTCAAAGTAGGGCGCATGGACAGGTGCCAGCTTGATCTGCACCGGCCAGTTGCGGAGCCGGGAAACTGGCTGCACGGGGGCAGAAGCTGCGCTTTCGGCAGCCTCCGGCTGTTCCAGCATCCGCATCCGGGAGCCGGGGCAGCCGCCCTCGTGGAGGTGCTTCATCTTCTCCTGCAATTCCTTTTTCTTTTTGTTCTCCTGCACCGCTGCCTCGTCGTAAGCGGGAGCTTCCCGCTCCTCAAAGGTAATAGCACCGGTAGGGCAGCCCGGCAGGCAGTCGCCAAAGCCATCGCAGAAATTCTCCCGTACCAGCTTCGCCTTGCCGTTGATAATATCAATAGCTCCCTCATGGCAGGCGGTTGCACAAAGCCCGCAGCCGTTGCATTTTTCCTCGTCAATGTGGATGATCTTCCGAATCATATCTATACTCTCCTATTGTGGGTGTTTTTTTGCATTTGCAGGCTTATTATAGTATAATAAAGGCAACTTGTATGTTTGAATTCCAACAAGGAGGGCTTTTATGCAAAAATATCTGCCTGTTCTGCGGAACTGCCCCTTTTTTACCGGGCTTACCGATGATGAGATTTTGTCCATCCTGCACTGTGTCAGTGCAGCGAAAATCACCCGGCCCCGGGGCTCCTACATTTTCCGTGCCGGAGATTCCACGGAGGTCATGGGGCTGGTACTGTCCGGCTCTACCCTTGTGATACAGGAGGATCTTTGGGGACACCGCAATATCCTGTCCAAGTGCAATACCGGAGACTTTTTCGGGGAGCCTTACGCCGCCACCCCCGGTGCCATCCTGAACATCAGCGTGGTGGCAGAGGAGGATTGCGAAATTCTGCTGCTGAACGTCAAGCGGCTGCTCACCTCCTGCCCCACCGCCTGCGACCATCACCAGAAACTCATCCGCAATCTGGTCAGCGTTCTGGCAAACAAAATACTGCTTTTTAACGATAAGATCACCCATGTCAGCAAGCGCACCACCCGGGAAAAACTGCTGTCCTACCTGTCTGCCGAATCCATCCGGCATTCCTCCCTTTCCTTTGACATTCCCTTTGACCGTCAGCAGCTGGCGGATTTTCTCTGCGTGGAGCGTGCCGCCATGTCGGTGGAGCTTTCCAAGCTGCAAAAGGAAGGGCTGCTGGTCACCAAACGGAACCATTTTGAGCTGTTGACCCGTTGACCGCTCCATGCGCCGCCCGCAGGCGGCACCCTTTATTCTCCCGGTGATTCTTGAAGCCAGCCTTTGCGCAGCTGTTCCAGTGCGTGGGTCTCGAGCCTTGAGACATAACTTCTGCTGATCTGGAGCAGCTGTGCCGTTTCCAGTTGGGTCAGGGGCGGCTGACCCGCCAGCCCGTACCGCAGCAGGATCAGCTTGCGCTCCCGGGCGGGATGTCTTTCAATATGACTGCTATGATAGCATGAATCCTGTGCTGTTACCAGAAAAACAAGGAACCACCATCCTGCTCCAACTACACGTCTCCATTCAGCAAAACGGAGAGCGGCTTTTATACCGTTCTCCGTTATTTGCTCTTATTTTATCTGCGGTGTATCCTTTCGCTGCCGGGTGGATTTCAGATATTCCAGCAGCGTCCGGCTCACCACCGAGCTGGCAGTTTTGGAAAACGCCAGCCCCAATGTCCGGCAGCAGGCAGGCTCCAGCGGACGGGACACCACACCGGGGCAGCCAAATGCCTGCATCACCAGCTCCTGCGAGATGGTCACGCCCAGCCCGCTGCGCACGAACGCCATGATGAGGGTATCGTCCCGGAAGCTGTAAGAAATATTCGGCTTCACCGGGCATTTGAGCATCAGGTGCTGGATGTCATTATCACAGCCGGGCGTTTCAATGATGAGCGGATACTGAAACAACTGCGACAGCGTTACGCTGGGTCGTGCAGCCAGTGGATGCCCCTCCGGGAACACGGCACACAACGGGTCGTCCCAGAGCGGGTAGAATTTCAGGTCGTCTGCCACAATGGATGAGAGAAAGCCGCAATCCACCTGCCCATGAATGATCCATTCCCGGATCTCATCATAGTTGCCGTCCAGGATCTCTATACTCACCTTCGGGTAGTTCTCCTTGAAATAATGCACCACTTCCGGCATCCAGAGCGTTGTGATGCTGGAAAAGCTGCCCACCCGCAGCTTGCCCTCCACCTTGTGATTGATATTGAACGCAGCCTGCCGCAGCCGGTTCTTCTGGTTTGCCAGTTCCCGGACGTAGGGCAAAAGACGGGTCCCGTTGTCGGTCAGGGTCACGCCTCGGTTGATGCGGGCGAACAGCTTCACGCCCAGTTCTTCTTCCAACCCCGCCATCATCTGGCTGATGCCGGATTGGGTATAGTTCAGTGCCTCCGCTGCTTTGGAAAAACTGCCCGTTTCGCACACTTTCAAGAATATCTCGTATCGGTCTTTCTGCTCCCGCATCTCAAATACTCCATAAGTAAAATTTATAGGTCATAGTAATTTTATTCGGTTTACTGATATGATACTTCATGTTATCCTATATTACAATAGGAAATACGGATAGGAGTTTCAGAATCATGGAAAAGAAAGCAAGCAGTTTCTCCGGACAAATCGGATTTGTCCTTGCTGCCGCCGGAAGTGCGGTGGGTGTCGGCAACCTGTGGCGGTTCCCGTACCTTGCCGCAAAAGATGGCGGCGGTTTGTTTTTGCTGGTGTATTTGGTGCTGGTGCTGACCTTCGGTTTCACGCTGCTCACCTCGGATATCGCCATTGGCCGCCGCACCAAGCAGAGTGCCATCCGCGCCTACGAGGGCATGCGCCCCAAGTGGAAATTCCTCGGCATCCTGACCTTTCTGGTGCCAGTTCTGATTATGACCTACTATGCCGTCATCGGCGGGTGGATCACGAAATATGCGGCAGTCTACCTGACCGGACAGTCTGCTGCCGCTGCTGAGGACGGTTATTTTACCAGCTTCATCACCTCGCCGGTCTCCCCTGTGGTGTTCGCTCTGCTGTTCATGGGCGTGACTGCTTTCATCGTGTACAACGGCGTGGAGGGAGGCATTGAGCGGGTGTCCCGCTACATGATGCCCATTCTGCTGGTACTGGTGGTGGTGATTGCGGGTTACGCCCTCACCCTGCGCCACGAGGACGCCTCCGGCCAGATGCGCACCGGTCTGGAAGGTCTGCGCTACTACCTGACCCCGCACATGGAAGGGCTGACCGTCAGCCGCTTTTTGCAGATTTTGCTGGATGCCATGAGCCAGCTGTTCTTCTCCCTCAGCGTGTCCATGGGCATTATGATCACCTACGGTTCCTACGTCAAACCGGAAGTAGACCTGAACAAAGCGGTGAATCAGATCGAGATCTTCGATACCGGCGTAGCCCTGCTGGCCGGTGCCATGATCATCCCCGCCGTGTATGTTTTCTCTGGCACCGAGGGCATGAGCGCAGGCCCCAGCCTGATGTTCGTCTCGCTGCCCAAGGTATTCAACGCCATGGGCAAGGCAGGCGTGTTCGTTGGCATCCTGTTCTTTGTCACTGCCATTTTTGCCACCCTGACCTCCTGCATCTCGGTGCTGGAATCCATCACCGCCAACTGCATGGAGATCTTCCACTCGGGCCGCAAAAAGACGGTGCTTGTGCTGGCGGTCATCTATCTGGCCGCTTCCGCCGTCATTGCGCTGGGTTACAGCATCTTCTATTTTGAAGTACAGCTCCCCAACGGATCGGTGGGTCAGCTGTTGGATATCATGGACTATGTCAGCAACAGTGTTATGATGCCTTTCATTGCCCTGCTGTCCACCATCCTGATCGGCTGGGTCATGGCACCGGATTACGTCATTGACGAGATGCAGCGCAACGGCGAGACCTTCCGCCGCAAGAAACTCTACCGGGTGATGATCCGATACGTTGCTCCGGTGATGATGCTGGTGCTGTTTTTGCAGTCCACCGGGATCCTTGCTTAAGTCGAAAAGCCCCCGTGGGCTTTTGGGAAACCGGACGAGCAGAAAGGGATTTACCCCGACACACTCGGTTCCGTTATCATCTGATCCACGCCATTGAGGGTGCATATAAGTATCGGAAAGACTGATGATACCAGTTTTAGCGGATGGTTCTGCAGAGCCATCCGTTTTTTCTTATTCAGATCGCATTTTTTCTGTTTTCTCTTGACGATGCCCCGCCAATGGAGTAGGATGGTGCTGCAAAAACGAATTGCAAAAGAGGAGATTTAAATGCAAATCAGCCTTTTATTGATGCAGCAGATCGCGCAGCTATTTCTGATTCTGCTGATGGGATATGCCGTTGTAAAAACTGGCTTGTTGAAGGCATCGGACAGTAAGGTGCTGTCTGTGGTCTTTGTCTATCTGGTCATGCCCTGTGTCGTTCTGAACGCCTTTCAGATCAAGGATACACCGGAGATCCGCACCGGGCTGCTTTATTCCATGGGCATCGCCGTTGGAATGCACGTTGTATTTCTGCTTCTGAATGCGCTGTTCCGCAAAGCTCTCAAGCTGGACGCTGTGGAGCAGGTCAATATCATTTACAGCAATGCCGCCGCGCTGGTCATTCCCATCGTACAGGCCCTGCTGGGGGAGGAATATGTTGTCTACTCCTGCGCCTTTGTCATTGTACAGCTGGTGCTGCTCTGGACCCATGCCAGTGCCTGCCTGCAGGGGTCTGCCCGGCTGGAATGGCGCAAGCTCCTTACCAATGTCAATCTGATCGCCATTGCAGCCGGTACTCTGCTGTACCTGCTGCACATCTCGCTGCCCGCCCCGATCACCAGCACACTGAGCAGTGTCGGCAATATGATCGGCCCCATGGGAATGCTGCTGGCAGGCATGGCCATTGCGGAAGTGCCCCTCAAAAAGGTTTTCTGCACCCCGCGCAACTATCTACCGGTATTTCTGCGTCTGCTGGGTGTTCCGCTGGTCATCGTTCTGCTACTTTGGGCAGTTCACGCATCCCTTTGGGTCCCGGACGGCAAGTCCATCCTGATGACGGTCTACCTTTCTGCCATTACCCCCGCCTGTGCAACGGTCACCTCCATGGCACAGCTCTATGACCGGGATGCTTCTCATTCCAGTGCGATCTATGTCCTGAGCACGCTGCTTTCCATCCTGACCATGCCGCTGATGATCGGGTTGTTTGAGCTGTTGCTCTGAAATACGAAAAAAGGCCGTCCGGCACCGTAGCAGGGCAGCCTTTACAACTACAAGGATGTGTCTCTATGAAACTACTCAAACAATTCATTCAGCAGGAAACGGTCCTCACCGCAGCCGCTGTGCTGGCCGTTGTCTCCGCCTTCTTTGTTCCGCCGGATGTGCAGTATATCGGCTACATCGACCTGCGCACGCTGGCGATCCTGTTTTCCCTGATGACGGTCATGGCCGGGCTGCGGCGGCAGGGCTTTTTTGATGGACTGGGCCGGGCATTGCTGTCCCGCACCCACAGCACCCTTCAGCTGACGCTGGTACTGGTCGGGCTGTGCTTTTTCGGAAGCATGTTCATCACCAACGATGTTTCCCTGCTGACCTTCGTTCCCTTTACGTTCGTGGTCCTGAGTCGTCTGGGAGCGGATGTCCGCCGTTCCCTTCTGGTCCCGGTGGTCTGTATGCAGACCATTGCGGCAAATCTTGGCAGTATGCTGACCCCCATCGGCAACCCGCAGAACCTCTATCTTTACGGAAAAAGCGGCATGAGCATCGGGGGATTTGTGCTTCTTATGCTGCCCTACACACTGGTCTCTCTGCTCCTGCTGCTGGCTTGGGCAGCGCTGGTCTGCCGGAAAGCCTCTGCCGCCCTCTCCGTGGATGAGCTTGTTTCTTCTGCATCTCAGGGAGATCAGAAGATCATCCTGCTGTATCTGATTCTGTTTGCCGTTTGCCTGCTGTCCGTGATCCGGGTGCTGCCCTATGGCATTGCCTTTGCCGCTGTACTCGTCTGCGTTCTTTTTGCAGACCCGCACACCTTACGGGCGGTGGACTATTCCCTGCTTTTGACCTTTGTGGCTTTTTTCATCTTCATTGGCAATCTGGGGCGTATTCCGGCCTTTTCCGGCTGGCTGCAGGAGTTTCTGACCGGCCGGGAAGTGCTGGTGGCGGTTCTTGCTTCGCAGGTCACCAGTAATGTTCCCGCCGCCCTGCTGCTGTCCGGGTTCACGGCAGAGACACAAGCCCTCATCATCGGCACCAATCTGGGAGGTCTTGGTACTTTGATCGCATCCATGGCCAGTCTGATCTCCTATAAACAGGTGGCCAGACAGATTCCGGGAGAGAAAAAGAAGTATTTTGGATGGTTTACCATAGCAAATATCGTTTTTTTAATGATATTGGTATTGGAAAACTGTCTGCTGTAACTATAGAAAGCAGTCTGTCTGCCGGGAAAGGCAGAAAAGATGGCAATAACTAAAAAATAATCTGGGAGGTATTCGTCATGACAGAAGATATGACAATCATTGCAGAAGAGGCTTATCTGGCGGCCAAGGAGATCTTGGAAAAGGCGAGGCTGGAGCAGGGAGAGTTGTTTGTGGTAGGCTGTTCTACCAGTGAGGTGGGAGGTGCTACTATCGGTACCTATTCCAGCCCGGAGCTGGCGGAGATGGTCTTCGGCGGTATTTACCAGGCCACGCAGGAAGCCGGGGTATATCTGGCTGCGCAGTGTTGTGAGCATCTGAACCGTGCACTGATTCTGGAAAAAGAGGCTGCGGTAAAATATGGTTATCCCATGGTAAATGTGGTACCTCAGCCTAAGGCAGGCGGATCTTTTGCGACGGCGGCGTATAAAGCCTTCGAGCATCCGGTGGCTGTGGAACATATTCAGGCGGCAGCAGGAATGGATATCGGGGATACGCTGATCGGAATGCATCTGAGAGATGTGGCAGTACCGGTGCGCCTCCGGTCCGGACAGATCGGAGACGCCCATGTGGTATGCGCCCGCACCAGACCGAAATTCATCGGTGGCGGCAGAGCGGTTTATGACGAAGAATTATTGTAAAGAAATGATATGTGGCTATTTCTGTGGCATTCCGCGGAAGTAGTCACGGATCCAGCGTCCGGATTCATTGAAATCATCGTCGGTCCAGTCGGAAAGTGCCGTGCTGGAAGCCTTGAAGACGCTGCTGCTTTCGTCTTTGTTGGCGAGATTCCAGCAACAGAAGCTGATCTGGTACTTGTTCAGCAGATCCAGCCATTTGGTAGTGGAAACAAAATCATTGGCACCATTGCCGGAGGCATCGCACATGCCAAATTCGCTGACAAATACCGGAAGCCCGTTCTGAACACAGGTCTCTAAGCGGTTCCGCAGGTCGTCTTTATGGGTGCCTGCGTAGAAATGCAGCGTATACATTACATTGCTGTCATCCAGCGGAGAAGCGGCAGCCTTGTCGATCTCCTGACTCCAGGTTGGTGTTCCCACGAGAATTACGGCATCCGGCTTCTGCGCCCGGATCACCGGGATGACTTCTTCTGCGTAAGACTTGATGCTGTCCCAGGAAGTACCGCCGTTGGGTTCATTGCAGATCTCATAGAGCACATTGTCGTTGTCGGCAAAAACTTCCGCCATTTCCCGGAAAAAGGCGATCGCCTCATCTTTGTTCTGGTTCGGATCACAGTCACTTAAAATATGCCAGTCCACGATCACATACATTCCCAGCTCCGTAGCGTAGGATACGCCATCTTTTACCAGCTGTTTCAGCTGTTCTTTGTCTCCACCGGCACAATAGCCGCCGTATTCCTCCGTATACATGGCGAGGCGGATACAGTTAGTATTCCAGTCGTCACGCAAGGTACGGAGGGAATCATAATTGATATACTGGGGGAACCAGGCAATTCCGTGGGTAGACATGCCGTAAAGCTGAACGGTGTTGCCGTTTTCGTCTGTCAGTTTACCGTTTTCTACATGGAGAGCGCCATGCTGCCCGAAGGGGGTGGATGCCTTATCTTTGTCAGCCTCGGAAGTTACATCCGCAGGCTGTGTGGATTGCGTTCCGGGAGCATCGGGGGCCGGTGTCTGTTCGGATGCAGCGGTGCTTTCGTTAACGGTTTCTGTGATGGCAGCAGACGCTTCGGGGGAAGCAGATGTTGCGGCTTCATTTGACGTATCCTGCCTGCCACAGCCGGCGAGAGCACAGGTGCCTAAGGCTGCCAGTACGGCACAGCTGAGTGTTTTTCTGAAAATAGACATAATAACCTCTTTTCCTATTTGTTTGAGAATAAACGAATGAAAATACAAACAATGGGTTACCTTTTAGAACTAAAAACAAGCACTTACAACAAATATTATAATTGTGTCTGTGTAGCTTGGCAAGAAATGATTGCCCCCGAATAGGAGCTGTGATACAGTTAATGGGAACAGAGTTCGGAATAGAGGACAGAGATGGAGGAAACTTATGCTTCCGCAGTCATTTACAGAGAGAATGCAGGGACTTTTGGAATCGGAATATGAAGAGTTCCTGGCAAGCTTTGAGCATGAAAAATATCAGGCATTGCGTCTGAATCCGTTAAAAAAGGATGACATGTCTGTCATAACAGAAAAAGTCAAGCAGACTTTTCAGCTGCAGCCGGTTCCCTGGGCGGAGAACGGATATTACTACACAAAAGAGGACCAGCCGGGAAAACATCCCTGGCATGAAGCGGGACTTTATTATATTCAGGAACCCAGTGCCATGGCACCTGTGACACTACTGTCACCACAGCCCGGAGAGCGGATCCTCGATCTATGTGCTGCTCCCGGAGGGAAAAGTACCCAGATCGCATCAGCGATGGAGGGAGAAGGACTGCTTGTCACGAATGAGATCCACCCGGCGAGGGCGAAAATACTCTCGGAGAACGTGGAGCGCATGGGCATCCGCAACGCCTGTGTATTGAATGAGACGCCGGAGCACCTGGCGGATATTTTCGAGGAATATTTTGACCGGATCCTGGTGGATGCCCCCTGTTCCGGAGAAGGAATGTTCCGGAAAAACGAGGTGGCCTGCGAGGAGTGGAGCCCGGAGAATGTACAGCTCTGTGCGGACAGGCAGGACGGCATTCTGGAATGTGCCGCCCGGATGCTGGTACCCGGCGGCCGACTGGTGTATTCTACCTGTACGTTTGCACCTGCGGAGAATGAAGGCAGTATCAGCCGTTTTCTGGCAAAGCATGAGGAATTCGAGATCGTTCCCATTGATAAAAAAGCACTGGGGATCCCGGAGGGCTGTGACGGCATTCCGGGTTGCGTGGAGAACCCGGCGCCGGGTATCGAAGGCACCTTGCGCCTGTGGCCCCATAAGTTACGTGGCGAGGGGCATTATGCCGCAGTATTACAGAAAAAGGGAGAGCTTCCGGAAGGGTATCAGCCGGTGTGCGCAACGGGAACAGAAAAAGGAATCCCCGCAAAGAACCTTGCGAAGGACTGGGCGGAATATTTTGCTTTTGCAAAAGAGACTTTTTCGGAGAAGCTGATGGGGGAAGCGGGATTGTGTACGGCGGGAGAAGGATTTCTGGCGTTCGGTGATAATCTGTACCGTATGCCGGAGAGAATGCCAGGGGTCAAGGGGCTGAAAGTGCTGCGTCCGGGACTGCACCTGGGAACCTTGAAAAAGAATCGTTTCGAACCGGCTCATGCGCTGGCACTGGCGCTGTGCCCGAAGGATGTGAAGCATGTATGGAATCTGTCCGTGGAGGAAGCGGCTGCTTATCTGAAGGGACAGACTTTTTCCGCGGAAGGCGAGAAAGGCTGGTATCTGATCTGCGTGGACGACATCAGCCTGGGTTGGGGAAAACTGGCCGGAGGCATCATGAAGAACCATTATCCCAAGGGGCTGCGAAAATGAGAACAGAGATATTATACGAAGACAACAGCATACTGGTGATCCGCAAACCGGCAGGGCTGGCGGTACAGTCTGCCCGGATCGGACAGGCAGATGTGGTCAGTGAATTGAAGTCCTATCTGGCGAAACAGGCAGGAGTCGGACAGGGAGAGCCTTATCTGGCGGTGATCCACAGGCTGGATCAGCCGGTGGAGGGTGTGCTGGTATTCGCCAAAGAGAAAAAGTCGGCAGCAGTTCTGACGAAACAATTGTCGGCGGGCACATTGAATAAACAGTATTATGCGGTACTCTGTGGATATCCTGATGCTTCGGAAGGGGAGCTTGTGGATTATCTACGGAAAGAGGGCAGCGTGGCAGTGGCAGTCACCGGCAGAGAGAAGAATTTTCCGGACGCAAAGATCGCAAAACTGCATTATAGCATTTTGGAGAAAATTAATCAGCCTATGCCGCTGGCACTGGCAGATGTCTGCATTGAGACCGGACGGTTCCACCAGATCCGCGTGCAGTTTGCCCATGCGGGATGGCCGTTGTTGGGAGATACCAAATACGGGAACACTACAGTCGCCGGAACGGCAGGGAGTCCGGCATATCGCGGCGTGGCACTTTGCGCATATTCTCTGGATTTTACCCATCCCGGCAACGGCAAAAAGATGTCATTCCGGGTGAAACCGCAGAATCCTGCATTTGAAAAATTTACAAAAATTCCTTCGGAGGATATTTTCGAAGGATAAAAAAGCCTGTCCGGCACACACTAATCCCAAAAAGGAAGTGTGCGGCATGGATTGGGGAGAATTTGGCAAAAACATAATAGGGAAAAAGATGATAGTACTGCTTCTGGTAACGGGGGCAGTCTATTTTTTTCTGCAATATCTGACACCTCTGTCGGCACCGGTACTGTTGGCCATGCTGTTTGTCACAATTTTTGGGCCAATGATGAAGCGGATGAATCAGCGTCTGCATTTTCCCAGACCCCTCAGTGCCATAGTGCTTCTCATCGTGGCAACAGTGTTGCTGGTGGGGTTACTCTGGATTCTGGTGTCCTGGATGCTAGGCAGCCTGCCGGTATGGATCGGCAATCTGGAACTGCGGGAGCAGGAGTGGCTGGAAGCCGTCCGGGGGCTGTGTCGCAGCGTGGGAGAGATTATTGGTGTGGACACTGCGTATCTGGAAAATACGGTCAGTGGCAGATTACAGGAGGGGCTGGATTCACTGGAAGAAAATATTCTGCCGGGAATGCTTTCCCAGTCTATGCAGTATGTGCAGTGGTTCGCGGAGCTGGGAGGATTTCTGGTGACGTTTTTGATCGCTTCGGTGCTGCTGGCGAAAGACTATGACGGTATTATGAACCGTCTGCTGGATCAGGAGGCCTGTCATGTACTTCTGGAGGTGATCTGCGGGATCGTCCGTTATATTGCCACTTTTGTAAAGGCCCAGGGGATCATTATGACCACGATTGCCATGACAGCCGCGGCAACATTGGGAATCGCCGGAATAAAACATGGTATTTTGTGGGGGATCCTGGCGGGGATGTTAGATGCGCTGCCTTTTATCGGAACGGGAGTGGTACTGGTTCCGCTGGGCATGTTTCAGATCCTGGATGGCAACTGGGGCCGGGCACTGGTCTGTGGTGTATTGTATGTGGTCTGCATTTTTCTGCGGGAGGTCATGGAGCCTCGTCTCATCGGCAGAAAAATAGGGGTATCCCCCATAGCAGTGCTGGTGTCACTGTATGCGGGAATCCGGCTGTTCGGCGTCTGGGGGATCATTAAGGGACCCCTGGGATTTGTGCTCATTTATGAGACTTATCACAGTCTCGCCCGGATGTTTGACCGCCAGAGGGAGCAGGAACAACAGGAATGAGAAAAGATTGACGAAAGAAGTGTCGAAAGCTATCATAAAAGTATTAGACAAAGGAAGCTTAGGAGAGACGGACCTATGGCAAAAAATACAAAAGGAAAAAAAACAGTGGAATCAGTGGCGGAGACGTTGTGCAGCTTCAGCCGCTTCCTGTGTGATCTTGTGATCGGTATTTATCTGTTTGTGATATTGGCTGTACTGCCGTTGTACAACAGGGGCTATGCCCAGATCGGAACAGACAAGGAGAATTTTTTTATTAAGACTATGACTTATGTGGGGAAATGTCTGCTTCCGGTATTTGTGTTGTGGCTGATCCTTCGCTTCATTGTGGTAAAGCAGAAACAGGAGCTTCCGGAATTTCGGACTATTCCGAAAAGAATCTGGCAGGCTTTGAACACCACGGATAAATTTGCTGCTCTATACGGGATTGCCGTGGTAATGTCCTATGTGTTTACCCGGTATCGGGAGGAGGCACTGTGGGGGACGGTATCCTGGCGGATGGGGATGTGGACCCAGCTGGGAGCGGTCATTGTATATTTTATGATCTCACGGATGTGGCAGAGAAACGACTGGATCGTGATCCTGACATTGCCGGTGTCGACCATAGTTTTTTTCCTCGGATATATGAATAAATTCGGGCTGTGCCTTGTAGATAAGGAGATCATCAATTCCTCCTTTATTTCTACCGTGGGAAATATTAACTGGTATTGCGGTTATCTGGTGACGGTGCTGTTCGGTGGAGTTTATCTGTTATGGTGGATGGGATCGGAGATCACTTGGAAGAGAGCGCTGCTGATGGGGTATGTGACGATTGGTTTTGCTTCTCTGGTAACCCAGGGCAGCAGCAGTGGTGTTGTAACTTTAGCCGTAATGCTGTTTGTATTGTTTGGCATGTCTGTGAAAGATGGCAGAAAAATGGAATGCTTCTGGCAGGAAATGACATTGTTATCGGTGGCATGTCTGATCACATATATTCTGCGGAGCTGCAATGTGCTTTCGCAGGAACTGCCGATGGAAAAAGTGACGGATATCCTGACGTTTTCCGCAATGAGTGTGATTATGACGATCGTGTCAGTAGTGGTACTGTGGCTGGTACATACCAGCAATAACAGAAATCAATACTGTGGGAAACTTTTTTGGGGCATCTATCGGATATTGTGCGTAGCACTGCCGGTTGTGAGCGTGGCATTATTAGCGTTTATCCTGGCGAATACGCTGTTGGGCGGAAAACTGACGTCCTTTCTGACGGAGACAGCAGGTGACGGGGGCAGCAACTGGCTGGTGTTCAGCGCGGCCTGGGGCAGCAACAGGGGAGCCACCTGGTCGGCGGGAGCCAGCTGCTTCTGGGAAGCAGATCTGTTACATAAGATTTTCGGCGTAGGGCCGGATTGCATGTATGCGTTCCTGTCGAATGAGGCCAGCCCGGAGCTGCAAAATATGGTGTATGATTTCTTCTATGGAAACCGCCTCACTAATGCACATAATGAATGGCTGACGATCCTGGTGGATATAGGAGTGCTGGGGCTGGTCAGTTATGCGGGAATGATGATCTCAGTAATCCGTAATTTCCTGCATGCCGGGAAAAAGTCGATGCTGGTGGGAGCCTGCGGGTTCTGTGTGCTGGCCTATACGGTGAACAATATGTTCAGCTTCCAGCAGGTGATGAATATTTCGACGGTGTTTGTGATTATGGGGATTGGAGAGAATTTGCGGCGTTCAGCCCGTGATTGAACTAGTGAAAGTTGAATTTGAGGTCTCCGCTCCGCTTCGGTCGGTCCAGGCCGAGGTTCCCCGGACCTCGTGAGGTCTCCGCTCCGCTTCGGTTGGTCCAGGCCGAGGTCCCCCGGACCTCGTGGACCCTCTGCACCCGAACGGTGTGTCCGAACCAGTTAGAGGTCGTAAGTTTGAATAGTTGCAAGAACAAAAATACTCCCTCACACATGTGTGAGGGAGTATTTTTAGTCGTCGCGACAAGATTCGAACTTGCGACCTCTGCGTCCCGAACGCAGCGCTCTACCAAACTGAGCCACGCGACGATGTGAACATTAATTGCGTCAACATTAAAATAATAAATAAAAACCCATTGATTGTCAAGCAAAAAACGAATATGATAGAAGAAAAAGTTGCAAAAACGATAAAACCACGAAATTAAGAGAGGAAATTCTATGTACAATACAACGGTAACGCTGAAAAAAGGAGAGGGCAGAACTCTGAAAGCCGGGGGGATGTGGGTCTTTGACAATGAGATCGCATCCATTATGGGAGATTTTGAGAATGGTGATATTATAGCTATCCATGATTTTGACGGCTACTTCATGGGATATGGCTATATTAACACCAACTCCAAGATCACGATCCGTCTGCTGGCGCGCAGGAAGGATACGGTGATCGACGAGGCATTTTTCGAGCAGAGGGTACGGGATGCCTGGAATTACCGCAAGGAGACTATTGATACCTCCAGCTGTCGTCTGATCTTCGGAGAGGCGGATTTCCTGCCGGGTATTGTCATTGATAAATTCTCGGATGTACTGGTAGTGGAATCTCTGGCATTGGGAATCGATAAGTGGAAGCTTGTGATCATTGATGCTTTGAAGAAAGTACTGGCGGAGGATGGCATTGTGATCCGCGGTGTCTACGAGCGGAGTGATGCCAAGGTACGCTTACAGGAGGGTATGGAGCGTTATAAAGGCTTCATCGGCGAACCGTTTGACACGAAAGTAGAGATCGTGGAGAACGGTGTGCATTACATGGTGGATGTAGAGGACGGACAGAAGACCGGATTTTTCCTGGATCAGAAGAATAACCGTGCCGCCATTCATCGTTTCTGTAAGGATAAAAAGGTGCTGGACTGCTTCACACACACCGGCTCCTTTGCATTGAACGCGGGAATTGCCGGAGCGAAGAGTGTTCTGGGTGTGGATGCTTCCCAGCTGGCTGTGGATCAGGCAACGGAAAATGCGAAGCTGAACGGACTGGAAAATACGGTAAGCTTCCGATGTGCAGATGTCTTCGAGTTATTGCCGGAGCTGGAAGCGCAGGGCGAGAAATATGATGTGGTGATCCTGGATCCGCCCGCTTTTACCAAGTCCCGCAATTCCATCAAAAATGCTGTAAAAGGATATCGTGAGATCAATCTTAGGGGCTTAAAGCTGGTGAAGGACGGCGGATTCCTGGTAACTTGTTCCTGCTCCCATTTCATGGATCCTGAGCTTTTTGCCAAAACAATCCGGGAAGCTTCTCATGGTGCGCATAAGCGTCTCCGCCAGGTAGAATTCAAGACACAGGGCCCGGATCATCCGATCCTGTGGGCGGCAGATGAGTCTTACTATCTGAAGTTTTATATATTCCAGGTATGCAATGACAGATGATTAATTGGTATATCAGGTTAGGGGTAAAATACCTTTTGCCCTAACATCATGAGAAAGATAAAAAGAACAAATAGTTCTATAAAAGGACACAACTACATCATATTGATACTGAATCCGAAAAAATTATTTTTCCTCAGGTTTGGCATTATCCGGAATGTGTTCTACAATATCACCGAAATCGCAGTCAAGGATTGAACATAAGATATCAAGACTGCGGATTTCCACATTTTCATTATGACGGAGTTTATCCAGAAAAGAAGTGCTTATGCCATAGTGAGTGTACAGGGCATACTGGCTGATTTTCCGCTCCTTCATAGTCTTCCATAATTTTCTATAGCTTATCATATGTAATAACCGTCCGATTTGTTCTTGATTCATATTTATTATCGGGTTAAAATAGGTCTTGTAACAGTGTCTTTATAAAGACACTATTGAGAAGGAAAGTGATATAATGAAGACGATCAGAAAGATAATGGAAGGCGTGGCCGCAGCCTGCATATCAGTGGCAATGTATTACTGCTTCCTGAGTGGAGCCCCTGCCGGGGGAACAGAGAGAACTGTTTATATGATCCTGGATGGAATATTCTGTATTTCTGCCTGGGTGGCAGGAGTGGGGATATTATGGTATGTGAGATGGCTTCGCAGACGGAACAAAGAACTGGGAAATATGATAAAGATTTTGCTTAAAAATGCAGACAAACTTGACAAATAGGAAATTCTGCCATACTATAAAAACCAACGAAAACGAAAGGGGAATCCTGCAAAATGAATGAAAATGTCATCAAAGCCGCACTGTTAGGATTTGGAACAGTAGGAACAGGTGTATATAAGGTACTGAAGAATCAGGAAAAGGAAATGTCGGCCAAGATTGGCTGTAAAATTGAGATAAAGAAAATCCTTGTGAGAAATATAGAGAAGGCAGCGGCGAAGATAGAAGACGCCTCTTTGCTCACCAGCCAGTGGGATGAGATTATAAATGATCCGGAGATTGAGATTGTGATTGAACTGATGGGTGGGATTAATCCTGCAAAAGAGTATATCCTTTCTGCATTAAAAGCCGGTAAGCATGTAGTCTCTGCAAACAAGGATCTGATCGCAGTACATGGTCATGAGCTTCTGGATGCGGCACATGAGAGTAAAGTGGATTTTCTGTTTGAAGCAGCAGTAGCAGGTGGTATTCCGATCATCAGACCATTGAAACAGTGTCTGGCAGGAAATCACATGACAGAAGTTATGGGTATTGTAAACGGAACCACAAACTTTATTCTGACAAAGATGACTCAGGAAGGCATGGAATTTAAGGATGCCCTGGCACTTGCAACAGAACTTGGATATGCGGAGGCTGATCCGACTGCTGATATCGAAGGTCTGGATGCAGGACGTAAGGTAGCGATCCTTGCATCTGTGGCATTTAACTCACGTGTGGTATTTAACGATGTATATACAGAGGGAATTGCCAAGATCACATCAAAAGATATTCATTATGCGAAAGAAATGGGACGTGATATCAAGCTTCTGGGTGTTGCAAGAAACGAAGCAGACGGAATTGAAGCATATGTGTGCCCGATGCTGATTCCCAGTTCCCATCCGCTTGCAACTGTAAATGATTCCTATAATGCAGTATTTGTCCATGGAGATGCAGTGGAGGATGCCATGTTCTTCGGAAGAGGAGCAGGAGAACTTCCTACAGCAAGTGCAGTAGTAGGTGATGTATTTGACATTGTAAGAAATATCCTGATCGGCTGCTGTGGCAGAATCGGATGCACCTGTTATAAAGAGATTCCGGTTAAGAAGATGGAAGATACACATAACCGATACTTTATCCGCCTTAAAGTAGAAGACCGCTGTGGTGTTCTGGCCGAAATGACGGCAATATTTGCAAAATATCAGGTAAGTGTGGCACAGATTATTCAGAAAGATACCAAGGTGGAAGGGTGTGCGGAAGTAGTTGTGATCACTGAGAAGGTAAGAGAAGGTGATTTCAGAACGGCCATCGAAGAACTGAGAAACAGGGATTCCGTAAGAAAGATTTCAACGATCATTCGTGTATATGGAAAATAAGTTACTGTTCTTTTCATATATATAGTAATGAA
>OODS01001070.1_pt1 | contig 19179 bp, 16 predicted proteins | sample 1671531 | NCBI WGS metagenome assembly OODS01 (sample SAMN06348166, study PRJEB24527) | human gut metagenome | biome: human gut; feature: ankylosing spondylitis patient; material: feces | host: Homo sapiens | place: China | collected 2015-10 | reverse complement strand
AATAAGAAAGGACGTTTACAGAATATTACATCCCTTCTTCAGAAGGAGAATATTAACATCTGGGGTTCGATCACGAATGACAGTGCGGAGTACGGTATTATCCGTATGGTTGTTTCTAATCCAGAGCACGCGGAGAAAGTGCTGGCGGAAGCTGGTTATCTCTGTCGTCTGACAGAGGTGCTTGGCGTCGAACTGGATGACGAGGTCGGAGCACTCAACCGTCTGTTAATTTCCCTCGAAGAGAGCAATATCAATGTAGATTACCTGTATCTCTCCTTCAATCGTGATTCTGGCAAGCCGGTTATGGTGCTTCACACGGACGATGTGAGGGAGGTCAGCATCTGCCTGACATCGAAGGGATATAAGGTACTGTAAGTATTTCCAGCACTTTCCGCTTAAAAACCGGTATAAAAAACAGTATAATGATGGAGAAGCTGTGGAGGACATGGCTTCTCCATTTTGCGTATATAGAAGAGAAAGGCGAGGAGAGCATGAGAAAATATGGAGAGAGCGGCATTCTTCTGTCGGTTGTCTGCAACCGGTGCGGGAAGAAGCTGGCGGTGAAAGAAGGCATTCTGCGCGAAGGAGCGGCGCATTTTGATGTGGCATGGGACTATTTTTCGGAGAAAGATGGGGAGGTGCATCATTTTGATCTGTGCGAGGAGTGCTATGATGGAGTGACGCGGGAATTTCTGATTGAGGCAGATAAGGAGGAGAGGACGGAACTATTGTAGAGTCGTGAGGGGAACGGAGAAACGCGGGACAGGCGGTGCGCCATCTGCGTCTCGCCAGTGAATTGGATTGCTGAATTTCTGGCTTGCAACATAGTATTTCTTTATGATATTATTAAATGATATGGGAGTTAGGAGAAAAGCTGTTTTGACAGCTTTTTGCATGACTTTTAATTAAAAAGATTTATTATGAATCATTTATTTAATAGAAAAGAGGATGTTCCATGTTAGATGTATGTTTGCTGGGAACGGGCGGGATGATGCCGCTGCCGTATCGGTGGCTGACGGCTTTGATGGTTCGCTGCTCGGGCAGCAATTTGCTGATAGACTGCGGGGAAGGCACGCAGATTGCGTTGAAAGAAAAGGGCTGGAGTCCGAAGCCGGTGGATGTGATTTGTTTTACACATTATCACGCGGATCATATCAGCGGTCTGCCGGGACTTTTGTTGACGATGGGAAATGCGGAGCGGACGGAGCCGATCACGATGATTGGACCGAAGGGACTGGAACGCGTGGTGACGGCACTGCGGACGATCGCGCCGGAATTGCCGTTTCCGCTTGAGTTTATCGAGCTGACGGAGCCGAGACAGCAGCTTCAGATTGGACCGTATGTGATCGATGCGTACCGGGTCAACCATAATGTGACCTGTTATGGGTACTCGATTTCGATTCCGAGAAAGGGACGGTTCGATGTGGAACGCGCGCGGGCGCAGGAGATTCCGCAGAAGTTCTGGAGCCGCCTGCAGAAGGGGGAGACGATCGAGGAGGAAGGCAGAACGCTGACACCGGATATGGTGCTCGGAGGTGACCGGAAGGGAATCAAGGTGTCATACTGTACCGATACGAGACCGCTTCCAGTAATTGCGGAGTACGCGAAGGATGCGGATCTGTTTATCTGTGAAGGCATGTACGGCGAGGACGGGAAAGAAGCCAAGGCGAGAGAATACAAGCATATGACATTCCAGGAGGCGGCGCACCTGGCGAAGGAGGCCCAGCCGAAGGAAATGTGGCTGACTCATTACAGCCCGTCGCTCATCCGTCCGGATGATTATATGGATAAAGTGCGTGAGATATTCCCGAGAGCGAAAGCCGCCCGTGATGGCTGGACGGCAGAGCTGGGATTTGATGAGGAGTAAGGGCGATGCAGACGGAAGAAAAGAGAGAGAATATAGAAGAAAAGAAGGAAGAACGGATGAAAATGCCAGTTTCAGGAGCATTGGAACGGGGACCGGGGAAAGCTCCGGTATCGGGGGCAGAGATTTCCGTGCATGATACAGAAAACGGACACCCATCAGAAGATGTTTACATTCTTGCAATCGAGAGTTCCTGTGATGAGACGGCAGCTTCAGTCGTGAAAAACGGACGTACCGTTCTTTCCAATATCATATCTTCCCAGATCGATCTTCACACGCTGTTTGGCGGCGTTGTGCCGGAGATTGCGTCGAGAAAGCATATCGAGAAGATCAACCAGGTTATTGAAGAGGCGCTGACAGAGGCACATATGAGTCTGGAGGAGATGACGGCGATTGCAGTTACCTACGGTCCAGGGCTGGTTGGCGCGCTTTTGGTCGGTGTGGCGGAAGCCAAAGCACTCGCGTATGCGGCGAAGAAGCCGCTGGTCGGCGTACACCATATCGAGGGGCACGTATCGGCAAATTTCATCGAAAATCCGGATCTGGAACCGCCGTTCATGTGCCTGATCGTGTCAGGCGGACATACACATCTGGTGATTGTGAAAGATTATGGCGAATTTGAGATTCTGGGACGCACCCGAGACGATGCAGCAGGCGAGGCCTTTGACAAGGTGGCACGCGCGGTCGGGCTCGGTTATCCGGGCGGCCCGAAGGTCGATAAGGCGGCAAAAGAGGGGAATCCACATGCGATTGAGTTTCCACGGGCAAAAGTGGGCGACAATCCATATGATTTCAGCTTCAGCGGCTTAAAATCGGCGGTCTTAAATTATATTAACCATGCGAAAATGATGGGCGAGGAGATCAATGTGCCGGATCTGGCGGCTTCGTTCCAGAATGCGGTTGTGGAAGTATTGGTATCGCGCACGATCGAGGCGGCGAAACAGCACGGCTATAAGCGCGTGGCGATCGCCGGCGGTGTGGCATCCAACTCCGCTCTCCGGGCGGGCATGGAGAAGGCCTGTAAAGAGGCGGGCATCCAGTTCTTCCATCCGTCACCGATCTTCTGTACGGACAATGCGGCGATGATCGGCGCGGCGGCGTACTATGAATATAAGAAGGGCGCGCGCGCAGGCTGGGATCTGAATGCGGTGCCGAATTTGAAGCTGGGCGAGAGATAATACAAATTTTTTTAGGAAGAATTGTTTTGCGGTTAGTTTTTTTAAAAGATTGATTTGACAAAAAGTGGAAAAAGAGTGTTTTAAGAGATCGTTCTGGCATGGAGGAGAAACGAGATGGAACATACATTGGATCAATTTGGAAAAGAGAAAATTACACCGCATCCGACCCGCACCGCCGCTATCGTTCTGGCAGCCGGACAGGGAAAACGGATGAAAAGCAAGATTCAGAAGCAGTTTCTCCTTCTGGAGGAAAAGCCGGTCATCTGGTATGCACTTCACGCGTTTGAGGAGAGCCGGGTCGATGATGTGATTCTGGTGACCGGGGCGGATGAGATCGCGTACTGCCGGGACGAGATTGTAGGAAAATATGGATTTTCCAAGGTGCGCGCTATCGTTGCGGGCGGAAAAGAGCGCTACCATTCGGTCTACGAGGGGTTAAAGGCGCTCGGCAGCCAGCTTTCCTATGGGGAGGGGGACTGCGTCCTGATTCATGACGGGGCGCGTCCGTTTGTGGACGAGCCGATGATTGAACGTATCGTATCAGATATACGAAGTTATAGCGCAGCAGTGGCAGGCATGCCGTCAAAGGATACGGTCAAGCTGGTGGATGCGGACGGATTTGCCTCTGTGACGCCGGAACGGGCGCATGTCTGGATGATTCAGACACCGCAGGGATTTACTTATCCGCTGATCCGCGCGGCGTATGACAAGATGATGAGTCGGGAAGAGTACCAGCAGGGAGTGACGGATGATGCGATGGTGGTCGAGACGATGACCGATCACAAGGTGCGCCTGACCGAAGGTTCTTACCGGAATATCAAGGTGACAACGCCGGAGGATATGGAGGTTGCGGCTGCATTTTTACAAAATAAAAAAAGTTAATAGGTCTATTGACAACCCTTGACTTCTATGTTATAGTACTTATCGTGTTTAACTGCCGAAGACAGCAGGTGCCGAAAGGCATAAGGTTAATACGCCTGCCGAGGGAACTGATATCGTTGTATATTTCTATCCCCCTGTCCTGCGAGTGACGGAGGGATTTTATTTTACAGAAAACGTTTACCAGGCGGTTATAGAAATAAAACAGGAGGTAAACCATTCATGGCAAAAGTTGAATTAAAGCAGCCGGTAGTTGCTGAGATCGCTGAAGTCCTCAACGGAGCAAAGTCTGCTGTAGTCGTTGACTACCGTGGATTAACTGTTGAGCAGGATACTGCTCTTCGTAAACAGTTAAGAGAAGCTGGTGTTTCTTATAAAGTATATAAGAACACAATGATCCGCTTCGCTGCAAAGGGAACTGAGTTCGAAGCACTTGAGCCGCATCTTGAAGGCCCGACAGCACTTGCTGTTTCTAAAGAAGATGCAACAGCTCCGGCCAGAGTATTAGCTGAGTTCGCAAAGAAAGCTGACAAGCTTGAATTAAAAGGCGGCGTTGTAGAGGGAACCTACTACGATGCAGCAGGTATCGGTGTAATCGCAAGCATCCCGTCCAGAGATGTTCTTCTTGGAAGACTTCTTGGAAGCATGCAGTCTCCGATCACAAACTTCGCACGCGTTCTCAACCAGATCGCAGAGAAGAACGGCGAGGGTGCAGAAGCTCCGGCAGAGGCTTAATCCTCATCCCGGTCCTGCAGGCGGAAACACGTATCGCGTGATCCCGTCAAAGGCAGCATAGATGCTGTATAAAAGTTGTGAAACAAACGTGAAATATAAATTATTATGGAGGTAAATTATAATGGCAAAGTTAACAACCGCTGAGTTTATCGAAGCTATCAAGGAATTATCCGTATTAGAGTTAAACGAATTAGTAAAGGCTTGTGAGGAAGAGTTCGGTGTATCCGCAGCAGCAGGCGTAGTAGTTGCAGCAGCAGGCGCTGGCGCAGCAGCAGAGGAAGAGAAGACTGAGTTCGACGTTGAGCTTACAGAGGTAGGCCCGAACAAGGTTAAAGTTATCAAAGTTGTTCGTGAAGTAACAGGTCTTGGCCTCAAGGAAGCTAAGGACGTTGTAGACGGCGCTCCGAAGGTTCTTAAGCAGGGTGCATCCAAAGACGAAGCTAACGACATCAAGACAAAACTTGAGGCTGAAGGCGCTAAGATTACTCTTAAGTAATTTGACGATAAAAGTTCCGGACAGCAGCTATGAGGCAGAATGTGCTTGCACATTGTGACTCAGAGATATTGGACGGATTAACCGCATGAGCAAGAGATCCGCAGGAAGGTGACTTCCTGCGGATCTTTTTGTTTAGCAGGAAGTCACCTTCCTGCTAAACAAAAAGGCACCGCGTATCTAAGCTGCGCACCCGTGCGAAGATGAAGGTTGTCGCAAGAATGTAAAAACTCTGTAAGATTCTGTATTGTAAGCAATTTGACGGTGGAAAGACCGGCGCTTATGTGTTAAAATGGATAGCATGAAAATGGCAATACCTGCCCATTATACAGGATCAGGCGGGTGAAAAGGAGAAAGAATGATTCAGGAATTAGTAAAGAGATATCCGGTCCTGGATGCCGTAAAGGACCAGATCGAAGAGGCATACAAGATCTTAGAGACATGCTATGAGAACGGCGGAAAACTTCTGATCGCAGGAAACGGCGGAAGTGCCGCAGATTCTGACCATATCGTCGGTGAGCTGATGAAAGGCTTCGTAAAACGCCGCCCGGTATCTGCGGAACTCGCAGAGGCTTTAAAACAGGCAGACCCGGAACGCGGAGCGGAACTCGCGAAGAAACTCCAGGGCGGACTTCCGGCCATCGCGCTCACAAACCATGCAGCGCTTTCCTCCGCATTCGCAAATGATGTGGACGGGATGCTTTCCTATGCCCAGCAGGTAAACGGCTATGGAAAAGCAGGGGATGTGTTCCTCGGGATCAGTACCTCCGGAAACGCGGAAAATGTGATGTATGCCGCAGTGACCGCAAAGGCGAAGGGAATGAAAGTGATCGGACTCACAGGAAAGACCGGCGGAAAACTTGCAAAGATCGCAGATGTCGCGATCATCGTACCGGAGCAGGAGACTTACAAGATCCAGGAACTCCACCTTCCGATCTACCATGCGCTCTGCCTGATGCTGGAAGACAGATTTTATGCGGAATAGTACCGATATGATAATACGTATCTGCGTAATGTTGAAAAATCCTATGAATGCCTGCGGACGATATCCGGATGTGCGAATGGGCAGACAGCAGGAATCATGCCGGAGAAGAACCGCAACCGGGGGGGGAATTATGAAGAGACGGGAATGGGCCTCGTTAATTATTCTGGCGCTGGCGGCGGTGCCCGCGCTCTTAGTTGCGATCGGACAGGTTTATGTGACAGGAGTGGATGGGATCCGGCTTAGAAGACCGGAGACGATCGAACTTCTGGCAGAGATCATTGTGCTTTTTTTCCTATATCTGTTCGCGATATGGAAAATCGATCGAAACCGGCTCAGAGCAGGAGCAGCTCTCCTGATCACAGCCGGATTCCTCTGGATCCATCAGGCGTTCACGGCGATGTTCCTGTCCGGCGCCTATGTTCTGGTCCTTTTGATGTTCGGTGCGCGCCTTCGCAGAGGGATGGACAGAAATCATGTCTGGAGAGAGTACCATGTGATCACCGGACTTGCGGATTTCCTTCTGGGAAGCGGATGTATGATCTTTTTATTCTGTATAGGATCCCTGCTTTTCGGGTGCGGGATCCGGAGCTTCCGTTTACTTACGATGATCGTTGCCGGATTTCTGATCGGTTTCCGGTTTATGGAATTAAGGACGGCAGGAGATGACGGAAAGCCGTGGAGACAGATCCCGAAGGAGACGAAGATCTCTCTGGAAATGTCCGCCTGCATCGCGATCATTCTTGCGATGGTCCTCCTGCAGGCCGGAAGAATGAACATCTGCGCCGATTACGACTCGCTCCATTATGGCCTGCGGAGTGAGTATGTCCTGGATAACGGCGGCGGGATTTATGAAAATCTCGGAATGGTCAACGTGGTATACACGTACTCGAAGGGCCTGGAGACACTGCTTTTACCGATCTCCGGGCTGCCGTCCTACGGCTTTTTCCTGAGTTTCCAGATTTGGATGACGCTTGGGACCCTGATCACCGCGGGTCAGATCGTGGAACTTTTTGTCGGAAGAAAGCATGCGGTGGGTTGTATGACGCTGCTCTCCTGCATACCCGGGATCATGAACATGTCCATCACTGCAAAGACAGACTCCATGACGGTATTTATGCAGCTTGTCATGCTTTTGTTTCTGCTTCTCTATATCAGGAGAAAGAAGGACGCTTATCTGGTACTGGCGGTGGATGCCTACCTGATGACACTCGTGTTAAAGCCGACGGCGCTTGTATTTTCCACAGCGGCGGCAGGAACCGCCGGACTTTACATCCTGCTCACAAAACAGCTGAGATTTAAGTTCCGCGGAAGTGTCCTTCCATCCCTTGGCTTTATGATCCCGATGTGGCTTCTCATCTGGTACCGGACATGGCTGCACACGGGACTTCCGCTGACATCCGTGTTCAACTCGATCTGGGCGGCCCTCGGCTTTACCGTGCGGTATCCGTACCGGTTTGAGAGTCTGCCGTCAAACGGCGGGGCACTGATCTCCCTGGCGGGGCTCAAGCACATTTTAAAGAGGATTTACGGCATTCTCATGGCCCCGGTGGGCGAAGATATGGCGCATGTGCGGATCGCCTGGGGATCGCCGCTGCTCCTGATCTTTCTTCTGATGGTCTGTCTGCCGGTGCTGGCGGATGTGAAGAGATCGGGACGGAAAGAAAAAAGCTCCCTGATCTGCCTGGCGCTGGTCTTTGTGACGAATGGGATCGTGAGTCTCGCGGCGCTTTATCTTTTATGGCAGGTGGATGGAAACTATTTCCTGCTCCTCTATGCACTTTCAGCGATCCTGGCGGTGATCACAGCAGGAAAATTAAAGAGCGGTTTCCTCCGCGGAACGATCTGCAGGATGCTGGTCCCGTTCCTTCTTTTTAATGTGACGATCACAGCCGTGAGCAACTGGGGGGGAACGCTGGGACTGACACCGGTGAAAATCTTCCATAAAGGATATTATGATCATATGGAAGAATCCCATGAACTGCTCGTCTCATACGGAAATGAGAAGATCTGGGACGTGCTGGCGGAAAATCCGAGAAACCGCGTCGTCGTATTCGGGGAACAGCCGGAGATGCTGCGCTTCCCGTGCAGCACCCAGAGCTATACGGACATCGAGGGAAGCGGCGGAAACTTCAATCTGTCATCCAGCCCGGAGGCACTGGCAGAGTTCTTTACATTCGCGGGAGTGGATCATATCTATCTCGGAAGCGGATACTTAAAGCCCGGAACGGACGGATTCCGGAATGTGACAGGGCTTTTAAAACAGGGGTATCTCTCAGACCTCCTGTATGAAAATGGAAACGGGCTTGCAGTATTCTCACCAGAACCGAGAGAACTCTCCGCGGAGGAGAGCGAGGCGCTTCTGGCGGAGTTTACCGAAAAATACTGGCCCGGAGAACAGCAGTAAGGGGATAAGACATGAATTTACAGGAGAAAACCTCAGAGGCGTGGAAGAGGTGGAGCCCGGAGCTTCTGATCTTTGCGCTCCTTCTGGGATTTGGATTTTGGATCAATCGTGGAGTAGAACTGAAGGGACTTTATATGGATGATCTGTACCTCTGGTCCTGTTATGGGGACCAGTCGTTTACAGAGTATGTATTCCCGATGGGCAGCAGCCGGTTCCGCTTCCTGTTTTACCTGGCATCCTGGCTGGAACTTTTCTTTATCGGGGGACATGTGGAATGGATGGTTCCGTTCAACATCATCCTGAACGCGGGGATCGCGTACAGCATTTATCGGATGGCAGTGTCATTCAGTGATGGGAGAAAGATCTTAAGCTTTGCAGCCGGCATTCTCTACCTGTCTTCGAGAATGGCATATTATCAGATCGGACAGTTCTACGGTCTGATGGAAAGCCTGGCACTCTGGGCGGCGCTCGGGATGCTGTGGTTTCTGTACCGGTACGTGAATGAGAAAAAAGCGGGGGCGTTTCTCGCAGCCAACGTTCTATACTTTGTGGTCAGCTTCATTCACGAGCGGTATATGGTGCTCCTGCCGCTTCTTCTCTTAACGGTGCTCCTTGGCTTTGGAAAAGGTCTGGGAACGGAAAATGCGGCCGCGGAACCGGAGAAAAAAAACGAACCGGAGCGCGCGGCAGAGCCGGGACGCAGCCGTGGAAGAGGACAGAGTCGCGGAGCACAGAGTAAGAAAGATGCAGCAGCCCGCGCGGAAGCAGCAGACACAGAAAGCAGTTTCCGCCTGCCAGGGATCCTGCTCATCTTGCTCCCGATCGTGGTATTTGGAGTGATCCAGATGATCCGTCTCCGCACGATCGGAACGCTGTCACCGGCAGGAACCGGCGGAACGGATGTGGCAGATACCTTCCAGCTCACGGATGCGATCAACCAGGCGATCAGCCAGGTGGGATTTGTGTTCGGAAGAAACTCCGGACCGGATTATCTCTGCATTGAGCCGTTTGTGGACAGCCCGGACGGGATCCGGAACCTGATCCTGGCAGCGGAAGCCGTTCTCGGAGCCGGTGTGCTGGCGGCCGTTCTCGGTATGGTGAGAGATCGGGAAGAGATTGTCTGTCATTTAAAGAACACGATCCTGTTTCTTGGATTTATCGCGCTCTGCATTGGCAGCTCCAGCGTGACGATCCGTGTCGAGATGCGTTGGGTCTATGTGGCCTATGCAGCGGCGCTCCTGTTCTTTGCTTATCTGTCCCGTGTGATGGGAAAAGCGGGGATCCTGGTACTTTTATACGGCTGTCTGATATTCCCGGTTGAGACATATTACCGGGACAACTGGGATAACCTGTATTTATGGGCACCGCAGAGCCAGTACAATTCTCTGGAGGAAAAGACATACGGAACATACGGGGACGATATCTTCGACAAAGAGATCTATATCATCGGAAAAGATTTCGAGATCAGTGATTTTAATGCAGAAACATTCCTGAAAGTATACGCAAAAGGAAAAACAAAGGTTCCGAAACTTCAGTTTATCGACAGCGATATGGACCTCAAGGAGATCACGGACAATATGGTGATCCTGTGTGAGGACCCGGAGCACAATGCGTACAACGATGTGACGGAGATCGTGAAGCGGCAGCGATTCGACACGCCGTTCGGAAGCTATGCGGACGGGTGGATCGATGAGAACGCAAAGATCGTTCTGACAAACGGGGAGAGCAGCAAGCTGACCTTGAAATGCTATTACCCCGACAAACTTACAGGCGGCGAGACCTGTAAGATCAAAGTGAACGGACGGCAGATGGATGACCTTGTATTTACGGACAATACGATGTACTACGAAATCCCAGCCGCACCGTATCAGAGATTTACGCTGGAGTTTTCGTGCAACTTTTATGTGAAAGGTGCGCGGGAACACCGCGGGGAAGAAAATCTGGCAATGGTCGTGAAGGTAGTCGACCAGTAAGCAGCCGCGGCAGCAGCTGCGCGATATCCGAGGGAACCGCTTATCTGAAGGTTTCACGAAAAAAGTGCAGCGGCTGCCGGACATGATGATGCATGGCTGTTACGGAGAAAAAAGGAGAATCAGAAAATGAATGGACAGCAGTTGGCTCCCATGACCGTGGGATTTGCCATTGCAGTGGTCCTGATCCTCGTGATCGGATTTTTCCGGAGAAAGAGGAACATGATCGCCCATCTTGCTCCCGTAAAGCGGGAATTAAAGAAGGAAAAGCAATGGCTGCGGCGCGGGGAGTATAATGCGGCAATGGTAAAAGGCCGCCAGAATCTGGAATTGTTCTTAAAGCTTGTGGCAGAGTTTAACGGGATCGAGCTTGATAATTCCGCCCAGGCGATGGCGAATGCCCGGAGCAGTTCAGATGGAAGAGGACAGCGCGAGACTTACCGGATGAACGGAAGAAAGCGCCAGAGAGTCATGACATTCCAGCAATTTGGATGGTGGCTCGATGAGAACGGGTATCTGGACCGTGTCGGAAAGTGGGAATTAAATGAGATCCGCGTGATCGGAAACAAAGCGGTACATGAAAATTATGTTTCCAAGGAAGATGCCTGGAATCAGTATAACTACATGGAAGATCTTCTGCGGATCGTTGCGGACCGCCATGCGAACCGTCATAAAAAACGGGGGCCGGAGATCAAAAAGAGCCAGACAGGACATTATGGGACAAATGTGAGAAAAACATACGGAGCGCAGACGAAAGCACGCGGTCAGAATCAGTCACAGGGACGCGGACAGTCAAAAGGACATAGCCAGAATCAGACTGGACGAAGCCAGTCAAAGAACGGTGGACAGGGAAGGCCGGAACGAGATCAGGCGAAGAGCGGCGAAGGAAAACATGAGCACGTTCAGACGAAAAGCAACCGTCAGGGACAGGCTCAGAGACGCGAAAACGGAAAGCAGTCCAACACAAAGCAGTCCGCCGCTAAGAATGGACAGAATATCAGAACAGGTGGAAATGCAGACCGGGATGTGAAGGAAAATAGAAAAGCGGCAGATCAGCCGATGTCGAAAAAGGTTCCGGAAGAGCGGAAGGTAAAAAATCCACAGAAGAAAGAATCGCAAGTCGAAGCGAACAAACTTCAGCAGAGCAGGATTGTGAAGACCGAAGCGAACAAGCCTCAGCCAGGCAAAGAAGTGAAACCGGAAACAAATAAACATCAGCAGAATGAGAAAGCTGAGGCTGCTGTGAGTATCAAAGTACAGACAGCTGGAAAGTCAGAAGAGAGAAAGCCGCGATCCATCGTGACAGTGCAGCCGGTACAGCCGGTGACCCCAGCGGAAAAGACTGCAGGAAAACCGCTTCCGTTGATGCCGTTGGAGAAAAAAACAGAGGATGTACAGCAGGAGAAGTTAAGCTCTTCCGCAAAGAGACGCCAGAGAAGAAAGCGGGCACAGGCGGCAAGAGAGGCAGCCGGGACGTCTGGAATGAATCGTGAGTCCCGTGAGACTGCGGGAACGCAGACAAAGCCTGTCAGGCAGCCAGAATCCCGCCCGGCTCGTCAGGAAGGAAACAGGACAGAACGCAGACCCCGTCAGGCCGCACCGGCGACATCCATGAGGATCGTGACACTCAGCCAGCCGGTGAGCGGACGTACAGCAGCTGATCAGATCAGGAACGAAAGTACAAGATCAGCAGTATCAAAAGCGGATAAACAACCGCAGACGGAAACACAGAAGACACAGAGTGAGAACACGGCGAAACAGGCGGCAAGACGCCGCAGAGCGAGAAGAAGACCGGCAGCGAAGACCGCAGCAGGCGGAGGAGATCATGAAGAATAAGAAAAGTTATATCTACATCGGACTTCCGATCCTTGGGATCCTCTTTTATCTGGCATATTTAAAACGCTCCGCCATCGACATGGTGTATTCCGACTATATCCGGCTGATCAATTCCTATCTGCCGGACGTCTGGAATCCGGATAAGTTCTTTGTTGCGGATCTTCTCACGAGAATTCCGGTAAACTTTTTAGAACGCGGTCTGAATGTGATGATCTTCGGCTACAGCGTTACCGTGGACCGCGTGATGGGCGTTCTCGGATTTGGGCTTTCCGCACTGGTGATCGGCTGGTACAGCAGGAAAAAAGAACTCTGTCCGGTCTGGTATGCGGCTATGATGATCGTCATGTTCAGTCTGAATAAATGGGAGATGCTGTACAACGGAACCGGATGGGCGCATTTCCTGGCATTTGGATTGTTCTTCTGGAATTATGCGCTGCTTGACCGGGTATATGAAAAAGGCTTCAGGAATGCAAAGCGGTCGGAGCTGGTATTGCTCTTTGTGCTGCCTTTCGTGATCACGATCGGGGCAGCAGGTCCGTACTGCGCGATCTATACGGTGACGATCGTACTCGCATATCTTTTTATCTATGTGCGGGATGTCGTGTGTTTAAGACAGACCGGCAAACAGTCAGATCAGAAGAACAGAGCGGAAACAGGAAATGAAGAAAGCCGGAAAAAAGATAACGGAATCATCGCTGTAATATCTCCGAAACGTTCCGGGATCGGAACGGCCCGCATGATCGCCCTGATCGCGGCAGCAGTCATCCCGTTCCTCATCTATCTCTGGAGCAATTCCCAGGCGGTGTATGAGTATTCGGGTGCGGTGAATGTGCCGCTCTTTACGGCTTTCCGACAGGATCCGAAATTTTTTATTAAATTTCTGCTTAAGTCTTTTTCTTCCATGGTTTTTGGAGTAGAATTGATTGACAGGAACTTTGCGGGAATTCCGGGGAAAGTATGGTGTGCGGTCGGTGTGATCGTACTGGTTTCGTACTTCTTCGCACTGTGGATGAATTTTTATTACCGGATCGAGGAAAAGACGATCCTGCCGCTGATGCTTTTGGCGGGCGGCGGCATGAACCATCTGATGGTGCTCGTGAGCAGATATATCTTTATGCCGAACGATAAATATGGAATGAGCTCCAGATACGCATTGCAGTACCAGATCGGTATCATCGGGATCTTCCTGACGTTTGCCCTGGCGGCAAAGTGCGGATTTTGCAGGAAAAAAGCCACACGGGCCATGCCTGTAAAGACTGTATCTATCGCTCTCGCAGCCATGTTCCTCATTGGAAACGTGATGACGACGACTGAGGAGTTCCGCTTCGGAAAATACCGGAAAGAACATAACCGGGATGAAGTAAAACAGATCTTATTAAATTTTGAAAATGAGTCAGACAACACACTGGAGGATGCGCTGGAATATCACAAACCGGGATGCCGGTCAGCGCTTACGATCCTGAAAGAAAACGGTTGGAATATATGGAGGTAGACCTATGAAAGTAGTTATCCTGGCAGGAGGATTCGGAACAAGGATCAGCGAGGAGAGCCATTTAAAACCAAAGCCAATGATCGAGATCGGTGAGAAGCCGATCCTCTGGCATATCATGAAATATTACTCCCAGTTCGGATACAATGAGTTTATCATCTGCCTGGGATATAAGCAGTATGTGGTAAAGGAATTCTTTGCAGACTATTTCCTTCACACATCCGACGTGACCTTCGATCTCGCAAACAACAGCATGAAGGTCCACAACAATTACTCCGAGCCCTGGAAGGTGACCCTGATCGATACAGGATTAAATACCATGACCGGCGGACGTGTAAAGCGCATCAGAGACTATGTCGGAAATGAGCCGTTCATGCTGACCTACGGTGACGGCCTTGCGAATATCGACCTGAAAGCGCTCGAAGAGTTCCACAGAAGCCACGGAAAGATCGCAACGATCACAGCCGTCAATATCGGACAGCGTTTCGGCGTCCTTGACCTCGAGGAGAACGGAAAGATCAATTCCTTCCGCGAGAAGAATGATGACGACGGAAGTCTGATCAACGGCGGATACATGGTCATGAACCCGGGCGTATTCGACTACATCGAGGGCGATTCCACCGTATTCGAGCAGGAACCGTTAAGAAATCTTGCAAAGGACGGCGAGCTTATGGCATACCGCCATGAGGGATTCTGGAAGTGCATGGATACCCAGCGTGAGAAACAGCAGTTAGAGGCGATGTGGCAGTCCGGAAACGCGCCCTGGAAGATCTGGGAATAAGGAAATAAAGATCCGTAATTGGAGAAGATGAGATGAACTTAAAAGAAGTTTTTGACTTTTATAAAGGAAAAAATGTCCTGGTGACGGGACACACCGGTTTTAAGGGAACATGGCTTTCCAGGATCCTGGTAAATCCGCCGACAGATCCGGCGTTATTTGACATGGCCGGTCTTGATGGAAAGATGAATTCCGTCATCGGGGACATCCGGGACCTCGTCCATTTAAAACAGGTATTTGAGGAGACAAAGCCGGAGATCGTCCTGCATCTGGCTGCACAGCCGATCGTAAGGGATTCCTACAAGGATCCGGTCTACACCTATGAGACGAATGTCATGGGCACTGTCAATATTTTAGAGTGCGTCCGCCTGAACCCGTGTGTAAAGTCATTCCTGAACGTGACGACGGATAAGGTGTATGAGAACAGGGAGTGGGAGTACGGCTACCGCGAGGTGGACCGCCTGGACGGCTATGATCCGTATTCCAACAGCAAATCGTGCTCCGAGCTTGTGACACACAGCTATAAAAAGTCCTTCTTTGCGGACGGACACTGTGCGATCTCGACCTGCCGTGCCGGAAACGTGATCGGCGGAGGAGACTTTGCGAATGACCGGATCGTTCCGGACTGTGTCCGCGCAGCGATGGCGAAGAAGCCGATCATCGTCCGCAATCCGCATTCCACCCGCCCGTATCAGCATGTTTTAGAGCCGTTAGCGGCATATCTGATGGTCGCAAAGGCACAGTATGAGGACGGGAAATATGCCGGTTACTACAACGTGGGACCGGATGACAAGGACTGTGTGACGACCGGTGAGCTTGTGGACATGTTCTGCAATGCCTGGGGAAACGGACTTTCCTGGGAGAATAAGAGCGACGGAGGTCCCCATGAGGCGAACTTCTTAAAGCTCGACTGTTCGAAGTTAAAGACTACATTCGGCTGGCACCCGCGTTACGGCGTGAAGGAAGCGATCGGACTCACGGTGGAGTGGTGCCAGGAGTATGAGAAGAACGGCGATGTTGTCGCTGTGATGGACAGACAGATCGCAGAGATGTTTCAGTAGAGGAATAGACAGGAAAGGAAAAATTATGTTTGAGAATAAGACAGAAGCAGAGGCAAGAAAAGAGATTCTTGACCTCGTAGCTGAATATGCCGATAAATTCCATAACCAGAAAAAGGAGTTCCATGAGGGAGACCGCATCCCGTATGCGTCCCGCGTGTACGACAGCAAAGAGATGGTAAACCTTGTGGACAGTTCCCTGGAGTTCTGGCTCACATCCGGACGCTACACGGATGAGTTCGAGAAGAAGCTTGCGGAGTACCTCCATGTGCGCTACTGTGCCCTTGTAAACTCTGGCTCTTCCGCAAACCTGGTAGCATTCATGACCCTGACCTCCCCGCTGCTCGGCGACCGCCGCGTAAAGCGCGGAGACGAGATCATCACTGTTGCGGCAGGTTTCCCGACGACCGTTACCCCGGCGATCCAGTACGGCGCTGTTCCGGTCTTCGTTGACGTGACGATCCCGCAGTACAACATCGATGTTACAAAGCTCGAGGAAGCACTTTCCGAGAAGACAAAGGCAGTCATGATTGCCCATACACTCGGAAATCCGTTCGACCTTGCGGCAGTCAAAGCGTTCTGCGAGAAGCACAACTTATGGCTCATCGAGGACAACTGTGATGCACTGGGATCCAGATATACGATCAACGGCGAGGAGAAATTCACCGGAACAGTCGGCGATATCGGAACTTCCAGCTTCTACCCGCCGCACCACATGACGATGGGCGAGGGCGGAGCTGTCTATACGGACAACCCGCTGTTAAATAAGATCATCCGCTCTTTCCGCGACTGGGGCCGCGACTGCGTCTGCCCGTCCGGACATGACAATATGTGCGGACATCGTTTCGACAGACAGTACGGAGAACTTCCACTGGGCTATGACCACAAATATGTATACTCCCATTTCGGCTATAACCTGAAAGCGACAGACCTTCAGGCAGCGATCGGCTGCGCGCAGATCGAGAAATTCCCGACCTTCGTGGAGCGCAGAAGACACAACTTTGACCGTCTGAGAGCCGCTCTTGCGGAGACGGAAGACCGCCTGATCCTCCCGGTTCCGGCCGAGAACTCCAGACCGAGCTGGTTTGGTTTCCTGATCACATGCAAGAAGGGAACAGACCGGAATAAACTCGTCCAGTACATCGAGAGCAAAGGCATCCAAACGAGAATGCTGTTCGCCGGAAACCTGATCAAACATCCGTGCTTCGATGAAATGAGAGCGGAGAAAAAGGGCTACCGAGTTGTCGGCACACTCGAAAATACCGACCGGATCATGAGCGATACCTTCTGGGTAGGCGTTTATCCGGGAATGACAGACGAAAAGATCGACTATATGGCGAAAGTGATCAAAGAGGGGCTGTTACAGTGAGTGAAGAAAAATCCTTTGACCTGACGAAAGTCCATGAGGTCAATTTAAAACTTTTAAAGGAGATCGACCGGATCTGCAGAAAGTATAAGATCAAATATGCCCTGGACTCCGGTACACTCCTTGGCGCAGTCCGCCACGGCGGATTTATCCCGTGGGATGACGATGTGGATGTCATGTTCACGAGAAAGAACTATGAGATGTTCGCGAAGGTCGTAAGACGGGAACTGCCGGAGGACATGTCCTTCGTGGAGCCGAATGAATACCATGGAGGAAAGGCATTCTACGACTTTATCTCCCGAGTGACGTACAACAAGAGCCAGAAATTCGAGGACTCCGGAAAGATGGAGTTTTATGACGACAAGATCAGCCGCCTGAATGTGGATTTGTTCATCGTGGACGGACTCCCGGCAGGAAAGCTCGCAAAGAAGCTCACAAAGCTCTCCCACTGCGTTCTCTACGGATTCGCCCTGGGACACCGCTATGAGATCGATTACAGCGACTATAAGGGCGTTATGAAGCTCTTTGTGGCGGTCCTTGCCAATATCGGAAAGCTGATCCCATTCCCGGTGATCTGGAAGCTCTGGAATGCTCTGTGCTGCTTTGACAGCAGAAAAGAGCGCCCGCTGTATTTCTACACGGGCTATGCGCCAAACTGGTTCTATGTGGAAATGAAGCGCGAGTGGGACGACGAGGTTGTCGAGATGCCGTTTGAGGACACGAAGTTCTATGTGCCGTCCGGCTGGGACGAACTTCTGACACAGCTCTACGGCGATTACATGAAACTTCCGCCGAAGGAAAAACAGATTCCGGAACATTCCGATATGGAGATCAAGATTTATGACTAAACTGCTTTCGGTCGTTGTATCGGTATACAACGAGGAGCTGGCGCTTCGTGAATTTTACGCGGAGACGGGGAAGATCTTAAAAACGCTGCCGACGGACTGGGACTACGAGTTCCTGTTCGTGAACGACGGCAGCAGGGATCAGTCCCTTTCGATCCTCCGGGAGTTCGCGGCGTCGGACGAAAAAGTGAAGATCGTCAACTTTTCCAGGAACTTCGGGCATGAGGCAGCGATGATCGCGGGACTGGACTATGCGGGCGGTGACGGTATCGTCTGCATGGACGCGGACCTGCAGCATCCGCCGGAATGCCTGCCGGAGATTGTGGAAAAGTTTGATGAGGGATACGAAGTGATCAGCATGGTGCGCACGAAAAATAAGACGGCGGGTTTTGTAAAGAACTTTACATCCGCAGCGTTCTACAAGCTGATCAACCACCTCTCAGACGTGAAGTTTGAGGCCAATGCCTCAGACTTTTTCGCAGTGAGCAAAAATGCGGCGGAGGTCCTCCGGAACAACTACCGGGAGAAGGTCCGCTTCCTGCGCGGCTATGTGCAGAGCATCGGATTCGAGAAGACGACGATCGAGTACGAGGCGAGACCGCGGTTTGCGGGGGAGAGCAAGTACAGCATCAAAAGTCTGTTTAAATTTTCCATCAACACGATCCTCTGCTTTTCGGACCTGCCGTTAAAACTCGGGATCTATTCCGGTGTGATTACGGCGCTTTTCGGCCTGATCATGGTGATCTATACGGTCTATACCTGGGAACTGTACGGGGCGCCGAACGGTTATGCGACGATCGTTGTCCTGATCTCGTTCATGTTTTCCGTGCTGTTTGTGATCGTCGGGATCATCGGTGAGTATATCGCGATCCTGTTTGCTGAGATCAAGGACCGACCGGTCTATATCGTGAGAGATACTGCTAATTTCGGGAAAAAACGAAAACAGGATACGATTGGACAGGACCTTCAGTGAAAAAAGGAGATTTTCTCGGCCTGACAGGCGAAAAAGCCCCGGAAACACTGGAAAAACATTACAAAATCATGAATAATTTGTGTAAATTTGAGAAAAGGACTTCAAAAATAAAAAGGAATCGTATATAATACGTGAGTATGTAAAAAGGTCTGCCAAAGCCTGCTTTCCAATGATTTTGGCGGATCGGTGGAACTGAAATGACAGGAGGAGATCATAATGAAATTATTAAAGAGAATGGCTGTACTGGGCCTGGCAGTCCTGGCCCTCAGTGCATGTACAAAGAGCAGCGAGGAATCTGAGACTGTGACAGGAAACGAGGTGGATCC
>OODS01001061.1_pt1 | contig 19278 bp, 13 predicted proteins | sample 1671531 | NCBI WGS metagenome assembly OODS01 (sample SAMN06348166, study PRJEB24527) | human gut metagenome | biome: human gut; feature: ankylosing spondylitis patient; material: feces | host: Homo sapiens | place: China | collected 2015-10 | reverse complement strand
TGTTGATGGCGGCGTCATGATCGACATGACCAAGATGAACAAGATCCTCGGATATGACCTTGAAAACTTTGTTGTCCGCGTAGAGCCGGGCGTTCTGTTAAACGACCTCGCGGAAGACGCACAGAAACAGGGACTCTTATATCCGCCGGATCCGGGTGAAAAATTCGCAACACTCGGCGGCAATGTTTCCACAAATGCAGGCGGCATGCGCGCAGTAAAATATGGATGCACAAGAGATTACGTGCGCGCGATGACGGTTGTCCTTCCGACAGGTGAGATCGTAAAAATGGGCGCGACGGTCTCCAAGACAAGTACCGGCTACAGCCTGCTGAACCTGATGATCGGTTCTGAGGGAACACTCGGCATCATCACCGAGCTCACCTTAAAACTCATCCCGGCTCCGAAGGAGACGATCAGCCTGATCATCCCGTATGAGAACCTGGAAGACTGTATCGCGACCGTTCCGAAGTTCTTCATGAATCATTTCCAGCCGCAGGCAGTGGAGTTCATGGAGAAAGAGATCGTCCTCGCTTCCGAGCGTTATCTCGGAAAGAGCGTATTCCCGAAGCAGGTCGAAGGTGTTGACATCGGTGCTTACCTTCTTGTGACATTCGATGGTGACAGCATGGACCAGCTGGAAGAGCTCACCGAGCAGGTTGCTGAAATTGTTCTTGACGCGGGAGCAGTCGATGTTCTCGTTGCGGACACACCTGCAAAGAAGAAAGATGCATGGGCAGCGAGAAGCTCCTTCCTCGAGGCGATCGAGGCGGAGACAAAACTCCTCGACGAGTGCGACGTTGTTGTTCCGGTCAACCAGATCGCAAAATATCTGACATATGTCAAAGGTGTTTCCGAGAAATATGATTTCGCAGTCAAGAGCTTCGGACATGCAGGAGACGGCAACTTACATATCTACACCTGCGCGAACGATCTGGATGAGGAGACCTTCAAGAAAGAAGTTTCCGAGTTTATGGCAGACATCTACAAGAAGGCAGCAGAACTCGGCGGCCTGATCTCCGGTGAGCACGGGATCGGCTTCGGAAAGAAAGGCTACCTCGCAGAGTTTGCCGGTCCGGTCAACATGCGCCTGATGCGCGGTATCAAGGAGACCTTCGACCCGAAGATGATCTTAAATCCGGGCAAGATCTGTTATGACCCGAAGGAAGAGGCATAACGATCCGTTTATGATTCCCCCGGCGGCAGCCGCTTTCCTCCCCATTTGGCAGCCGCCGTACACCATATTTGTCAAATAACTGCCGGCCGGTGTGCTCCCACGCACCGGTCAAACAAAAAGAGACACGAAAGGAAATCGATTATGGCATATTTAATTTCTGAAGAAGCGCAGGATCTCCTGCAGGATGTAAAAAATTTCTGTGACAAAGAAGTTGTTGAACAGTGCAAAGAATACGATGTTTCCGGCGAATGGCCGAAGGCAATTTATGAGAAAGCGATCGAGCAGGGATATCAGGCTCTCGAGGTTCCGGAAGAGTACGGCGGACCGGGACTTTCCCGTGTGGATGTAGCAGCACTCATCGAGCAGATGGCGATCGCAGATGCCGGATTTGCGACCACGATCTCTGCGAGCGGCCTTGGAATGAAGCCGGTTCTGATCGCAGGAAATGAAGAGCAGAAACAGCATGTCTGCGACCTCGTTCTCGACGGCGGTTTCGGTGCATTCTGCTTAACAGAGCCGGGTGCAGGTTCTGATGCCAGTGCAGGCAAGACGACCGCAGTCAAAGACGGCGATGAGTATGTATTAAACGGAAGAAAGTGCTTCATCACAAACGGCGGCGTCGCTTCCTTCTACTGTGTAACGGCGATGACAGATAAGTCCAAAGGCGTAAAGGGAATCTCCATGTTCCTGATCGATGCAGGGACTCCGGGTCTCTCCACCGGCCATGAGGAGAATAAGATGGGAATCCGTACTTCCAACACCTGCGATGTTGTTCTGGAAGACTGCAGGATCCCGGCAGCGAACCTCATCGGTGAGGAAGGAAAGGGCTTTGGCATCGCAATGAAGACGCTCGACCAGGCGCGTGCATGGATGGGCTGCGTGGCGACCGGTATTGCACAGAGAGGCATCAATGAGGCTGTCGCATACGGCAAAGAGAGGATCCAGTTCGGCAAACCGATCATCAAGAACCAGGCATTACAGTTTAAGGTAGCCGATATGGAGATCAAGACCGAGACTGCCCGTCAGATGGTCGCACATGCCCTGACAAAGATGGATATGGGACTTCCGTACAGCAAGGAATCCGCGATCGCGAAATGCTACGCATCCGACATTGCGATGGAAGTTGCTTCCGAGGCGATCCAGATGTTCGGCGGTTACGGCTACAGCAGAGAATACCCGGTCGAGAAGCTCTTAAGAGATGCGAAGATCTTCCAGATCTTTGAGGGCACCAACGAGGTACAGAGGATCGTTGTTGCAAATAATGTGATCGGGAAATAAATAATGAAATAAGGGAACTGTTCAGCAGGTCTGCGCACTTGCTGCGCTGACCGTAATACCTGTGAGGGGACTGAACAGCTGCGAATAAGTTTGGAGGATAACATGGAAATTTTAGTTTGTGTAAAACAGGTTCCGGACGATTCCGTAGAGATCGCTCTGGATCCGAAGACAGGCGCACCGGCGCTCGACGGTGTGACACCGGTCGTAAACGCATTTGATACATATGCACTGGAGATGGCAGTCCGCTTAAAAGAGGCAGCAGGAGGAGAGGTCACAGTTCTTTCTATCGGTGATGAGAGCGTTAAGAACTCTTTAAAGAACTGTCTGGCAGTCGGCGCTGACTATGCATATCTGGCAGCAGATGACGCATATCAGAATGCGGATCCGGAGGTCATCGCAAAAGAACTCCAGGCCGCAAAAGCAGAGATCGAGGAGAAGACAGGAAAGAAATTTGACATCGTATTCTGCGGCAAGGAGACTACAGACTTTGCATCCGGACAGGTTGGAACGATCCTCGCAAAGAAGCTTGACGTTCCGGTAACTGCTGACATCGTTGATATCACAGCCGGCGAGGGCAAAGTGACAGTAAAACAGGAGACTGAGGAAGGTTACCGCATGATCGAGTCCGTTCTTCCGTGCGTTGTGACCGTCAATAAGCCGGAGTATGACCCGCGCTATCCGACGATCAAGAGCAAGATGGCAGCGAGAAAGAAACCGATCGAGGAGCTCGCAGCGGCAGAAAAGGCAGAGGCTCAGGTAACGGTCCTCAAGGTCTATGAGCCGGCAAAGAGAGCTGCAGGAACAAAGATCAAGGTGGAAGATCCGGAGGAGGCAGTGCACCAGGCACTTGCCATGATGGATGAGGCAAAGGCGCTCTAAGACTGCCTGATTTGCCGGTCTGAATGCAGTTCATGGCAGAAATGTTCATGAACTGCAGCAATCTAGTCGTGGAAGGAAATGAAAAAATGAAATATACAGATGGAAAGAATATCATGGTCTGCGTCCAGAGCGCAGACGGCGCTGCGATCGGAGCTGCACTCGAGACAGTCAGCAAGGCAGCAGAGCTTGCGAAAGCAGCAGGAGAGGAAGTCCTCGCAGTCGTATTCGGGAAAGATACCGATACAAAGCCTGTGATCGCAGCAGGAGCGGCAAAAGTCCTCACAGCAGGAAGCAATGAGCTTCAGGCAGCAGAGAAAGCAGAGATCCTTACAAAGCTTGTGGAAAAATATCAGCCGAAGGCTCTCTACATGGCAGGAACACCGGAAGGAAAGATGATCGCTCCGGCAGTTGCGGCAGCGTTTGAGTCCGGCTGTGCGACGGATGTGACAGGGATCACTGCAGACGGTGTTTACACAACACTTTCCTACAACGGAAATGTATTAAACGACATGAAGATGGGAGAGAACCTTCCGCATATCGCGACTGTCCGTTCCGGATCCTTCGCAAAGAATCTGGATGAGAGCAGGAGCGGAGAGGTTGCAGATGAGGATGTGACAGCAGAGGATGTCCGCACAAAGGTCGTTGAGACTGTAAAGGAGATCGCTGAGAGCGTCAACCTCGAGGAAGCCCAGGTCATCGTATCCGGCGGAAGAGGAATGGGAAGCAAGGATAATTTTGCTCTTGTGGAACAGCTTGCAGAGGTACTTGGAGGCGTTGTAGGCGCTACAAGACCGGCGATCGAGGAGGGCTGGGTATCCAGAGCCCACCAGGTCGGACAGTCCGGCAAGATCGTCGCTCCGAAGCTCTACATCGCATGCGGAATCTCCGGTGCGACCCAGCACGTATCCGGTATGATCGGTTCCGGATATATCGTAGCGATCAATAAAGATGAGGACGCATCCATCTTTGATGTGGCCGATGTCGGAATTGTCGGAGATGTCACAAAGGTTCTTCCGGTGATGATCGAAGAGATGAAGAAGAGAAAAGCAGAATAAAGCGAGCGGATCACAGTCAGAATTTACAGAAAATGCCATGATGTAAATGAAAACACGCTTCGCGTAAATTAAGAAAAATCCCCCGGTATGGAAAGTGCCGGGGGATTTTTCTTAATGGAAAAGAGCTTACTTTTATGCAACGTCTCAGACTCTTTTTTGTATACAGGGAAACCGGATATATGCTCATAAAAATACGCCATGCAGGAATTTCTGTATGGCGTATTTCCTATGGATTTTATTCGTATCCGGGACCTCTCGGGATATATACCTGGTCAAGCGGCGATTTCGGCGCTGCCTTTGTGGTCTCGGGAACCGTTTCCTGCGTGGTCTCAGCCTGAGAGGAGCTGTTTTCATCAGACGTCTCATCGCTCGGGACTACAACGGAAGACGATCCGTGGATCGTGCAGGTTCCAGGTGAGCGGTACTTTGAATCATCCGTTCCGCCGGACTCACCTTCCGGGATCACCATGAAGGTTCTCGTGGTCTTTTCCGGACAGTATTCGGTCGCAAGACCGCCGGATTCACTGCAGACGGTCAGCTGGACGTGATGATCGCAGACCTCGGCGGGAACTGTCCCCTTTGCGAAATATTCCGTGTAGACGGCGCTTCCTCTCGGGTCATGATCGCAGACGCCTGGGATCGCGAGTTTTCCGGATTTCCGGCAGATCTGGGCGGTCGTGACGGAAGACGGAACCGGGAAACCGGTATCTGCAAGTCCTTCGTGGATTGTTGTCATGATCTTTTTCCAGATCTTCTTGTGGTAGGAAGTGCTGCTTCCGATCGCGGAGATCTTCTGGTTATCATCACATCCGGACCAGATTCCCGCCGTGTAATACGGGGTAAATCCGACGAACCAGATATCGTTGTTGCTCGTTGTCGTACCGGATTTACCGGCATTGGACATCCCCGGGATATTAGCCACCGCACTGGTGGAGTTTAAGCTGACTCCGGAGGAGGCGAACATGCGGCTGCTCTCCATCGACTGTGCCATCGCATCCGTGAGAAGGAATGCGGTGGAATCCTTGAGAACACGTTTTGTCTCCGGCTCATTCTCCAGAAGAACTTTTCCGCTGTGGTCCAGGATCTGGGTGAAGAAGACCGGCTTCGTGTAGATACCGCCGTTTGCGATCGCAGCGAACGCGTCCGTCAGCTCCAGGTTGGAAACACCTTTTGTAATACCGCCGAGAGCGGTAGAGGCGTTGTAATCGCTGTCCGTCAGGGAGGTGATCCCGAGGTTTCTCGCGTATTCCACGCCGAGCTGAGGTGTCACAGTCTCGATCATACAGCGCACGGCAACGATATTCATGGAGTAGACGATACCGTCACGGATCGTACTGTAGCCCATATAGCCTTTGCTGCTGTACCAGTTCCGGAATGTCTTTGTTCCCATCGTGTACGGAGCATCATAATAGACACTTCCGAGGGTAGCTCCGCATGTATCGATCGCCGGAGCGAAGGATGTGATGACCTTGAAAGTAGATCCAGGCTGGCGGAGCGTGTTTGTCGCACGGTTTAAGGAACGGCTGACTTCTTTCTGCCCGCGGCCGCCGCTCAGGGCTTTTACATAGCCGTTGGACTGGTCAATGAGGACGAAGGACGCCTGCGGCTGGAGTACGTAGTGTACGGATTCACCGAGAATCGTATCGCCTTCCTTTGTCATCGCCGTCCGGTATTTCTCGATCGCCTCATCCGCCTTTTCTTTCGAGGTGAACAGGCCGTCAAAGTTAGATTCTCCGAGATCCTTGCGGAAATATGTCTTTAAAGTCTCATCAGAATAGTTCGTTGTTGTCTGGTCTGCGTGCTGGATCGACAGCCGATAGTCGATCGAGTAGTAGACCACGTCATAGTTTTCAGGATTGCTGATCTCCGTATCCACAATGGACTGGATATCAGGATCCTGGGTGGTGTGGATCTCAAGACCGCCGGAGAAGAGGAGATTGTAGGCCTGTGTCTCCGTGTAGCCTTTTTTGTCCTGCAATGCTTTTAACACCTGGTCGATCAGCTCGTCGGTAAAGTAGGAGTACGGAGTCTGGGTCTCCTTTGTGACGATATCCACGTTTTTGATGCGGGAGTAAACGTCATCGGCGAGAGCCTCTTCCTGTTCGTCCTTCGTGATCTTTCCCTGCTCGTACATGTACTGGAGGATGACGCGGCGTTTTTCCTCGTTGCGCTTTCTTCCGTTTTCGGAGAGCGGGTTGAATCTCGACGGGTTCTGGGTGATACCGGCGATGACCGTTGCCTCTGAGAGCGTGAGCTCCGAGACGTCCTTGTCAAAGTAGCGGAGAGCCGCCGCCTTTACGCCCAGGGTGTTGTTTCCAAGGTTGATCGTGTTTAAATAGTTTTTGAGGATGATCTTTTTATCCATGATCTTCTCTAACTGGATCGCCAGATACTGCTCCTGGATCTTTCGCTCAAGCTTTTCTCCGAAGGTGTCCTCATTTCCGCCTTCAAAGATATTGTTTTTGATGAGCTGCTGGGTCAGGGTACTTCCGCCGCCGGCACTGGAGTCGCCGGTGATGATCCCGACGGCCGCACGGACCATCGAACGGACGTCAACGCCCTTGTGGGACCAGAACCTGGAATCCTCGATCGCAACGAAGGCGTCGATCAGGCACTGGGGAAGTTCCTCGTAGGATGCCTCAAGACGGTTCGCTCCGGATTTTACGAGCGTTTCCGTGAGGTTTCCCTTACTGTCATAGACCATGGTGGCATAACCGCTTGGTTCGATGCTCGCCACATCAATCTCCGGGGCCGCATCGATCACGCCCTTGAAGATCCCGTAGCCGAAGCTGATCCCAAGCACCGCCGCAAACAGGACAAGGATCAGGATGATCTTTGTGAGAAGAAGTACCAGATGTGAGGTAATCTTCTGAGCCCTGGAATTTGTTTTGCAGAGTGCCTTTTCCACCTCGTTTTTTCCATAATTCATTCAGGATGCCTCCTTTGTCATTCCCTAATTATAGCAAAGTTTCATTCATTTATAAATAGTTATTGTGGAAAAGTTTGGTTTGTATTATGATATTTTTGACCGCAAAGTGGGGAAATATGAAGGAAAAATTACATTTTGTGGTCGGATTCGTCAAAAATATGACAAAAAGACAAATATCATGGGCGACTTTCCATGATGTGGAATTCAGAAACGACACTCAGCTATATACAGGGAACATAGAAAAATACACCGTTGGATTGGTTGCATTTGTACATTTCGGCGGAAATTTTCTGTCATATGCAAATGAAAACAGGAAGCAGGGAATGGCTGAGCTGACTTTTGAAAAAGGAGATAAGATATGGCTGCTGACAGCGTAAAAATTTTGTATAAAGGCGGAACGGCGGAGACTGAGGTGAAGAAATCCCGCTTTATCGCGAACTTAAAGCCGGTGGAGTCCGAGGAGGAGGCGACGGCATTTATCGCGGAGATGAAGAAGAAATACTGGGATGCCCGCCACAACTGCCAGGCGTTTACAATCGGGATGAACCACGAACTGACCAGGTGCAGCGATGACGGGGAGCCTGCCCAGACGGCGGGACGCCCGATGCTCGATGTGCTCCTCGGCGAGGATGTCCACAATGTCTGCGTTGTGGTGACCAGGTATTTCGGCGGAACACTGCTCGGGACCGGAGGACTTGTACGGGCTTATTCGGGTGCGGTGAAGGAAGGACTTGCGGCCTCCGAGATCGTGGAGAAGAAGCGCGCCTTTGAGATGAAAATCGTGACCGATTACACGGGAGTCGGAAAGATCCAGTATATTCTCGGGCAGGAAAACATGACGGTGCTCGACAGCGTGTATACAGATAAGGTGGAATTCTCCGTTCTCGTCCCGGTTGCTGCTTACGACGGTCTGGAAAAGAAGATCACGGAAGGAACGAGCGGCAGCGCGAAGATCGAAAAGGGCGACGAGGTGTGGTACGGCACACTTAATAAGGAAGTGATCCTTTTCTAGACCAGCCATCAGCACCAGGACATAAGAGGCTGAGGGCTGATTTCCCACGGAAATGGCAGAAGAGAAGATAGAGGGCGGCAATCTGTACGGTGTAGACTTTCGCGCTCGCATGCCGTAGGAGGCACACAGTCTGAACATAGGCATTTAGCAGCCTGTTTTCTCAGGCGGAAACAGAGGCGCTCTCCAGAGAGTAAGAGATGTCTAACCGCAAATTGCTCAGAAATAAACACAAAGAATGGCGAATTCACCCCGAATTTTGGATGATTTTGTATTGCATTTTGATTTCATGAATGCTATAATTTTGAGTCGGTAACGCAAAAATCAGGAAATGTAACAGATACAAGATAAGATGACTGTGCAAAACGGGTCGGAAAATGATCGGTGTGCGGACAGTTATAGATGAAGAAAGAGGATTGATTATGAAGATCAAACGCGAAGATATCAGAAACATTGCGATCATCGCCCACGTTGACCACGGTAAAACGACCCTGGTAGACCAGTTATTAAAGCAGAGCGGCGTATTCCGCGCAAACCAGGAAGTAGAAGAGCGTGTCATGGACTCCAATGACATCGAGAGAGAGAGGGGAATCACTATCCTCTCCAAGAATACGGCTGTATTCTACAAAGGAGTAAAGATCAACATCATCGACACCCCAGGCCATGCGGACTTCGGCGGTGAGGTTGAGCGTGTCCTTAAGATGGTAGACGGTGTTGTTCTCGTTGTCGATGCATTTGAGGGACCGATGCCGCAGACAAAGTTCGTTCTCCAGAAGGCACTTGACCTTGACTTAAGAGTTATCGTCTGCATCAACAAGATCGACCGCCCGGAGGCAAGACCGGAGGCAGTCATCGATGAGACACTGGAGTTATTCATGGACCTCGATGCATCCGATGAGCAGCTCGACTGCCCGTTCGTATATGCGTCCGCCCGTGCAGGTTTTGCAAAGAAAGAATTAGATGATCCGGAAGTGGACATGAGTCCGTTATTCGAGACCATCATCGACTATATCCCGGAGCCGGAAGGTGATCCGGATGCTGAGACCCAGGTCCTGATCAGCACCATCGACTACAACGAGTTCGTTGGCCGTATCGGTATCGGTAAGATCGACAGCGGTTCCTTAAAGTTAAATCAGGACTGCGTGATCGTAAACCATCATGATCCGGACAAGATGAAGAAAGTAAAGATCGGTAAGCTCTATGTATTCGATGGCTTAAAGAGAGTTGAAGTACAGAGTGCGACGATCGGTGAGATCGTTGCGATCTCCGGTATCCCGGATATCCACATCGGTGATACCCTCTGCTCCCCGGAGAAGCCGGAGGCGATCCCGTTCCAGAAGATCTCCGAGCCGACGATCTCCATGAACTTCATGGTAAACGACAGCCCGCTCGCAGGTCAGGAAGGTAAGTTCATCACTTCCCGTCACCTCCGCGACCGTCTGTTCCGTGAGTTAAACACAGACGTCAGCCTTCGTGTCGAGGAGACAGAGTCCGCAGACTGCTTCAAGGTTTCCGGACGTGGTGAGCTCCATCTGTCCGTCCTGATCGAGAACATGCGCCGTGAGGGCTTTGAGTTCGCTGTCAGCAAGGCAGAGGTTATCTACAAATACGATGAGAGAAACAGAAAGTTAGAGCCGATGGAGCTTGCTTATGTGGATGTTCCGGATGAGTTTACCGGAGCTGTCATCCAGAAGCTCACGAGCAGAAAGGGCGAACTTCAGGGAATGAGCCCGACAAACGGCGGCTACACAAGACTTGAGTTCTCCATCCCGTCCAGAGGTCTCATCGGTTACCGCGGTGAGTTTATGACAGATACAAAGGGTAACGGTATCTTAAATACAAGCTTTGACGGATACGCTCCGTTCAAGGGTGAGTTAAGCTACAGAAAGACGGGTTCCCTGATCGCATTCGAGGCTGGTGAGTCCATCACTTACGGTCTGTTCAACGCTCAGGAGAGAGGTACTCTGTTCATCGGACCTGGTGTAAAGGTTTACTCCGGTATGGTCGTCGGACAGAGCCCGAAGGCAGAGGATATCGAGATCAACGTCTGCAAGACAAAGAAGTTAACAAATACACGTTCCTCCAGCGCGGACGAGGCATTAAAGCTTGTTCCGCCGAAGATCATGAGTCTGGAGCAGTGTCTGGACTTCATCGATACAGATGAGCTTCTTGAGATCACACCGACAAGCCTTCGTATCAGAAAGAAGATCCTCGATCCGACTCTCAGAAAGAGAGCAATGATCAGCAAGAAGAGCCAGATGTAATCTGATCCGGAACGAATTGAGATACAAGTGAAGAGGGGATTGCGAAGACGCAGCGTGATCTCTGAAAATAGAAAGAGAAAGCAGGATCGCTTCCGCAGGTTGATTTGTGGGGCGGTCCTGCTTTTTTCGAACAGATGGCCTGCATTGGCAGATGATCGAGCGAGCGTGAAAGAGCTGGATTTGCGGTTTGCGCGAGCTGGTCTATGAAAGAGGGAGAATTATGATACATATTCTTATCAGTGCCTGTCTCATCGGTGAGAACTGCAAGTGGGATGGGACGAACAATCGGAATCAGGGTGTGCTTGAGTTTATGAAAAAGATGGAGGGAAAGGCCGAGTTCCATCCGGTCTGTCCGGAACAGCTGGGCGGTCTTCCGACTCCGCGTGCGGCTTCCGAGATCCATATGCCGGATGAGGCGGTGATCAATACGGAGGGCGAGGATGTGACGGGAGAGTTTCTTCTCGGTGCGGATGCGGCATTGCAGACAGCGAAGAAGTATGGATGTGGGATCGCGATCCTGAAGGATAGAAGTCCGTCCTGCGGATCGAATGGGGTTTATGATGGGAGTTTTTCGCATAAGCTGCGTGAGGGAATGGGGAAGACGGCGGCGGTGTTGGCCGGGTATGGGTTGAAGGTGTATGGGGAGAGCCAGATTGAGCTTCTGGAGAAAGAGTTGATGGGGGATTGATTGGCGAGAGGGACGCGGTGAGCTTCCGGGCAGGGGCGCTGGGGATGCGGGGAGGGTTCCTCCAGGCCTGCGTGAGACTGCTAAGGGCGGAGAACAGGAAACACAACTCGCTGCGCTCAGACAAGTGTTCCCTGCTCTCCAACGCAGTCACCCGCGGGCCAAGAGGAACCAGCTCCCCGGATCATGCGCCCCTGCCCGGAAGCTCACCGCTGTTGGTTGGCGGCAAGGACGAAAGGCTGGGAAACGTTGTGAACGTGTTTCCCGGCCTTTCTGTGTTTTGGCTTTACATTTTGAGTTCTACAGTTTGCTTGCCCGCTCCTTAATGTTCTGGTGGAAGTTGATGATCTGGTGATCGTATTCTTCGTTCATGAGTGGGGAGGTGATCATGAAGTCGGCGGTCGCGCGGTTGTTGGCGATCGGGATATCGTAGACCTGGGCGATGCGGAGGAGAGCTTTTACGTCCGGGTCGTGTGGCTGGGCTGTGAGGGGATCGGAGAAGAATACGACGAAATCGATGCGCCCTTCGACGATTTTTGCGCCGATCTGCTGGTCTCCTCCGAGAGGACCGCTGTTGTAGCCTTTGACCGGGAGACCGGTGGCTTCGGTGATCATTCTGGCGGTTGTTCCTGTGCCGCAGAGAAAGTGTCCCTTTAAGATTTCTTTGTTTGCTTCGCACCAGTCGATCATTTCATGCTTTTTGCTGTCATGGGCGATCAGGGCGATGTTTTTTTGTTTTCCGATGGTTAATGTCAGAAAATCCATAGGAATCCTCCTTTTCTTGAGGTTGTTTTTCGTTTGTTTTGCGGGCAGCTCATATATAAATTCCATGGAATGGAATATTAACAGATTATTCCTGCCTATAAACTGATGATGCCATAAATGGCTGGATGTGTCAAGAAAGTGAGAGAAAATTTCGCTGAAGTTTTACACTTATTATGCGGGGACAGTGTCTGTTAGAAGGTTTGGGCGGGAAACTGCGTTGCGTGCAGCTTTGGTGCTGATTTTGCCTCTGCCCCGGTGAGACTTGACAAACCAGTGGGAATGTGCTACCATCGACCATGTGTGAAACGCAATGACAGAGACAGTACAGGAGAGTTCCGGTATGACAGAGAGAAGGTTCACCGGCTGAAAGACCTTCCGAAGGAAACTTTTGTAAATTCACTCTTGAGCAGCCTGTGCGAAAGGGATCCAAGTAGTGCAGGACGGGAAGTCCCGTTACAGACGTTTGAGTGCCGCATGAATGCATGCGGAATCTGGGTGGTACCACGGAGAGTCAGCTTCGTCCCATGGCGGGACGGAGTTTTTTTTGTCCTCGCACTGATAGAATGTAAAACCATACCGAAAGAATGAGGTGGACTATGGAAGAGAAGATCAAAGCACTGAAGGAGCAGATGGAAGCCGCTCTCGGCAGTGTACAGTCCAAGGAACAGCTTGGTGAGTTCTGGCAGAGCTTCCTTGGCAAGAAAGGCAGCATCGCAGACCTGATGAAGGGTCTTGGAAGTGTTCCGAAGGAGGAGCGCCCGAACGTCGGAAAGACGATCAATGAATTTAAGAACCAGGTAGAAGCCCGCTACCAGGAAATGAAGAATAAGATGGATGAGCTGGAGCTCGCAGCCCGCAATAAGAGCGAGCAGGTCGATATCACGATGCCTGCAAAGATGCGTCCGGCCGGAGGTCTCCATCCGCTTACCGTAACAGAGAATGAGATGATCGATGTTTTCGCAGGAATGGGCTTCGAGATCTTCGACGGTCCGGAGATCGAGGATGACGACCACAACTTCACAAGATTAAACGTTGCAAAGAACCATCCGGCAAGAGATATGCAGGATACCTTCTATGTAGCGGAAGATATCTTGCTCCGTACCCACACAAGCCCAGGACAGATCCGTGTCATGGACGCGAAGAAGCCGCCGATCAAGATGCTGGCACCGGGACGTGTATTCCGTTCCGACAGTGATGCGACTCACTCCCCGATGTTCCACCAGATGGAAGGCCTTGTTGTCGATAAGAAGATCACGCTCTGCGACCTTCAGGGTATGCTCGACAAGTTTGTACAGGCGATCTTCGGCAGCAACGTAAAGACACGTCTCCGCCCGAGTTATTTCCCGTTCACGGAGCCGAGCGTTGAGGTCGATGTCAGCTGCTTCGAGTGCGGCGGAAAAGGCTGCCCGCTCTGCAAGCACACCGGCTGGATCGAGGTATTAGGCGGCGGTATCGTACACCACAAGGTTCTTGAGAACTGCGGCATCGACCCGAATGAGTATTCCGGTCTCGCTTTTGGTATCGGTATCGAGCGTATCGCCATGTTAAAATACGGTATTAACAACATCAACCTGCTTTATGAGAATGATCTTCGTTTCCTGAAGCAGTTCAAAGGCTAATAAGGGAGGGAGAAGATCATGAAAGTACCATTTAGTTGGCTGAAAGAATATGTTGACATTGATGTCACTGCCCAGGAGCTGGAAGACAAGCTCTTTGGCTGTGGATTTGAGGTAGAGGAACTGATCGATCTCTCCGCTGAGATCGACCGTGTCGTTGTCGGCGTCGTAAAGGAATGCGAGCCAATCGAGGGAACACACCTCTTCAAGTGTAAAGTAGACTGCGGCGAGTATGGAAATGATATCCAGATCCTCACAGGTGCTCCGAACGTCTACGCAGGCATGCACACACCGGCGGCTCTTGATAATTCCACACTGCCGGGCGGCATCAAGATCAAGGCAAAACCGATGCGCGGCATCGAGTCAAACGGTATGCTCTGCTCCGGTGAAGAGCTCGGCTTAAACGATGACCTGTATCCGGGCGCTGAGGTTTACGGTCTCCTGGATCTTCCGAAGGACACCGTTCCGGGAACTGATATCGCAAAGGTTGTTGGTCTCGACGACTACATCTTCGATATCTCCGTAACGGCAAACCGTGCAGACTGCCAGTCTGTTCTCGGTATTGCGAGAGAAGTTGCAGCAGTTCTTGATAAACCGCTGAAAATGCCGGCTCTCGACTACAAACAGAGCGATTATAAATATGAAAATCTTGATATTAAAGTAGAGGCACAGGATCTCTGCCCGCGCTACTTAGGACATGGCGTGAGAAACATCACTCCGGGCCAGTCCCCGAGATGGATGCGCCGTCATCTGGCTCTCTGCGGTCTCAGAAGTATCAGCAACGTGGTCGATATCACGAACTACGTAATGCTCGAGATCGGTCAGCCGATGCATGCATTCGATATGAGCACGTTGGAGAGCTCCCAGATCATCGTCCGCCGCGCAAAGCAGGATGAGATGATCCAGACACTTGACGGCAAGGAATTCAAGTTAAACGAGAATAACCTTGTGATCTGCGACGGAAGCAAGCCGGTTGCTCTTGCGGGTATCATGGGCGGAATGAACAGTGAGATCACAGAGAATACGACACAGCTTCTCTTTGAATCCGCAAAGTTCATGCGCGACAACATCCGTAAAACTGCGAGAAGTCTCGGACAGAACACAGACGCATCCAGCCACTACGAAAAAGGTATCGCGGAGTACACCGTTGAGATCGGTATGGCGCGTGCCCTTCACCTGATCGAGGAGCTCGGCTGCGGCGAGATCACAGCGAGCGCATTCGATGTGGATGCGGGAGCACCGAAGGAAGGAAAGAAATTTACCGCAACGTTGAGCGGCATCAACAAGATCCTCGGCATCGAGGTCCCGGCAGAGAATGTTCTCGATATTCTCCGCAGACTCAGCTTCGAGGTTGAGCGCGACGGCGATGTCATGACTGTCACAGCGCCTCGCTACAGAGAGGATATCGAGGTTGGCGAGCCGGATCTTGCGGAGGAAGTCATCCGTGAGTACGGTTATGACCACATCGTTCCGACCTTCTTAAAGGATTCCGCAGTCACAAACGGCGGATTAAATCCGGCACAGAAGAGAAGAACAAAATTAAAACAGGTGATGGTATCCCAGGGTTACTATGAGGTTTCCACACTTGCATTCTACTCCGACGCAGACCTCGATGCACTCCACATCGCAGCGGATGCAAAAGAGCGCAATGTGATCCGCCTGTTAAACCCGATCACGACAAATCTTTCCATCATGCGCACCACACTGGCTCCGTCCATGTTAAATACAGTCGTTGAGAACGTGAAGAAAGGCAACACAGCCGGACGTTTCTTCGAGTATGCAAACGTATACTATCCGAAGGCACTTCCGCTCACAGAGCTCCCGAACGAGATCCCGCATGTCGGCTTCGCGGCATTTGGCGAGCAGGAAGATTTCTTCACTGTAAAGGGAACGATGGAAGAGCTTGCAGCTTCCTTCGGTGTAAGCTTTGAGTATGAGAGAGCGGAGGATGTTCCGTATCTCCATCCGGGAATCTCCGCGTATGTCCTCTGCGACGGCGAGCGCGTTGGTTCCTTCGGTAAGCTGGCAAACAGCGTTGCCGGTGAGTTAAAGCTTCCGAAAGACAGCAAGGCGAACAACCAGATCTACATCGGTGAGATCGACTTCGCAGCACTTTCTGCCCATATGCCGGAAGGTCTGCGCTACAAACCGATCTCCGAGTACGATACCGTGACCCGTGACCTCGCGATGGTCGTTGACGAGGAGACAAGCTGCGGCAGCCTGATCGATGAGATCAAGAAGGCATGCAAGCAGGTCGGAGATGTTGAACTCTTCGATATCTACCGTGGCGACCAGATCGGCAAGGGCAAGAAGAGCATGGCATTCAAGATCTCCTTCATCCCGGAGGACAAGGCACTTGATCCGACGGACGTCGAGCGCTTTGTAAAGAAGATCCTCGGAAACCTGAAGTTCCGTCTCGGTGCGGATATCCGATAAGTGACATAATACAGAACGGTCATTCCTGTGGGAGAAATCCTGCGGCGGATGGCCGTTTTTTGACCCCTAAGTCACGATCAGCGAATGATGTGCACTTGCAAGACGAGTGAGATTGATGCAAGCAGCCGCGCGCGGCACACTCCTTTATATGCCGGAAAATCAGTTCCGGCCCGGAAAATACGAGGATTGACAGCCATCCTATTTTATGTTATGATGACTTTAATTGTGGACAGGAGGTGTAGTCGGTGATTAGAATTATTCTGACGATTGTATTCGTTATCTTATGTATTGCAATGACAGTGATCGTGTTAATGCAGGAAGGAAAGACTTCCGGACTTGGTGCGATCAGCGGTGTGGCTGAGAGCTACTGGGGAAAAAATAAAGGTCGTTCTATGGAAGGCAACCTTGAGAAATTTACAAAAATTGCGGCAGTCCTGATTTTTGTACTTGCCCTGGTATTAAATTTAAAGGTAATCTAATTCTAAGATGACGAACACTCCTGCAGCGATAATTCCCGTGCAGGAGTGTTTTTGTTTAACACGAAGATCGGAAGCTGCACTGTCTGAGAACTGTCCGCAGGATCTATCCGGTTATTTGCGGCTGCCCGGCGTGAAGTCTGTGCCGGGAACTTTTGAAAAACTGTTTTTGATATGACAAGGAGAAGAATGGAAGAAACGTTAATGGAAGAGCGGAAACAGATGCTGCTGACCCTGATGAAGGATCCGACATATGTTCCGATGAAATTAAAAGAACTCGCGATGCTTCTCGGAGTTCCGAAGGAGCAGAGAAAAGATCTGGAAGAGGTCTTAAATGAACTGGTCGCTTCCGGCAAGGTCGGGATCTCGAAGAAGGGAAAGTACGCGAGATCCGAGGTGTTTGCGCAGACGGGGATCTTTTCAGCGCATCACAGAGGCTTTGGATTTGTGACGATCGAGGGACGCGACGGCGATCTCTTTGTCCCGCCGGATGATACCGGGGACGCGATGGACGGGGATACGGTCCAGGTCATTATTGATGAAAACGGAAGAGGCGGCCGCGCGGAGGCGAGAGTTTTAAAGGTATTAAAACATGCCAACGAGACGCTGATCGGTACCTTTGAAAAAAATAAAAGCTTTGGCTTTGTGATCCCCGACAATCCACGGATCACGATGGACATCTTTATCCCGCAGGGGAAAGAGAACGGCGCTGTCTCCGGACACAAGGTAGTCGTGAAACTGGACACATATGCGACCAGAAATAAGAATCCGGAGGGACATGTGCAGGAGATCCTCGGACATATCAATGACCCGGGAGTCGATATCCTGTCGATCGTCCGTGCCTACGGACTTCCGGAGGAGTTCCCGGAGGACGTGATGGAAGAAGTTTCCCATGCGCCGGAGGAACTCTCCGCAGACTATGTGGCGGAGGAGATCGGGAAGAACGGAAGAGTGGATCTCAGAGATGTCCCGATGGTGACGATCGACGGCGAGGACGCGAAAGACCTCGACGATGCGGTCAGTGTGTCGAAGGAGACGATCAACGGGGAGACGATCTACCATCTCGGAGTCCATATTGCGGATGTGAGTCACTATGTGAAGGAGGGGACGCCTCTCGATGCGGAGGCATATAAGCGCGGAACGAGCGTGTATCTCGTGGACCGTGTGATCCCGATGCTGCCGCACCGGCTCTCCAACGGGATCTGTTCCCTGAATGCGGGCTGCGACCGTCTGGCAATGAGCTGCCTCATGGATATCGATGAAAAAGGGATCATCGTGGGACATAAGATCTGTGAGTCGGTCGTCCGGATCGACCGCAGAATGACATACACGGCGGTGAATGCGATCCTGGAGGCAAAGAATGGGACTGAGGAACCGCAGACGGATGCGCCGGAGAAAGAGAAATCGAAGGAAAAAGCGGAATTTGCAAAGAAGTGCCTCGAAGAATATGCAGATTTCGTTCCGATGTTCCTGCTTCTCGACGAGACGGCCCGTGTGCTGAGGAAAAAGCGCATGGCGCGCGGTGCGGTCGACTTTGATTTCCCGGAGTGCAAGATCATCCTGGACGCAAAGGGACGCCCGGTCGAGATCAGGCCGTATGAGCGGAACGCGGCGACGATGCTGATCGAGGACTGCATGCTGGCTGCGAACGAGACGGTCGCAGAGGATTATTACTGGCAGCAGATCCCGTTCCTGTACCGGAGCCATGAGAAACCGGACGGTGAGAAGATCAAGCGCTTCGGCATTCTGATCAACAATTTTGGCTATTCGATCCGGCTCCAGAACGGCGAGCTTCATCCGAAGGAGATGCAGAAACTGCTCGAAAAGGCAGCGGGATCCCCGGAGGAGGCGCTGCTCGCGAGACTGGCACTCCGCTCGATGAAGCAGGCAAAGTACACGACGGAATGCATGGGCCACTTTGGTCTCGCAGCAAACTATTATACGCACTTCACCTCCCCGATCCGAAGATACCCGGATCTCCAGATCCACCGGATTATCAAGGAAAATCTCCACGGCGGTCTCACGAAAAAGAGGATCGCCCATTATGAGAAGATCCTTCCGGAAGTTGCGATCTGGACATCTTCCCGGGAGCGTCTCGCAGACGAGGCGGAGAGGGAGACCGATAAGGCAAAGAAAGTTCAGTTCATGGAGCGCCATATCGGGGAAGAATTTACCGGTGTGATCTCCGGGATCAGCAATTACGGCTTCTATGTGGAGCTTCCGAATACGGTGGAAGGCATGGTACGCTTAGCGAACCTCGACGGCGACTACTATGTGTTTGATGAGGAACACTATGAACTGGTGGGAGAGCGGACGAGAAAGAAATTCAAGCTTGGCCAGACCGTGAAGATCCAGGTCGTCTCTGTGGACCGGTATCTGAAAACGATCGATTTCCTTCCGGTGCGGAATTTCGACAAACGATAGCACGGTTTCGTTTTTTGCAGCGGACAGACCTTGTGATAGAAATGGTTCCGGCATGGGACACTCCTGCCGGAACGGAAAAGAGGACGAAGTTATGGCAAAGAGCAGCGGATTTAAGCTGATCGCAAACAATAAAAAGGCATATTTTGATTTCTTCATCGATGACAAATTTGAGTGCGGTATCGCGCTTGCGGGAACCGAGGTAAAATCTCTCAGGATGGGAAAATGCAGCATCAAGGAATCTTTTGTGCGGATCACGAACGATGAGGTCATGATCTACGGCATGCACAT
>OODS01001053.1_pt1 | contig 19453 bp, 17 predicted proteins | sample 1671531 | NCBI WGS metagenome assembly OODS01 (sample SAMN06348166, study PRJEB24527) | human gut metagenome | biome: human gut; feature: ankylosing spondylitis patient; material: feces | host: Homo sapiens | place: China | collected 2015-10 | reverse complement strand
TATGCCTGTCAGACTAAATGCAAACCTATTTTGCATTAGGTTTGCAAATTAACCATTTTTTTAAATTTTTTTAAAAACATATTTGAAAGGAACAATTTAACATGAAAGTAGAAGAAAGATTACTAAAATATGTCAGCTATTGGACAACCTCCGATGAATCCTGCAGTGACATTCCAAGCAGTGAGCGTGAGTTCACGCTTGCAAAAGCCTTAAAGCAGGAACTGGAAACTCTCGGTCTTACCAATATACTCCTCACCGATCACTGCTATGTATATGCCAAGCTTCCTGCCACACCGGGCATGGAAAACTGTAAGTCCATCGGCTTTATCGCTCACATGGATACCGCCCCGGATTTTTCCGGAAAAGATGTCAAACCACAGATCATTCCCAATTATGACGGTGGCGATGTCCTGTTAAAAGGCAGTCAGAATGTTTTAAAGGTAAGCGATTTTCCATCCCTTACTTCTTTAAAAGGAAGAACACTGATCACTACAGACGGCACCACGCTTCTAGGTGCGGATGACAAGGCTGGCGTTGCTGAAATCATGACTGCCATCGAAGAACTGATAGCAGAAGGCACCCCTCACGGAGAACTGTGGATCGGCTTTACGCCGGATGAAGAAGTCGGTGCCGGTGCAGATCTGTTTGACCTTTCGATCTTTCAGGCTGATTACGCGTATACGGTAGATGGCGATTACGAGGGCGAAGTGGCTTATGAAAATTTCAATGCTGCAAGTGCCATCTTTCATATTAAAGGTGTAAATGTTCATCCGGGCGAAGCAAAAGACATTATGGTCAATGCGGCACTGGTGGGATGTGAGATTGTTTCCCGGCTTCCGGAAGCGGAAACGCCGGCACACACCAGCGGCCGGGAAGGATTCTATCATCTGACCGATATGTCCGGAGATGTGGCTTCCGCCACCCTTTCCTTTATCATTCGTGACCATGACAAAACTACATTTGAGAAACGGCTGCAGAATCTGCGTGACGTTGCACAATCCATGAATCAGAAATATGGACCGGAAACCGTCACGCTCGACATCGAACATTCGTATGAGAATATGCTCTCTGTCATAGAAGATAAAATGGAAATCGTAGATCTGGCAAAACAGGCGATTGCCTCCGAAAGTCTGACACCACTCTCCCGCCCAATCCGTGGCGGCACAGACGGTGCAAGACTTTCCTTTATGGGATTGCCGTGCCCGAATCTCGGCACTGGTGGCTATGGTTTTCACGGACCATACGAACACATCTCTGTGGAAGGCATGCAGACAGCTGTCCGCATTTTAAAAAATATTGCCACCCATCCCATTCGCAAATAAATGAATCTGCAAAAAACCGTCCGCAGTCTGATGAATCTCAGATTTCGGACGGTTTTGTTATTATTTATGAAGTTTTAGTTTCCCTGCATATTTGCGGATTTTGCCAGTGCAGGTTTCTGAAACATCCGAAACAGACCAATCTGTTCCAGCGCCTTCGTAATAGCGAAAAAGATCACCGAATCTATCGGCCACATAATCAGATTCTTCAGTGCACGCGCCGGAAGAATCACCATAAATGCCTGTCCATATAACACATTCAGACAAAGTGTTGTCAGAATCACGTTACAGACCAGCATAACTACAAATTTAGCTGCCAGCACACGCCAGATCGTAAGCTTTTTCTTATAAAAAAAGCATCCATACAGGATTCCGGCCAGTATAACAACCAGCGTCAGCTGTGGACAAAATGGTCCGGTTGGCTTCATCATATACTTGATAATATCCAACGCACCATGGAAAATTCCTCCAACCACCGGTCCAAACAGATAATCAATGATACCATTTGGAATACTGGAAAAACCAATCCGAATAAACTGCCCATATTCAATGGAGAAAAATCCTAGAATTACAGCAACTGCGGCAAGCATTGCCATGGTAGTGATGGTTCTTACCGCTTTTAATTCACGGAAAGAATCGGTGAACAAAGTAACGAATTTTTTCATAAAAAAATTACCTCCTTTGCAGACCTCACCGTACTACAACTGGAGATAATATTATCTTCGGATGCAGCGGGATGCGACTCATGTACCGCAAGATTCTCTTTTCGTCCGGGTGACAACTCCCTGTTCATCCGGCACTTAACGCACATGTGTCTACTCTGCTTTAAACTATTAAATTGCAACGACCTAAGTATAACACAATGGAAAAGAAATGCAACTATTTTTTTTCATTGTATGGCATTTTTATAGCAAAACGCCATCTGTCACACGTTTTTACGTGGAACAGATGGCGTCCGTTGCCTGTTATTTTATTCTTTTCAGGTTCCCATACTTGCAAACAGGGCAGCTATCTCATCCGGGCTTAATGCCTTATTGGGATCTGCCGGTTCTTCCGGCTGAAGCGGTGCTTCTTTTACGGCTTCCGGCTCTTCAATCGGCTCGGGAATATCCTCCGGTTCCACCGTTTCTTCGACAGGTTCCCCGGCTTTATCCGCATTGTCGTCATTGCCCATATTTGCAAACAGGGCAGCTATTTCATCCGGGCTCATGGCGCGGTTTGGATCGGACAGATCCGGCATCGGCGAAAGTTCTTCCTCCGGCAGGTTCTCATCATTCGCTTCCTCAACAATCGCATCCTCCGGAATCGGGTCCGGTTCTACCAGTTCTTCTGCTTCCTCAATGGATTCTTCCGGGTCCGGCGGGATAATCTCATCCGCTGCCATGACCGGAGGCTCTTCCTCCGGCTCAAAACTCTCCCCTTCCGGTATATCCGGCAGAATCTCCGGGTCCGGTTCCATACTTTCTTCCGGCTCCGGTGAGATCTCAGGCTCCGGCTCCATACTTTCTTCCAGATCCGGCGAAATCTCAGGCTCCGGCTCCATACTTTCTTCCGGCTCTGGTGAAATCTCCGGCTCTGCCGGTATTTCTTCCACATGATTCTGCGGTGCCGGCTGTGGCTCTACAGGTGTTGCCACAGGTACAGAAACCTGCGGCTGGGAAACAACCACTTTCTGACTGTTCATAATGGTCTGATTCAGGCGCAGTTCCATATCTTTCATTGCAATAATGATTTCCTGCAGCTTTGCGGCTATCTCTTTATCCTGTGAATGTTCCTGTTCTTTTCCATCCTTCTGCACCGAAGAAATTTCATCCTTACAGGCTGAAAGAATCTCGTCCTTATAAGCACCCGCAACTGTACCGAACCCATCCATTCCTTTCTGGAACGTATCAAACCGGTCGATCAGCTGTTCGTATGAATTCATCAATGCATCGGTATTCTCATGGGACCGCTTGATAATTACTTTTGCGATTCCCTTCTGTGCATTAACAATTTCCTCTGTCGGAATCTTAGATGCCTCTTCCATATATGCAAGCTTGACCGATATTTCCTCAAAATATTTTTTCAGCATAAGATACGATGCCTTTTCGGATTTGAAAATGCTCTCATACTGTTCTTCTCTCCGGGTATATTTTGTCTCATATACTGAGATAATCCCGTTTATTGCCACATAAAGGCATATCAGATCTGCTACAGCCAAAACAGCCAGAACAATAAACATTTTCGGGAAATTGACCATGGCATACAACTCTGCCATAAAAATAAACGCAAACAAAAGTATCCCGAAAATCATCTGCATCCTTGCTTTCGAATCTTTATTCTTCATATGATACCGCTCCTTCCATGAGCCTGCTATTCTAACCACTATGCAAAATAAGCTCTAGTATGTTATATTTTACCATATTGTGTCGATTCTCACAAGGTTTGTTGTATATTTCTGCCTTCTATAATACGTCATTTACAATCTGCTCTGCTGTCAGATGATTCTCTTTTAATACCTCATTTACATCATACCGGTCAAGGAATTCTTTTTTCAATCCGTAATTATAGACTTTCATATCACTGCTTCCATAAAATCTTGCGATTTTTTCTCCGAAACCACCATTCAGGATGCCATCTTCCAATGTAACTACCGTGTCATGGTCTGCCTTCAGCTTCTCCAGCAGTCCTTCATCCAGTCCGGTAATATAATACGGGTTGATTACCGTTGCATGAATACCTTTTTTCTCCAGCATTTCTGCGGTCTGCAGTGCCAGGAAATAAAATGTTCCGAGTCCGATCAGTGCAATTTTGCTTCCCTTCTCCGTTACCTCATAGGTGTTGAGCTGACTCCAGTCTTTTGTGACTTCTCTGCCATCCGAAATCATGTCTCCGCCCGGAAGTTTGATCGCAACCGGCATTTCTTTCTGCTCCACGCTCCAGTCAAGCATTGACAGATATTCTTCCTTTGTTGTCGGTGCCAGATAAACCAGTCCCGGGATATTGGAAAGCATCGGAATATCCTGCAGTCCCAGATGGGTAACATCCGTCATGCCAAATACCGATCCCGTATACACAACAATCGTTGCCGGATTCCTGTCAATACACAGATCCTGTGAAATCTGGTCATACGTCCTCTGGATAAAGCTGGAATACACACCGTATACCGGCTTTCCGCCACCTTTGGCAATTCCGGAAGCAAGTGCTACCGCTGTCTCCTCCGCGATTCCCACATCTACAAACTGCCGGCCGGCCTGTTTCCTTTTCTCCTGCGTAAATCCGAGAATCGTCGGGGTTCCGGATGTAATTGTAACAACTGTCGGATCCTTTTTCATCTTTTCAATCAGATATTCACAGGTCACCGAAGAATAATCTTCCACTTCCGGAAAATGGGATTTTCCGGTCTCAATATCAAATGGAAGATGCCAGTGCCATTCTTCCTTATGCTCTTCTGCCGGTTTATAACCTTTTCCCTTTAATGTATTAATGTGGACAACAACCGGTTTCTTACTGTCTTTTACCTGTTTGAAAGCCCCGATCAGTTCCCTTAAGTCATTTCCATGATCCACATAGACATAATCAAGTCCCATGGCTTTAAATAAATTGCACTCTGCCTGTCCGTTTGTCTCGCGGAGTAATTTCAGATTTGAATAAAGTCCTCCATGGTTTTCTGCAATTGACATATCATTGTCATTTACTACAATGATCATGTTGCTGTCTAATTCTGCCGCAAAATCCATTCCTTCTAAGGCTTCTCCTCCGCTTAAAGAACCGTCTCCGATAATTGCGATCACATTTGCACTTTCCCCACGAAGATCCCTTGCCTTTGCCAGACCGCATGCCAGACTGACGGATGTAGAGGTATGTCCGACCGTAAAATGGTCATGTTCACTTTCCTGCGGACAGCTGTATCCCGTCACGTCGTCGTAATGTTCTTCATATAAATAGGCATCTTTTCGACCGGTCAGCATCTTGTGCGGATAGGTCTGATGGGAAACATCAAATACCATTTTGTCCTTTGGGGACTCAAAAACATAATGCAGTGCAATGATTGCCTCTACCATGCCAAAATTCGGGCCAAAATGCCCGCCGTGAATACTTGCCCTCTTTAATAATGCATGACGCATTTCTTCTGCGAGAGCTGTCATCTCTTCTATATTTAATTTCTTCACATCTTCTGGTCCGTTAATCTTTTCGATATACATATAATAAATTCTCCTTCCGATTTTATCTATCATAATATACCACTTAAAGTTAACTTTAAGTCAAGTATTTTTTATTTAATTTTCAACTTTTTGCTTCAAACCCTCAATTGCCTGAGCCACTATACCTGCGTTCTTAAAAAGATGTAAATAATGTAATGATAAAAGGGGCAAAAGGTATCATTTCCCACTGAAATGCAATTTTTATGTCATTCGCATTTCTTGCGATCCGCTTGTTGTTCCGATATAATTATGCTATGATTGTGCTTTGATTGGAGGAAACCATTTTGAGCGAATATTATAAGTTTTTTCAAAATAAAAAATGTGAATATTTTCCATGCCATAAAGGAATTCCGGAGGCGGACTTTAACTGTCTGTTTTGTTATTGTCCCCTCTATACACTCGGGAAATCCTGTGGTGGAAACTGTGAATATTTAAAAAATGGTATCAAATCCTGCATAAACTGTGGCTTTCCCCATCACCGAAAGAACTATGATAAGGTCACGAACCGCTTTCAGGAAATTGCAGCCGTTATGGCAGCTTCCGATAAGGAGGATGTATCCCATGAAATGTAAACTTACTCCCGGATTATCCTCCGGTGACTGGAACGAATTTTGCAGCCGTTTCCATTTCCCTCCGGATGACCTGCCCCATATTCAGGCAATTTATACGGCACTTCTTCCCCTGGTTGAATCCTATGCATATTACTCTCTGGATCAGGATTTAGACGGGGTTTCCCTGCCTCACTATGCCTATGGGTTTGTGACGCTTGGAAACGGAGTGGATGAACTGTCGGAATTATATCTGAACCATGAACAGATCCAGGAGGCTTACATTGTGGACTGCATCAGCCTGATGCTTTTGTCAAAGGCTTATGAAGAGTTTGCACATGTGGTAGAACGTCAGAGCCGCCTGTATCTTGCAGAATTATCTTTTCTGGGAGATACCTATTCCCTTGACCTGCTCCCACAGATTTATGGGCGGCTTGCCCCGGATGGCATCCAGCTTACCGAGGGGCAGATGCTCCGGCCGCTTAAGACAGCAACGCTGATCCTGCATCTGGATACAACAACACACGCCAATCTCAAGCAATTGTGTAATACGTGCGCAACCTGCCGGAATTTTTCCTGCCCGTCGAGAAAGGTCACGGCTCCGCATTTGCCGCATACTTATGGGGCCATGCAGATATTCCATACAAAATAATTATTTTTCAATTGATAAGTCAGCATTTTACCGTGCTTTTTTCAAAAGTTCTTCCGCTGTAATACCAAACAATTTCTTAGTTGCTCCACCCACCCGACACGGACAATCTCTGCTCTACACCTTGTGCTTCCAATATAAATGAAACCGATATGGTGAACTGATTAAAATGCTTCTGTTTTTTATAACTGATGATTGAAGAAATATAAACAAAAGCAAGGGGGTTGAGAGTAACCTCGAATCTGAAAACCTTATCTTTACAAGTTTGAGGTTTCGAATGATTATTAAGATAAAAAGATGTAAATAACATAATATTAGCAGTTGACTTTAACATTATTAAATGATAATATCAATAATATTAAAGAAAGGGGTTGGTAATGAGACGAAAAGCGCAAGAATGGATATACAATTTAAGTGATGAAGATATCACATTTATAAAAAATTTTGTTATGTCATCTGGCTCTTTAAAAGAGGTTGCAAAATTGTATCATATAACATATCCTACCGTGCGATTGAGACTTGATCGACTTATACAAAAAATGCAAATGAATGATCAAATAGAAAATGACGCTTATATTTCATTAATTAAAAAAATGGTAATAGATGATCAACTTGATTTTGACACAGCAAAAATATTGATAAAAAAATACAGAGAGCAAAAAGGAGAATAAATGAAATTTTCTACAATTTTATTCATCGTAATAATAATGGCATTAACCATTATTTGTGTACGTTTTTTAGAATCATATTTAAATAAAAAAAGAAGAACAACTACCGTATCATTAACACCAATTATTTTTCTTGTTCTTTCAATCGTATTAATTATAGTGTATCTTAATTTTGAACCAGAAAGTTTTGAACGCGTTGAGAAGCAGGGGTTATTGACACTCTCATATAGTTTCGTTTCCGAAAATCAGATGTCTATAAAGGATAAGATACATAATTGTATCATTATCTTTATACTTACAAATATTCCTACTGTTATATCAATTTATAATCGGATAAAAAGAAATAGAACGATTACGCGCAAAAAGAAAATAAATGAAATGAAATTGCGGGAATTATAATGTTCATCTCTATATATTATATATAGTTGTGATGCCGTTGGATATTATAGTGGAAAGCACTGGACAAATGCAAGTGCTTCTAATGCAAGCGTAGATTCTGACTTTGTTATATATACATATAAACTTTCTGGACAAAGTAACAAAACCACATGTACTTCCTCCTGTATTACCTTAAAATGTTCTGGAAATCTTGATACTTATGTTGGAGTTGGAAATGTAGGAATTGTAAAGATTACATCGCAAACTTATTCGAGTAAAACCAATTTCTACGCTTCAAGTTATTTATAATAATGAAAAAAAGATATATAGTGATACTCGTTTTGCTTATACTGATCTTACTCTATAATAGATATGGATCTGGTGTCTAAAATCATTTAAGTGCACAGGTAGACAGTATTTCAATTGAGACAGTATGAAAAACTTATCCAGCGCGAACGATTAGAAATTGTTCGCAGATAATAAAACAATTTAATGGTATCCAGCAAAGATCTTTAAATCATTGACAAAAAAATTACGCAATGGTATTATGAAAATACAAAAAGCAATACCGTGTAGGCGGTTTGCCAAAGTTAGTTTTAAAAAATAACCGGTCTTTGGTAGGGGCGGTTATTTTTTATGGTTAGAAAAGATCATTACGATCAGATTGATAATAGCAACAATCAGTATGCAAAACTGAAAATATTGTTCCCCACACATGACTTTGATTTTGTGTTTACTCCTTTACAGATTTCTTGAAAAGATGGAGAAATTAAATTTTCTTCCATATATTTTACAATATACTCATACACATTTCTCTTTCTTTATCCGTAAGTTCATTGCTTAGCTTTTCTCCCATTTGCTACCTCCCTATATGCCTATACAATAAAACATGTGTTCGATTATATCAAATAAAAATTATTGCCAAACCATCCTCAACTGTCCGACCTGCTCCTCCACAATCCGCCCCAACCTCTGCTTCATGACTCTCTGCACAATCCGCCGCCTCCGGTAAAAACAATTCCGGCTGATTTGGAAAATTCCGTAGTGCACATTCACTTTATTTCTTGTGTATTTTTGTGTATTTTAGTTGACTTTTGTGTAATATTGTGTATGATATAATTAAAGGAGGTACATAATGAATCCAAGGCAACAAACGATTAAACAACTCAGTGCTTCCGGTTATGAATTGAAACGCCACGGTGCTAATCACGACATTTACTACAATCCGCAGACACACAGCACCGTACCTGTCAAACGACACGATTTCAATGAAAACGACATGAAGTACATCTTCAAGGAAGCCAATATTAGCAGGATGCATTAAATATGTTTCCTGCTTCCAAATAGGAGGGTTACTATGAAATATATTTATACAGCTTTGTTTACACCTATCGAGGACGGATCTGGATACTACGCAAAAGTCCCTGATCTTCCTGGATGCATCACTACTGGCAATAGTCTTTCTGATGCAATTGACCAAATTACCGATGCAATGAGCGCATGGCTTGTTGTTGCAGAGGATGAAGGCGAACCGATTGCTCCTCCATCACCACAGGAAAAATTAAGTGTTGATGCCGGCACAATCTGTTCCCTGATTTCCGCAGATACCATTGAATATCGTGCCCAGACAGATACTCGCGCCGTTCGAAAAAATGTTTCTCTTCCAAGTTGGATGGTCCGTCTTGCTGACAAGCGCGGAATCAACTGCTCACAAGTCCTTCAGGATGCCTTACGAACACTTCTTGATAACTCCACTATCGCACATACTCATTAACATTATCCCTTAAAAACCAGTTATCTATATGGGTAACTGGTTTTCTCATAAAACAAAAAATGCCTCTCCATCAACCATAACACGGTTATTTATTGTCTTGAAATCCGGAGCATCCCTGCCTATAACCATAAATATAAAAACGAGCAGCAAAACCGGATTTACACCAGTCTGCTACTCGTTTGATGATTATAATATTTTCTTTTCTTGTGCCATTGCAACCAGTTATCGGACAAATGGCAGGAACGTAATGCTATACTTTATTTTCCAAACCGGCTGATTTCTTTCGCATATGATATTTCCGTTTTTCCTCATACATTTTCTCATCCATATGCATTAAAAAAGTTTCTGCATCATCTTCTGTCCCAAATTCCGTGTATCCCATGGAAACACTTAAATGAAACGGTTCTATCCCGGATTCATTAAACCGGGACAGATTATGGTTAATCTCCTCCATTGTCGCTAAGACACGCTCCGTATCAACACCTGACAGCAGCACAATAAACTCATCTCCCGCATACCGGATTGCCATACCAGCATCCGGTATGGATCTGATGAGTATATTTCCCAACGTACAAATAGCCTTATCACCCGTACTATGACCTAAATTGTCATTAATACACTTGAAATCGTTTACATCCATCATGATTCCATATAAGGATTTCTGGCTTGCAATTTTCTTTCCCGCAAGCACCGCATTAAAATATCTCCGGTTGTATAATCCGGAAAGCTCATCCATATACAAACTCTCTGCGTATGACTGCATCTGCACAAATATCAATGCGACCGCAACCAGCACCCATGATGATGTAATTCCATAAAAAAGGAACTGGATAACTACACCTGCAAAACAAGGTCCAACGAAATAGATCACCGGGAAAAAATTCAGGTTAACCCCTTGTTTTTTGGAATGATACACCAGATAGATACTGTAAGCAAAATATATGACAAGCGAAATATATCCCACCAGCGCACCGGCAGTTCTCTGGTATACATTCTCCCCGGATATTTTAAACATAATCCCTGTTCCAAACAGATTACATAAAACCATAATTACTTCTACCAGCCAGGGAAATATCTCCACTCCTGCTTTTTGAACCATTCTTTTATAATTTCGATAGATACGCAATTCCACGTACATACACCAAAGCATACCCATACTGACTGTCCCTATAAAGCATATGCTGTTAGAGATATAATTAATCTGCCGGCTGCCAGTAAACTGTTTTCCATCTACGAGAAAAGCAATGGTTTCAGACAATGCCCCCACTAAATTTACGATCGCTATTCCATCATATATTTTATCTCCCACATGAAGGCTCTCTCTGTTCTTTCGTCTGCAAAACAAAAGGAACCACATCATTAATACGGTCAATCCGTTTGCCATTAATATTTCTTCTAAAACGATGATTGTTATCCCCTCCATCATTCACAGTATGAACTCATTTTTACTAAAATGAGTTCTATTATTATACCAAATCAAAACCGGTTTTTGTATTTTTCGACATGAATTACAGTTTTTTTAACGTGAACGATGATTTTTTATGTTTCATCACTTTTCACAGCCTACTGCAACTGTGAAAAACCCACGGCTTACAAAGTTAACAGTCTTTGTATCGGAATCATAATAAGATCCCGGTATCTTAACTGCTGCACCGTATTTATCAATTTTATATGCAAAAATCTTTTTGTCTTTTTCCTTTTTCGAAGCATTATAGGAAACAGCGACCCTGATCCGTCCCTTTTTCAGGACAGACGACTGCTTTTTCTTGATTCCTGTGACAGAAAAATCATAAACCGGACGTTTTCCAATAATTTTCCCTGCCCTGGCAGAAAGATTTTTCTTGTCAGCCTGTTTCATTTTGATAACCACAGCTGTATTCATCTCTTTCTTTAATTCTTTTAATGCCTTCGAATCAAAGGTAAGATTTACATTGCCACCATTGACCTTCCATTCTTTTACATTCTTTTTGACAAGTAAATTTACCGCCTGCTTATCCATTTCAAGATGCAGATTCTTCCAGTTTTTAGCTTTTCCTGTATCAAAAGTTATTTCAACAGACAGGTCTTTTATCCTGCCACCCTGTTCTTTTTCTGCCTTTGTAATTTCTTTTTTCAAAACTGCTGCAATATTCTTCACTTTGACCGTATTATTTTTAACTGCAGATTTTGCTTTGACATTAATATCCTTAACAGAAACGGACGTATCTGCTGCGGGTGGCGGTGTCACATTCCCCGGTTCTTCTTTTGCATGATCCGGTGCCGGTAATGTGCCGGAATCCGGTGAAACATTGCCAGATGATCCGCCGGAACTGCCTCCGGAACTTCCACCAGAACCGCCCCCAGTCTGGGAATGATCCGCCGTTACACGGACCTGACAATCTGCCTTACTTCCTGTATAGTTGCCATTTCCATCATAGGACGCGGTAAACGTATATGTTTTCGTTTCATTCGGAAGTGTTGCCATCCAGTGATCCGTTCCCTTTTCTTCGAGTGTAATTCCGGAAACATCACAGGTTACTTTTATCCCGGCATCTTCTGGAATCCCCTGTCTGCAAAGCTGTAATTCTACTGTCCCCGCACCTTTGACCGTATCGTTTTTTGCAGTCAGCTGCATGCTGGTGGAAGCCTTTTCGATTTCCAGGACAGCCTCCCCGTATGTTGGAATAAAAGATGCCTTTTCCGCTTTAAAATAAATCTTATACTGGCCTGCTTCTGTGTAAAACGGCATCTCCGTTTGTGTATACGATCCGTTTTCTGTCAAACTGTAACTGATTTGTACACCATCTTCCTGCTTGATATCAAATGTATGGGGTTTTCCATCATAAGTTACGCGGACAGGTACGGTTTGTATTTCCGGCATCTCACTGTTTTTCCGGTAATAATAAGTGATCTCCTGGCGATCCTCTGTGATGTTTATTTCTCCCTGATTTGCACTGTTTCCTACACATGTATATCCATATAAATCCGGACTTCTTAACGTATACGCAGAATTCTTTGGTACATATACTGTCGCGGGTGCCGTATCAGGCACTGTTGTTTCGGTTCCGTCTTCGTTCTGCAGCATATAACGAATCGTTACGGTACTCCACACCTGTCCTGCCGTCTGATTGTCAGCCAGAATTTTCCCAGTATCCTCATCTATGATCTTTCCTTCCAGTCTGTCCCCGGAAACCAGACCCGTTACCGCAGGAAGTGTGACAGAAAGGGACTCTCTGGCAGCATCCGGATCATACCAGTTACTGTGTGGCGGAACGGTATATGTTTCTTCTTTTTCATATTTGACTGTATGGTCTGCTCCAATAATGCGGAAAGTAATCTTCAAATGCTGTTTGGCATCCACCATATTTTGTACGACTGTACGGAATTCCAGATCCTTTCCATTTGCTTTTGTGATATTTGTCTCATCGACCCGGTATTGGTCACTATCCCTGTCAAGTGTTCCTGTCCTGCTATGCGGAATTGTAATTTCAGGATCGCACACATAAACAGATGCCTGCCTGCTGACATAATCACGGTTATTTAATCTCCGCGCCAGTTCCATTTTACACACTTCACAGAAAGGATTCCCAAGATCCCGCATCATGCAGACGCGGCTCGGTGCAAATACCGTTTCTGTTCCTGCTGCCGTTATTCCGATTCCACGGAACCCAAGCATCTTATGCCATTTAATCTTATCCGGATCCGATGTGTCGGAAATATTTTCTCCCTGCATCTTTTTATCATATTCATCGCCTAATCTTCCGATGCTGTGGGAAATTTCATGGGTCATGACATCCCCCTGCTCATTCTCATCTGAATTTGCCGAAAAAGAAAAGAGTGCATTAGAAGAAGAACCAATATTCGCAGTCGTATTACAAATGATATGGATGGTTCCAACGGCTGCACCGGTATCCAGATATCTGCTCTCCAGCTCTGCCCTCAGTGCCCTGGCTTTATCTTCCCCGTCCTTTGCAAAATAGCAGGATTTCCCGAATGCCTGCACATGAAAATATGTGTCCGGGTTCGACTCCCCATACATCACGCCCACACCAGTTTCATTGGATACCGTCTGTACTGCATAAATATTGATCCTGTCGGAATACTCTTTATAAGGGGACCACTTTAGCAGCCCCTGTGCTTTTGCCGTTGCATCCTTCAAAAATTGTTCCTGTTGTTCCCGGGTATAGCCCTCACCCATGATAACAATCACAAAATTTTCCTTATCATCACCTGTCTTGTGAATGGCATAAACGGAAGCTGCAGTTGTCTGGTCTGCCGCTGTCTGGTCTGCCATCACAGGATATGGAAACACCAGGGAAAGCAATAATATCAGGCTAAGTACGATTGCCCCAAACCGTTTTCCATCCTTCTTTTTTACATTCGTCATATCATCCTCCGTACTTTACATTACCAGAAATACTGGTGCTTTCCCTCTTCTTCCCACAGACAAACTCCCGGGAAACCATCTGCCGTAAGGCTTCTTAAAGCACGATTACCGCAGCATCAAACCCCTCTACATTTCCATCAAAGGTGTTTTCGGTAAGCAGATTGTACTTCTGCGTGTACTCATTAAATTTTTTTGCACTGCTGCTGCAGTTGAAAATCATGGCAATGGTCTCCTCGCCATTTTTTCTGATCAGGATAATTGTCCCTTCCTCATCTTCTGTGACGCTCCCAGCCAGTTCGCCTTCTACAATACATGCATGGCTTTTCCGGACCTGAATCAGCCGCTTGTACCATTCATACATCTCTTTGTCCTGGTATTCTTCATCCCAGTACATGCCCCGTCTGCAGTCCGGATCGTTTGCTCCCGGCATCGCATACTCATCTCCATAATAAATCATCGGCATTCCCGGCAGTAACAACTGAAAAGCGGCTGCCAGATGCTGCTTTTTCTTATTGTCGTTACACAGATGTAAAAATCTTGCGGTATCATGGCTGTCAATCAGATTCCACATAAGGGGATAGCAGTTTTTGTGTAAGCGTCCCTTCAAATATCCAAGATTTTGTACGAACTGGCTGACCGTAATCTTTTCGTCTGCAAGCAGATCGATCAGGTTCAGGTAAAATGGATAATTCATGACCGTATCCCATTCATCCCCCTCAAGGAAATCTCCTGCATAATGCCAGATTTCCCCAATGATCAGCATATCTTTCTTCACAGCCTTTACTGCCTTTCTGAAATTCTTCCAGAAGAAATGGCTGATTTCGTCTCCTACATCCAGTCTCCACCCGTCAATATCGCATTCCTTAATCCAGTAGCATGCAACATCCGTAATGTATTTTTCAACTTCAGGATTTTTCAGGTTTAACTTTGGCATTCCGCCATAATAACCAAAACATTTGAAGTTTGGGATCTCTCCCCATTCGCTTTTAAGTGGGAATCCATCAATAAAATACCAGTCCCGGTATTTGGATTTTTCACCATTTTCCAGGATATCCGCAAACGCAAAAAATTCTCTTCCCGTATGATTGTATACCGCATCCAGGACTACCTTCATACCACGCTCATGCGCTTTTTGTACCAGCTCTTTGAGATCCTCTGTTGTTCCAAAGGACGGGTCTATCTGGTAGTAATCCGTGGTATCATACTTATGGCACGAATTTGATTGAAAGATAGGTGTCATATACAGCACATCGATTCCCAGATTCTGAATATCATCCATATGTTCGATGATTCCCCTGAGATTTCCATGCAGATCATCCATAGGCGTAATCGGTGCTTTATACCACAGTTCTTTGTCTACCGGCTCCGTAGCTGCAAAACGGGATGGGAAAATCTGATACACGACCTTGTTTGCTGCCCACTCCGGCACCTCAAACATCTCTTCCTCCCGGAGGTTCTGCGGACAGTCAAACATTCTGTCCCTGTTTGTAATGCATTCCTTATCAAACTCATAATTTCCATAATATACCTTTTCTCCCTGCGTGTCCGTAAATTCGAAAAAGTAACGCAGACAGATCAAATGCATCTTTATCTGTGCTTCATAATAATCATGAAACTGTGAGACAGCAACCTTCTTCATCGGAACTGTCTTTCTGGTATCCTTACGCTCCATAGGTATATACTTGTCCTCATAGTGAAGGATTACCTCCTTCATATCATCCTTTTTTACCTGCACGCGTATCACAAATAAATCCTTATCAACTGCATAGCTAAACCTTTTATCCATATCATGAAAAATTGCTGAATATTCCATAAAATTTCCCCTTTACACTTGTTGTTTTCCTGTATTTTAACTTACTTTTTTCAACAATTCTAGCACTATATCCACGATATTTTTAACTTTTTCTACTTTTATGCTTTTTTGCGATGATATTACTATTCATATAATTTAAAATGTGCGTTATCAGTTTAAAACCAATAACGCACATTTTCTCATTGCATCCTTTTCCCGCATTTATATATGTCACAAGTCAAATTATAGTTCCTACCTGCGACAACTTTATATGTAAATTCAACATCAATAATTTTTTGCACCGTTTTTAATTTTTATTTTCTGCAACTTTAAATTTCTGGATCATTTCACGCAGATTTTCTGCTTCACTGCTCATCTCCTGACCGGCTGCTGCACATTCTTCAGATGTTGCCGAATTCGTCTGTACGACATCATTGATCTGTTCAATTCCATCATTAATCTGTTGGATTTCTGTTGTCTGTGTCTCTAACGTTTCTGCAATATTTGTGACTTCTTTTGTAATGATCTGGGAATTCTCAGCGACCTCCTGCAATTGTGATGCCGTCTGCCCTGCAATCACCATACCTTTTTCCACGGCTTTCACAGAGGTTTCAATCAATGTTGCGGATTCCTTTGCTGCCTGGGCACTCTGGTCTGCCAGCACATTGACCTGATTCGCTACCACTGCAAATCCCTTTCCTGCCTCCCCTGCTCTTGCAGCCTCAATGGAAGCATTCAATGCAAGCAGATTCGTCTGGGACGCAATTTCATTGATTGTTGCAATGATCTTGTCAATCTCTTTTGATGCCCCGTTGATCTCATTCATGGAATCAACCATATCCCTCATTTTACCATTGCTTTCCAGAATGGCATTTCCAAGTTCGTCTACTCTTCCACTGATTTCTTTTGCGGATTGTGAATTTTTTCCTACCTGTTCAGAAACACCTGCGACTGTTGCGGTCAGTTCTTCTACAACTGCTGCCTGATTTGTTGCTCCATCCGCAAGGTCATTGGAACTTGATGCTACCTGATCTGCGGCACCCGAAACTTCATCTGAAACATGTTGGATTCCCTTTATTGTCTCTGCCATGCTTTCTTCAAACAACATAAAGGAGTTTAGAATTCCAACGAAATCCCCTTTCCACTCTACTTCCGGCTGCACATCAAAATTTCCTTCTGCAAACATCTTCATTGAACGTCCAATATCATCTACATAGCTTCCCAGAATGCGGATGGATTTGCGCATATTGTGTGCCAGTATTCCAATCTCATCATCTGAATGGTAGTCCAGCGTGCTGTGCAGGTTTCCATCTGTTAATTCCTGTGCAACGGCTTCCACTTCACGTAATGGTACTAAAATTGACTCAAGTACTTTTTTGCCTGTTTTTATTGCCAGTTTCCATGCCAAAACCAGACAAATAATAATACACACAATTCCTGCCACTGCAGAAATAACCGTAATTCTGACTGCCTGGCTGCTTACCTCATCGGTCATTTCATCTAATCTTGTTGCAATTTTTACGGCTTTATTTAATGCCGGGGTACAATCATTCAGAATTGAATCAACTGCCTTATCCTTGTCACCGCTTTTGATTTCTTTCATGATGGAATAACCAATGTTTCCCCAGTCTGTAAGGGCAGATGCGTATTCTTCACAATCCGCATCCGGAATAACTCCGGAGTTCTTTAAATTTTTCAGTTGGGTATTAACTTCTGCAAGCAGTCTTTCTACCGTCTGCTCATAACCGTCATAAGAGGATGTATCATTATTTAATGCCATTTCCCTGATATTTCTCGCTGATGAGTTAACATTTATCCTGCAGATTTTCACCGCCCGGTCTGCAACAGTAACATTTTGTACATAATGCATCGTATTGGCAAATAGCATACCTATAACCACAATAGAAAACAGACCTGAGACTAACATCATAATAATGACTTTTCTGTAGCCATAGTTTATCCTTTCCTTCAGATGCAAATTTTCCAAGTTCTTTTTCATCATATTTTTCTTTGTCGGCATAGTTTGCTATTTCCTTTCTCTTTTGTTCGATTCTGATATATCAAATTTTTTTCTCAAAGTCAATAAATTTCGGGAACAATTTTATTATTCTATTTTTCACATAAAATGTTGTACCCCCCCCCCCGAAAAATACAGCACTTTTACCAATTTTTTCTACAGTTACCTCTCCGATCGAACGTGATGTAATCTGGAATGTCGTGCCGGTGGTTCCCTCGTAAGAGTCATACTAGTACATAACTGAAAATACTATTGTCTGAAACACCCTCTGTTTTCATATATGGCATCAGGTTCTTCCAAAACATTCTCTAATTGTCTTTGAAATATCTGAATCAATAAAATCTTTATGTGCCATGTCATCAAGGATATCACATGTTTTTTCATGAGATAATCCTTTTTTATAAGGTCTATCTTCCGTAAGAGCCTGATAAATATCAACACATGCCATCATACGTTCCTGCTCATTTAATTCATCAGCGGTTTTTCCAAAAGGATACCCTTTTCCATTTAGTTTTTCATGATGGAAAGCCGCCCAATCTCGTATTTCTTCAAAATCATTAACCTCCGATAATATAAGGTATGTATAACCAGCATGATTTTTCATTGTAGAAAATTCATCATCCGTAAGCTTATCCGGTTTTTCCAGAATTTCATTGCCTACCGCCATTTTTCCTATATCATGCAGTGCACCAGCCAAATACATTTTCTGTACCGTAATTGAATCATATCCCATATATTTGGCAAGCAGGGAGGCTTTTTCAGCTACTCCTATAGAATGCCTGCTTGTAAAAGAAGATTTATAATCTACAATCTTTGCAAAGAAATCCGCAACATTTTTACACATTTCCCAATCAAAAACCATTTTTTCTCTTGGGATAATTTTCCACAGCTTCGTTTCAAAAGAATCATCACTTAAACACATATAGGATTCTTTTGTGAATACATGAAGAAAAGCATTAACACATTCTGAATCAAATAGACTATCCTTTTTTTGGGAAAGATACTGACATATAAAATCCCATCTATTATCATCAGATTTAATACTATTTCCTATGATATCAACGGTATCTGCAAGATGAATAATTCTTGCAGGCAATGGGGTTTCATTCCACTTTTTTTGAAAAGGACCAGTTCCATCGGCATGTTCATGATGATACAAAATCACATTTGACACATCTGTTTTAAATGGAATTTTAGTAATATTTTTTTCACCATAAATACAATGAAGATTTTTTTTCTCGGATAAATCTTTTTTACAATTAATGACGGAATCCTTTTTCAGTTCTTCCGAAATATATTGTGTCAAAGCATTATCATGCAGTAAAGCACACATGGCTAAATCTTGTAATTAATCACCTTGAATTTTCCAATATTCAGCCATGCGTATACTTATATAAGCCACTCTTTTTCCATGTTTGTTTTTGATATTTACCAACTCTGCTTCTATACAGTCCAACGCATAAGAACAGGCTCCTGCAAGTCCGATGATATCTATACTTAGTTCTTCTTTCATTGGTATAATCCTATCATAATACATTTATTCTTCTGAGAACTGGTCTTTTCCTACAGAGCATAACGGACATTCAAAATCTTCTGGAACATCCTCCCACTTTGTACCAGGTGCAATACCACCTTCTGGATAGCCTTTCTCCTCATCGTATTCCCATCCGCAAACATCACATACGTATTTCATTCGTTGTTCCTCCTTGTAAATATATTAATACACAGCCTATATTACTGTTATATTTGTGTTGTTCT
>OODS01001019.1_pt1 | contig 19979 bp, 16 predicted proteins | sample 1671531 | NCBI WGS metagenome assembly OODS01 (sample SAMN06348166, study PRJEB24527) | human gut metagenome | biome: human gut; feature: ankylosing spondylitis patient; material: feces | host: Homo sapiens | place: China | collected 2015-10 | reverse complement strand
ATACGAGATGCCTAAGTGACTGGAGTTCAGACGTGTGCTCTTCCGATCTGCCTCCGGCGACCCGTCTGCGATCAGTCAGGATATTCTCGACCGCGTAACCAAAGCCACCGCCGACGTGGCGCTGGAGGGTCAGCCGCCATTGGTCAAGTTCACCGGCTTCTCCCCTTACGGCATGACCGGCCAAGTGCTTGTGTTCGCGCGCGAGGGTGTGCTGCCTTCCACCATCAAAGATATGGCGGCGCGAGCCATCGCCGGTTCGGGCACCGAATACCTTGTTGAAGATGGCGGCTCGTCAGGCAATCTGTGATATCTCCCGGCTCGCCTCTCTGGGTCCGGCTATGACAGTCATGCGAACAGCATCCAACCGGTAAGCATCACAGTCAACAGTAGGTACGCGATAACGCCGGGATTGGCATAGGCGGTGCGTATTTTAAGCCCCGCAGGCAACTCCTCTGGCGCAAGATAGAACTCCCAGCTCTTGCGCTTGGTGATAAGCAGTACGATACCGGCAATGCAGAGGCCCAACATCACTGTGCCGTACAACATCATGATGCCCATGTCGCCCATGTTGCCGGCTTCAGCCATACGCATGATTTCGGCCTCGCTGACCGTGCCGTCGAGGATGCGGGGATCGATCTGTTGTATCACCAATGGGGCGAGTACTGACCCGTTCAGGTTGATCAGCATGTGCATAGCCACCGAATACCGCAGTCGGGAGGTGCGCGTGTATACATATCCGAACATCAGTCCTAGGCCAAAGGCGTAGAAGAACTGGAACACGTTCATATGGAATAGCGCGAATGCCAATGCGGAGAATATGATTGCGGTCTTCTCTCCGTACCGGCGCAGGCGGGAGATAATCTCCTTGCGAAAAATCCATTCTTCGCAAACCGGTGCCAACAGGCCTATGAACAATGCGTTCACCCGCCAGTCGCTGCCAAGAATCACGTCGTTGATGCGATTGGTGGCCTGACCATCAGTGGCTCCGGCAGACAATATATTGCCAATCATATTGCCCAAGAACATTACCGGAATGCACATGACGAAAATCTGAATGAACTCCCCCGCCTTCATGGGGTACTGCCGGGTGCGAATAACCGGTACGCGAGTGAAGGCCAACATACTCAGCGGCATGGCCACCACATACAGCGGTCCGGAGGAGGCGAGCAGCACAGCCCAAGCGGGCACATCGGTGCCAAGCAGCGTTCGTAGTGCTTCAGTGGCCAGAATATTCAGTCCGATCCAGAACACCATCATAATGGCGAGCGCCGAGCCGATTGTCGAAAACCGGCGATGGGCCGTGAACCACCAATCGCGTGGAGATTGTTGCGGCTGCTGCGATTGCTGAGGTGCCTGCGGCTGCTGCGCCGGCGGCATTGGTTCGCTCATACTTATCCCCCATAGTTACTGGCCGCAAACGGACCGATCACACGTGCAATACTCTTCAAGAATACGGCACGGCGTTTCGATTGCATTGGGAATGGGGGAGGAAATCATCAATGGGCAAGGAATGATCAACGTCAATCATTCCCAATGCCGAGAAAGTCCCCTACTCTGCAAGATTGCTGTGGGACGGCACGCGATAATCGCCCAAAAATCGCCGCCGTCCCACACACATCATTGCCGATAAGCCATTCGACGATCGTACAGTCACAAAAACAGAACAGAACCGCACGATCATCGCAACGCCATTCAGCAGGCGAGCGCGGCGACCGGACGCGGGGTGACAATCACGTCATCGCCCACCGCCAGACCGGCCGGCAGCTCGCTGGCGGGCAGCTGCACGGTGGCCTTGAGCTGTTCGCCCTTGTTCCAGCGCTGGTATTCGCCGGAGGTGATGACCGTATCCACGCGCACCAAGGAGCCAAGGAAGTGAATGACCTCCACGCGGGCGCGTTCGCCGACGTGCGAATCGCTGCTGCCGGCCAAGGCCAGCGTCAGGTTCTCCGGGCGCACGAGCACGGCCACGGAATCGCCCTTGGCGGAGCCGGCGAGCAGCGGCACGCGCTGGCCGAAGACCACGGCCTCGTCGCCATTGGATGCGCCGGGCAGGCGGTTGGTGAGTCCAATGAACGTGGCCACGTACTCGGTGGCGGGGCGCTGGTACAGGTTCTGCGGGGCGGCGATCTGCTCGATCTTGCCCTTGTTCATCACACCGATGCGGTCGGCCACGGCCAGCGCCTCTTCCTGATCGTGGGTCACGAAGACGGTGGTGGTGCCGGTGGTGAGTTGGATGCGGCGAATCTGGTCGCGCAGCTGGACGCGCACCTTGGCGTCGAGGGCGGAGAGCAGTAGCACGCGCGGCTTGACGGCCAGCGCGCGGGCCAGGGCCACGCGCTGTTGCTGGCCGCCGGACATCTGCTGCGTGTACTTCTTGGCCTGATCGGCAAGTCCCACGAGCTCCAGCTGTTCCATGGCGATCTTGCGGCGTTCTGCCTTGCCCATGCCGCGCACTTCGAGGCCGAATTCCACGTTCTCCAGGGCGGTCATGTGCGGGAAAAGCGAGTAGGCCTGGAACACCATGGCCATCTCGCGCTTGTTGACCGGCACGCCGGTGACGTCTTGGCCGCCGACCATGATGCGGCCGCCCTGGATGTCTTCGAGGCCGGCGAGCGAGCGCAGCGCGGTGGACTTGCCGCAGCCGGAGCCGCCGAGCAGCACGACCATTTCGCCGGGCTTGATGTCCAGGTTGAAGTCGTCGAGCGCGTGAACGGTGGAGCCGGGGTAGATCTTGACGACGTCGCGCATCTGGATGGAGCCGCCGCCGCGCTTGACGCTGTCTTTGAGCAGGGCCTTGGCGGCCTTGGTCACGTCCTTGCCGCGCACGCCTTCGAGGGTGGCGGTGGGATCGTTCTTGAAGGCGTCCTCGGCGGCAGCGGACGTGGTGGCGGGTGCCGAAACAGAAGCCGCGGCATCGGCACCGGCATGGCGACGGGTGAAAATCGAATTGCTGTTCATCAGGTTACTTACCTTCCCTTGACTTGCGCATTGCGTCGGAGATCAGGTCGAGCGCAACGAGGAGCACCGCACCGAAGAGCAGAGCCAGCAGCGACATGGCGGTGGAGATTTGAGAATTGGACTGGCCGAGCTGGTAGAGCGCGACCTGCAGGTTCATACGGCCGAGCAGTGAGGCGACGGTGTATTCGCCCAGCACCACGGCTATGGAGATGAACGATGCGGACAGGATCGACTGCCACAGGTTCGGAATGAGTACGCGGAAGAATACGCGCGGCCATGAAGCGCCGAGGGACCGTGAGGCCTCGCATAACGTCTTCACGTCGATGGAATTGAGTCCCACCGCAAGCGCGCGGAAGGCAAACGGCATGACCAGCACCACGTAGGCGAAGCACAGCCAGATCGCGTTGGTGCTCAGCACGTCGGCGGACAGCCAGCGGTAGATCGGTCCCAGGCCAACCACCAGCACGATGGCCGGAATGGTCAGCGGCAGCGTGGCCACCCATTCGATGGCGCGTTCCAGTCTGCGCGAGCGGATGTGCACGATTACCATGGTGGGCACGAGCAGCACGAGCATGATCAGCACAGTCACCACGCACAGCACGAGCGAAGCGCCGAGGCCGCTCCACAGGGTGCTCAGGTCGGCGCCGAGCGCGCTGCCGTCGCCGGTGAAGATGGCGATCCACGGGTCGAAGCTCCATTTTCCGGACAACGGGTGTCGGATGGTGAACAGGAACATGGACACCAGCGGCACGAACAGAAACAGCAGCGTCACCGTGAGAATGATGGTTTTGACGATGCGTTGCTTGCCGAGTCTGGCTGCACGCAGCTGCGGCGGCATGGTTTGCGATTCCTGCATGTTCTGCTTTTCCTGCGATTGCGCGCTTACGGTTTGCGTATTTGCGTTCACTGCCATCGTCCGGCCCTCTTTTCCACGGCGTGGCTGATCATCATGACCACCGTCACGACGACGATCATGGCAAAGGCGAGCACCTGCGCGAATCCTTGCTGGTTCGGGTCCATTTCGTTGCGCATCGCGCCTTGGATCATCAGCGGCACGAGAATCGAACGCTGGGAGAACAGCGCGGCGGCCGTGGCGTATGCGGAGAACGCGGACGCGAACAGCAGCAGGAACGCGGAGATGAATCGCGGCGCCAGAATCGGGCCGGCCACGCGCGTCCAGTATTGGAAGGTGTTGCCGCCGAGGCTTTCCGTGGCTTCGCGCCACTGCGGGCGAATGGAATCGACCGCGGGCAGGAATATGATGATCATCAGCGGAATCTGGAAGTAGCAGTAGATGGTGATCAGGCCCGGTAGCGAGCTGAGCCAGTTCGGATTCACCACGTAGCCGGTCAGCTGTTTGATGAGCATGGTGCCCACGCCGTTGATGCCGATGGTGGCGATGAAGGCGAAGGCGAGCATTACGCCGCCGAACTGTGCGAGCACCGACGAAATGGCGCCGACCATGCGGCGCAGCAGTCCGTTCGGCTTGCTGCCGATCACCAGCGCGTACGAGGCGAGTGCGCCCACGACCGCGCCGATGAGTGCGGAGATCACGGAAACGAGAATGGAGGTGGCGAAAGCGGCGATGGTGTTCGCTTCGAAGAGTTTGCTGAAATTGTTCAGGGTGAATCCGCCGTCTGCGTTCTGGAAGGCGCCGACGATCACGATGACGGTGGGCAAGAGCAGGAAGCAGGCGGTGTAGGCGAAGAACGGGATGGTCACGCCGAACGTGCCGATTTCGCGGCGATGCGCGGCGATTGCAGAGGTTACGGATGGTCCGCTTCCTTGCATTCCGCGTGCCTTGCGCCCGCCGACGACTCCCGACTGGGGGGTGATTGCTGCAGTCATGGTTGCATGCGTGCTTTCATACGATTGTTATGCAATGAAATTGCATAGGATTGTGGGATTGCGCTATTGCGCTGGAGACATGCTTCAAGGCCGGCTGCTGCGGCAGAAGACGTCGGGGAACTTGCTTCAGCCCGTCGTATCCGCCGGTCTACCGGCCTTGGATTACATTGTTTCCGATTGCGTTCCAACGCTCGTTTGCATTGCTTACGAGCGGTTGCCAATCAGTTGCCGATGGTCTTGTCCCAGTTGCCCTGGAGCCATGTGGTGATGCGGGTGGAATCCTCGTTGGTGTAGCTCACCGGATCGCCGTCGATGGTGATGGCGCTCTTGAGGGTGGTCTGGTCGACGGTGCCGTCCTTCTTCATGGAGTCGAGCAGTACCGGGTTCGCACCGCCCTTGAACCAGTCGTTCTGGGCGTCGGCGCTGTACAGGTATTCCTCCCACAGGCGTGCTGCGGCCGGGTGCGGGGCGTCCACGTTGATGGCCTGGTTGTAGTAGCTGACCACCTGGGCGTTCTTGAAGGTCTTGAACTTCCAGTTCACGCCCTTGGCCTTGAGGCTCTTCTGGTAGGATGCCTGGTTGTAGGTCCAGTCCATCACCACGCCGGTCTGGCCGGAGTCGATGGTGCCGTCGGTCACGTCGACGGTGGTGAGGTTGCCGCAGTCCTTGAGCTTCTTGAAGAAGTCGAGGCCCGGCTGCAGGTTCTTGATGTCGCCGCCGGCCAGCTGGTTGATCATCAGGTAGCCGTTGAACGCGGCGCCGGCTTCGGCCGGCTTGCCGTTGAGCGCCACGGTTCCGGCGAACTTCGGGTCGGTCAGGTCGTTGATGGACTTGATGTCGCCGTACTTGTCGGCGTTCCAGCCGATGGACATGATGCCGGTGTAGTCGGCGTAGTACTTGCCGTCCTTATCCTTGACGGAATCCGGGATCTTGTCCCAGGCCTGCACCTTGTACGAGGCGAAGTTGTCGGTGCTGGTGGAGGCCACGGCCAGGCCGAGGTCGTACACGTCCGGAGCGGCGTCGGTGCCCTTGTTGGTCTTGCCGGCGTCCACTTCCTCCTTGGAGGAGGCGTTCGGGTTCTGCTCGTTGATCTTGATCTTCGGATACTTCTTCTTGAAGCCGCTGATCACGTCACCGTAGTTGGACCAGTCGTGCGGAAGCGCGATCACGTTGAGCGCGCCTTCCTTTTCGGCAGCGGCCACGAGGCCGTCCATGCCGCCGAAATCGGAGATCGAAGTGGCCTTTGCGGACTTTTCGTCCGCTTTCACGGTTTTACCGGTGTTGGAGGCGCTATCGGTGGAATTGGCGTTGCCTGATCCGCAGGCGGCCATGGAGCATGCGAGCACGGCGGCGAGCGAGCCGACGGCGATCTTGCGCAAAGCGTTCATCGTTTTCGTTTCCCTTGTTGTTTTGTTGTTCTTGGAATCGACAACATGGAAACGTAATGGCGTTACCTAACGCAGTGTCAAAGAATAAGTAAAGCCGAAGCGATTTTTAGGAATATTCCCGTTTCGCTTCGGCAAACTTACGATGAACTGGCCTTTTTCGTGTTGCTTCGTGTTGCTTTCTTTGCGCTTTTCAGCTTGGAATACGGCACGGCTTCGGCTCAGTTCGGCTGAGATTCAGACTTCAGCGCAGCACGCCTTCGATGAGCATGGTGATCAGGTCGGTGTAGCGCACGCCGGTGGCCTCCCATGCCTTGGGGTACATGGAGATGGACGTGAAGCCCGGCATGGTGTTGATTTCGTTGACCATCACCTTGCCGTCCTTGGTCACGAAGGTGTCCACGCGGCTCAGACCAGCACCGTCCACGGCGACGAACGCCTTCTTGGCGGTTTCGCGTACGAGGTTCAGCGTCTCTTCCGGCAGGTTGGCGGGCACTTCCACGTGGCTTGCGGCGGCGTCCATGTACTTGCTATCGAAGTCGTAGAACTGGTCGTCGCCTTCGGCGCGCTTGTCGAGCACGATTTCGCCCGGCCAGCTGGCCTGCGGCGCTTCGCCGGCCTTCGGACACAATACCGCGCATTCGATTTCGCGCGCGTCGATGCCCTGTTCCACGAGGATGCGCCAATCGTGGCGGGACGCCTCGTACACGGCGGCCGCGAGTTCGGCCGCATCGCCCTCATGCTCCACCTTGGTCACACCGAAGCTGGAACCGGCGCGGGACGGCTTGACGAACAGCGGATACTGCAAGCCGGCTTCGCTAACCTGCGCCATGATCGCATCGGCGTTGGCCTTGAATTCGGAAGCCTTGTCGAAGGAACGCGCGTCGAGCGTGATGCCGGGCGCGACGGGAATGCCGGCGGCCGCAAGCAGCACCTTCGTGTAATGCTTGTCCATGCAGGCCGCGGAGGCAAGCACGCCGCACCCCACGTACGGCACGCCCATCATTTCGAACAGACCCTGGATGGTGCCGTCCTCGCCGTACGGCCCGTGCAGCACGGGGAACACCGCGTCCACATGGCCGAACGGGGTCAGCGTACCGTCATCCTCGCGGGCGAAGAAGCCGTCCTGTCCGAGAGCCACTTCAAGCACCACGTCCTTGGCGCCTGGGGTTTTCTCCACGGTCGGCAGGCCTTCGTCCAGGCTCCATCCGAGCGGATTCTCACCGTTGACGATCCACTTGCCGTCCTTGGTGATGCCCACCGGAATGGCTTCGAACTTGTCCGTGTCCAGCGCGCGCAGCGCACTCGCAGCGGAGATGCAGGAGATCGAATGCTCGTCGGCCTTGCCGCCGTACATCACCACAATGCGCTTTTTTGCCATATCTATAGCCTTTATTCCTTAACTTTTATGACTTTTCAGGATTTTTGCCAAGCATCCAGCATACAAGCCGGCTGCTACTCCTCGGTGATGCCTTCGCCGAACAGTTCGGACAGCATCTGCGCGCAGGAGATGCCGTCGTCCAGCACGTGGCTCATGGCCGTGGCGAGCGGGGTCGGCACACCGTACTGCTTGCCCAACGCCACCACCGCGTCGGTGGTCGGCACGCCTTCGGCCACGCCGTTGCTCACCTTGGTGGCCTCTTCCACGCTCAGGCCCTTGCCAAGGTTGGAACCGAACGTGTAGTTGCGGCTCAGCGGGGAACCGCAGGTGGCGATGAGGTCGCCCACGCCGGCAAGTCCGGCGAAGGTCTTCGGATCGGCTCCGGCCGCCTCGCCCAGCGCGGTCAGTTCGGCAAGGCCACGGGTTTCGATCATGGCCGCGGTGTTCTCGCCGTAGCCTGCGCCACGGGCCATGCCCACGGCGAGCGCCACCACATTCTTCAGCGATCCGCACATTTCCAAGCCGATCACGTCGCGCGTCACGAACGCACGGAAGTAGTCGGTGGTGCAGGCGGTGGCGATGGTACGCGCGTTGTCGATGTCCGCGCAGGCGACCACGGTCGCGGCCGGCTCGCGGTCGGCGATCTGCTTGCTCAGGTTCGGTCCGGAAATGGCGGCGAAACGTTCCGCCGACAGGTCAAGCGTTTCCATGACGACTTCGTCCATGCGCTTGCCGGTAGTGCGTTCGATGCCTTTCATCAGGGATGCCACGAGCGCGGTCTCGGGGATGAGTCCCTTGAATTCGGTCAGTGCCACGCGTGCGAACTGCGCGGCGATGGCCACGATGACGATGTCGGCGTTGGCCACGGCTTCGGCGCGGTCTCCGGTGGCGGTCATGTTGCTGGGCAGCGTTTCCACGCTGGGCAGGCGCACACCGTTGTGGTGATGGTCACGAATACCTTCCACGATTTCCGGTTCGATGGCCCACATGGTCACGTTGTTGCCCGCGTCGGCAAGCACTTGACCGAAGGCCGTTCCCCAAGCGCCAGCGCCCAGTACCGTCACATTCGCCATGAATTTTGCTCCTTGGATTATTTGGATTGCTTTTTGCGGCCGAGCGTATGCCACATCGGCCGCCGCTTTCAATCGACGTTGTCTTATGCTACCGCCGGCTACGCACACCGGCCGCGTGTTCCGGTCGCACGCGTATTTTGTTCGCCGCCGGAACGGGTGTGTGGGGAAAATCAGTCTTTCACGCGACTCATGGTGCGGTAGTCCCAGTAGCCGTCGGGTGCCTGTTCGCCGCGGATTTCGGCCATGATTTCGGTCATGCGCACGCGGATGCGGCGGGTCAGTTCGTCGGCGCGGTCCGTCGGCACTTCGTCTCCCCAGGAATCGCAGCCGTCAAGCAGGTCCGCGTAGTCGAGCGCTTCGTCGTAGCACATCACCACGTTCTTGCGCGGCCACGGCCACCAGTGGTTGATGCTGGCCGCGCCCCAGGTCACGGCACAGTACAGCGGCACCTGGTAGCCGAGTCGGCGTGAGGATTCGAGGGCGATCACGCCCACGCCGTTCTTCATGCTCATCGGCCATTTTTGCGGGTCGCGCGTCACCGTGCCTTCCGGCCATACGGTTAAAGGTCGACCGGAGGTGAGGATTTCGATGGAGGTTTCCTCAATGGCTTTGGCTTTGCCGGAACGACGCTGCACCGGTTGCATGCCGACCAGCTGGAACCATTTGCCGATCAGCGGCCATTTGGCCATTTCCGCCTTGGCCATGTAGCGCGGGCGGCGGCCCTGATGGAACAGCGACACCATCGGCACGAACACGTCGTACATGGTCACGTGTGTGGCGGCGGTGATGAACGGGCCGGTTTCCGGCACGTGTTCCAAGCCCCAGGCCTTCACTTTGCTGTGATTGCGCAGCACCACGTCGCAGCCGGTCAGCAGGCGATGCGTGGCTTTGGGGTTCTGCGCTTCGATTTCCGCGGTGTTGGCCTTGCGTGGACCGGTCGGGAAATCGTGGGTCGGGTCTACAAGATGATGCTTCCGCGCGAGTTTTGCGACTTGCTCGTCGCTCAGCGGCTTCACTGCGGAGCGCGGCGACGGTTTTCCTTTGGATGCCATGGCTTCCATTGTGCCACCGGCCGCCGATACGTTCGACGGCGCCGCTTTCCACGACATTTTGCTTTTACTACCTCATACCATCGTTTTCTGCATCATTTGGCCGTCAAATGATGCAGAAAAGACGGGCGATGAGGCAGTAAAAGGAATATGCGGAAGATGTGGAAGGTATGGAAAGCAGGTTTGCGATTGCGGCAGCGGCAATCGTGGATAAAACAAAACCGGCACCCGCGTAAGGCGAGTGTCGGTGAAAGGTGGTATGCGTTCAGCGCGACTGGTCAATCGCGACTAGCCAGTCGCAACTGGTCAATCGCAATAAATCAGCCGCAGCCGATTCATCGAACCAATCGCAGCGAATCAGTCGAAGTCGGCTCCGAGGGCTTCCAACTTGCCGCGGAAGTCGGCGTAGCCACGGTCGATCAGGGAGATGCCCTGCACGTTGGACGGGCCCTTGGCTGCGAGCGCCGCAATCAGGTGGCTGAAGCCGCCGCGCAGATCCGGCACGTCGATGTCACGTCCGGTCAGCGGGGTCGGTCCGAAGATGACCGCGGAATGCTTGTAATTGCGCTGCTGGAAACGGCATGGCAGCGATCCGAGGCATTCGCGATACAGCTGAATGGTGGCGCCCATCTGCACCAGCGGCTTGGTGAAGCCGAAACGGTTCTCATACACGGTCTCATGCACGATGGAAAGGCCGTTGGCCTGGGTCAGCGCCACGACGAGCGGCTGCTGCCAGTCGGTCATGAAGCCCGGGTGCACGTCGGTCTCGATGGCCACCGGCTTCAGATCTCCGCCCGGATGCCAGAATCGGATGCCCTTGTCGGTGATGTCGAATTCGCCGCCGATCTTGCGGAACACGTTCAGGAAGGTCATCATTTCCGGCTGGGTGGCGCCCTTGACGAAGATGTCGCCATGGGTGGCGAGCGCGGCGGACGCCCAGGAGGCTGCCTCGATGCGGTCGGTCAGAGACGTGTGCGTGTAGCCCTTGAGCTCCTTGACGCCTTCGATGCGGAACGTGCGGTCCACGTCCACGGAGATGATGGCGCCCATCTTCTGCAGCACGCTCACCAGATCCATGATCTCAGGTTCGATGGCGGCGCCGGAAAGCTCGGTCTTGCCTTCGGCGAGCACGGCGGCGAGCAGCGTTTGCTCGGTGGCGCCCACGGACGGGTACGGCAGGTGAATCTTCGCGCCATGCAGACCGTTCGGAGCGGTGATGTGGATGCCGTCCTTGTGTTCCTTGTCGACGTTCGCGCCGAGTTTGCGCAGGGTTTCCAGATGGAAGTCAATCGGACGACCGCCGATGTTGCAGCCGCCGAGAGCCGGAATGAACGCTTCGCCCAGACGGTGCAGCAGCGGGCCGGAGAACAGAATCGGAATGCGGGACGAGCCGGACAGCGTGTCCACGTCGGCCACGTCGGCGAGTTGCACGTTGGTGGCGTCGATCGTCACCACGCCGTTCGCGCCGTCCACGGTCACGTCCACGCCGTGCAGGCGCAGCAGGTCGGACACCACGTGCACGTCGCGGATTTCCGGAACGTTCTTCAGCACGGATGTGCCCGGGGCCAGCAATGCGGCGACCATGGCCTTGCTTACGAAGTTCTTCGCGCCGCGCACCTTGATGGTGCCGTTCAACGGCTTGCCGCCTTCGACGTGCAGAATGTCGTTCTTATTGTCAGACACGCTCAACCTCTTTCGATTCCCTTTTGGATCAAGCTCAAAAACACTGCTGCTTAGTTTGCCATAAGGCATGTAGCATGTTCGCGAAAAACGGAATTCAGCGCAGTGTCTCCTTAATTTCGCGCGCGAGATTCGCATCCCACATGGCTCCGGTGGCACTCATCACGGCGTTCGCGCCAGCCTCACGGTACGCCTTGTAGTCGTCAGGACGGATCACGCCGCCCACGCCCACGATGGCGAAGTCGAAGCCGAGTTTTTCACGGATGGCGGCGAGCCTGCCGACCATGTCGAGACCGGCGCCACGAATGGCGTTGCCGCACACGCCGGAACGGTCACGTCCGACTCCCGGCAGCGCCTGGTTGCCGTTCGCGTCCACCAGGCGCGCGGAAATCGTGTTGATGGTGGAGAAGCCTTGCACGGTGCCGTGGCCGACGGTTTCCCTGACCATGGTTTCCAGGTCGGTGTCGTTGGGAATGTAGGCGAGTTTCACGATGAGCGGGCGATCGCCGATTTCGTTTTTCACGGCTTCCGTGATTTCCCCCACCAGATGCGGGTCGTGGCACAGCAGGCGATTGTGACCTTCGTTGGGGCAGCTGGTGTTCATTTCCATCAGTCCGGCTCCGGTTTCCGTAACCAGATGCGCGGTGGTGGCATGGTCGGCGATGTACGCCTTGCGGTCCATGCCGTCCACGCGGGAGCCTTGGAAGCTGGGCACGAGCAGCTGCCCGTCGCCGGCGGCGGCGATCGCCTTCTTCATGTCCGGCTGCCATTCGTCGGGGTCACGCGACGGCACGCCGAAACTGTTGGAGATCGAAATCGGAAGCTCATATCGGGTGTCGGCAAGCACGCCTTCATCCAGTTCGGCGCTGCCGGGAACCAGCGACCCGTCTGCGTTCTTCGGATGCACGGCGAGCACGTTCGGGAAGGCGTTGCAACCCCACGCGCGGGAGCGGACCGTCTTGTACACCGCCAAATCGAAACCCATGCGGAAGGCGGCGGTGGTGAACCGCTCGTTCAGCAGCGGACCGGCGGGAATGCCAAACGGCAGGTTCACGCGGAAGCCGAGGAATTCCTCGGCCTGGTCGGACGACTGCGACTGGGTGGTCTGTGCAGACTGCGCGGAGGCGCCGGCAGCGGAATCGCCCTTCATCACTTCGGCGAACGCACCGAACGGCCCCTGCAGATAGTTGTCTTCATACGTGCGATTGACGTCGTAAAACGGCGCGAAACTCTGGCTCATACTGCTCCCCGAAATTGTTCTCGTGTCATGTTTTGGATATGCGATGCGAACACACGAAATGTCATGTCCACTGTAACGCGACACACGTCCCGCCTGCACGCCCCGTCTCACCTTGGAAACCTCCTTGGCTAGGACTTCCCCAGACGAGTTTGGGCTTTCGATCCAGGTCAAGTCCAGAGAACCGGAACGCCGTCATGAGCCGGTATGCTCGGCAAGACGGTACTTGCGTCCGCGTCCGACGCCTATTGGTTCAATAACACCGTCTTTCACCAGTGAGGCCAATATCTCCCGGGTACGGGTGAGGCCAAGCCCCAGCACCACAGCCAGATACGAGGTGGGTTGCGGTCCGCCGACCGTCAACGCATAGGTGATTTTCTCCAACTGGCTTTGCGGCCTGATCGCATTGCCGAAATCGGCAGGTAGGGCCACGTTCTTGCCGAATGTGCCGACCATGTCGTTCAAACGGTCAGCCCCGCGAGCACCAATCCTATGGACCGTACCAGTGCCATGCTCCGAATTCCGCATTGTCGGCGACTCCGCACCAACAGGGCCCCCGCCATCTGCAGAGACTCCGGGAACAGCAGAAGCTCCGGCGATCATGGAATCTCCGGCGATCTTGCGCGGATACAACGTAAGCTGCACACGCCCCGGATCGTCAAACACTTCCAATTCCGGCGCGGCGGTTCCTGCGAACAGGCAGCCTTCACGCATCACGTCAAAACCACTGCCCGCCTTTTCTCCGATGCCAATCAGATTGAACATTTTCATCAACGTGGGATTCCGCGTATCCGAAATGCCGCCTTGCATCACCTCTTCGGAGGAAAGACGCAGGCTGCCGGGATTCGACAATACGATTCTGTCGTAATACTGGATGATCACCGTGCCCCGGCGAATGAAGTAATCGGCATGAACGAGCGTGTTGGTGACAGCCTCACGAACGGCCTTATCCATCAGATTGTCATCAATCCTATGCAAATCGGCATCAAGCTGGAACGGATGGGCAACAGCCGACCGCAGACGATTGACCACCTTGCCCCAAAAATCGTACAAGTTGCCCGACCACGTGTCATCGTCCGAAGTGAATCGGTCGTTCCACCGCTCCTGGTCGTCCATGACCTCGCGATAGTCCAGGAAATAGTAGGGGAATTCGGACGTGATTCGCCACGCCTCACCGAACATCAGCAATCCGGCTCGTGTGGGACGCACCTGAGAACCATCAAGCCGCAACGCTTCGATGCGAAGCAGGAAATCCTCATCAGACAATCCGACCCATGGATGACCGGGCCGTCTGTTCTTGAACTGCCGACGATATGATGCGACGCTATCCGCGTTGAGCGCGTCAGCACCCATGCCTTCAACAATCGTTCTGTCCAAGGGAAGCAGGTCACTGTCCCGAAGCATGGCACGAACCGTTTCCTCATCGCACAGATAATCGCCATCGCCATTACGCCGGTATGAGCCCGTCATCGGATTCTGGCCCACGTACACGGGAATACAGTCCCTCGCCGCACGAGGAATGTCGATGGAAATAACATCTCCCTGCGAGGTATGGCGAATCACCACGTCGTTGTCGCTCAGCACAACGGCACTGACCTTCGATGGATCATGCACCATGTTCCAAAAATCCTGCGCCATGTTCCGCGCATCATCTACTCCGGTGATATACAAAGAATGATCTTCATGCTCGGACACGCCCAGCAGAATCAGCCCACCTTCGGTATTGGCGAAGGAGCTGTACGTCTCCCATAAACTGTGGGGCAGGCCGCCCTTGGCACGTTTCGCTTCCAAACGGTTGCCTTCACGCATCCGAGGAACCTCCCGGGACCACCAGGCATCATCGTGCTCGCTACCGTCCATTGGCCATCACCGCCTTACCCACCACGCGTTTTACGCTCGTTTTGCCGCCGCTTTGCCGTCGTATTATGATTTTACCACCGCTTTGCGCACGCTTTGCCACCGCTTTGTGGAATTTGCTGTTGGCGGAAAGGTGATGGAAGGTAAACAAAAAGCCCGGCTTGGGTGCCGGGCTTGGGAAAAGTTAGATGTGGTTGCGGTCAGCCAATGATGAAATGGGCTACCGTCGCGATCGGCCAACGGCCCTGCCCTGCAATTATGGACTGCGCTGCGCGCAGGCTCATTGCTGCCCTCGTTTCGGACTCGGGCAAGGCCCTGTCGGCAGTGCACTGCACTGCCGACCAGCCATCGCGTCAGATGATGCCGCGATCGGCCAACGGCCCTTGCCAATCAGGGTATTCACCCTCTCGGGCAGATTCGATCGGCTGTTCCGGCTCGCGCTTGACCGGCAGGGTCTTCGGCTTGAACGGGAACTTTTCGGCGCGCATCTTCTCGTATGCGATGATGTCGTCTTCGTGCTGCAGCGTCAGGTCGATGTCGTCGTAGCCGTTCATCAGACGCCAGCGGGTGTAGTCGTTCACTTCGAACGGCAACGTCACATCGCCGCAGGTGACGGTACGGTCTTCCAGGCTGACGGTCATTTCGCGGCCCGGCTCCTCGTCCAGCAGCTTCCACAGCAGCTCAATGGATTCCTGCGGCATAATTGCGGCCAGCACGCCGTTCTTGGCGGTGTTGCCGTAGAAAATGTCGGCGAAACGGGAGGAAATCACCACGCGGAAACCGTAATCGTGCAGCGCCCACACGGCGTGCTCACGGGAGGAACCAATGCCGAAATCCGGGCCGGCCACAAGGATCTTGCCCTGCTTGTATTCCGGCTTGTTCAGCACGAATTCCGGGTCACGGCGCCACGCGTAGAACAGGGCATCGTCGAAGCCGCTTTTCTTCACGCGCTTCAGGAACACGGCCGGAATGATCTGGTCGGTATCAACGTTGGAACGGCGAAGCGGCACGGCCACGCCGGTAAGGGTAGTCAGTTTTTCCATGTCAACAAATCCTTCGATTGCCTATCGATATTCGATTTCGATATTTCGATTACTTACGATTGCGTTCGCAGCTTCCGCTCGCAGCAGGCTCACAGGTCGGCCGGCGAGCAGATGGTGCCGCGGATGGCGGTCGCGGCGGCAACGGCCGGCGACGCCAGATGCGTGCGCGAACCCTTGCCCTGACGGCCTTCGAAGTTGCGGTTCGACGTGGAGATGGAACGTTCGCGGGCCACCATCTTGTCCGGGTTCATGCCCAGGCACATAGAGCAGCCGGCGTTACGCCATTCGGCGCCGAAGTCCTTGAAGATCTTGTCGAGGCCTTCCTTTTCCGCCTGCAGGCGCACGCGGGAGGAGGCCGGCACCACGAGCACGCGGTGGATGTTCTCGGCCTTGTGATGCCCCTTCATAATGGAGGCGGCCACGCGCAGATCCTCAAGACGGCCGTTGGTGCAGGAGCCGATGAACACGGTGTCCACGGCGATGTCCTTGATGGCCATGCCCGGCTTCAGGCCCATGTAGGCGATGGCACGCTCGGCGGCGGAACGCTCGGTCTCGTCGTTGAAGGAGGCTGGATCCGGCACCACGCCGGAGATCTTCACGCCCTGGCCCGGGTTGGTGCCCCACGTGACGTACGGCTCGAGGTCTTCGGCGTTGATGGTCACTTCCTTGTCGAACACGGCATCGTCATCGGTCTTCAGCGTCTTCCAATATTCGACGGCCTTGTCCCACATCTCACCTTCCGGCGCGTGCGGACGGCCCTTCAGGTATTCGAAAGTCACCTCGTCCGGGGCGATCATGCCTGCGCGGGCGCCGGCTTCGATGGACATGTTGCAGATGGTCATGCGGGCGTCCATCGACAGCTTCTTGATGGCTTCGCCACGGTATTCGATGACGTGGCCCTGGCCGCCGCCGGTGCCGATCTTCGCGATGATGGCCAGAATAATATCCTTGGCGGTGACGCCCTTCGGCAGGTCGCCTTCGATGTTCACGGCCATGGTCTTGAACGGCTTCAGGCTCAGGGTCTGCGTGGCCATGACGTGCTCCACTTCGGAGGTGCCGATGCCGATGGCCATAGCGCCGAACGCGCCGTGGGTGGAGGTGTGCGAGTCGCCGCACACGATGGTCATGCCCGGCTGGGTCAGACCCAGCACCGGAGCGAACGCGTGGACCACGCCCTGGTCAGCGTCGCCGAGCGGGCACAGACGCACGCCGAAATCCTTGCAGTTCTTTTCCAGCGTGCTCAGCTGCAGCGCCGAAGTCTCGTCCGGATTCGGACGGTCGATGTCGACGGTCGGCGTGTTGTGGTCTTCCGTGGCAATCAGCTGGTCGACGTGACGCGGCTTGCGTCCTGCCAGACGCAGACCTTCGAACGCCTGCGGGCTGGTCACTTCGTGCATGAGCATCAGGTCGATGTACAGCAGGTCGGGAGCCCCATCGCTACCCTTGCGTACCAAATGATCGGCCCAGACCTTCTCGGCCAATGTAGTTCCCATTGTGGGACCTCCTCAGATTTTTCCTCACTAATTTCCTCGCGGCTATTGCCTTGCCGCATTCTTCGTGCTATAAGCCTATGGGCTTGAAACGGGTTCGAGGTCCTTCATGCCGGTATATGAGATATGAACGAGGGACGAGCGCGGCAAACGCGGAAAAGTTACTTCCCGTCTTCTTACGGCATATGCGCAATCGTTGAAATTTCAGCATTTTCCCAGCTTCGCCAGCCGGTGGAAGCAAGGTAAATAACCTGCTTTACCCCAATCGCGAACCACATACATTTTGCATTTCAATATGTGAGATGGCATAATTCAGCGTATGACTTCTTCTTCGAATACGAGCAACGCCATGCCCAAAACGCAGGCCATGAACGCCACGAACGAGGCAAACGGCAATTACGCAGCCACCCCGCAAAGCAACGAAATTCATTCCGGGGTCGGCGTGCTCGACAAGACAGTCAAGATTCTCGACGCCCTCGAATCCGGTCCGGCAACGCTCGGACAGTTGGTTTCCGCGACCGGTCTTGCGCGACCGACCGCGCATCGTCTTGCGATCGCGCTGGAACGTCACCGTTTCGTTTTGCGCGACCAGCATGGACGCTTCGTGCTCGGATCGCGATTCGCGGAACTTGCGGCCGCAGCCGGCGAGGACCGCCTGTTGACCGCCGCCGCGCCGATTCTGCAGACCCTGCTCGACCGCACCGGCGAATCCGCGCAGATCTACCGCCGTCAGGGCGATCAGCGCGTCTGCATCGCAGCCGTGGAACGTGCGTCCGGTTTGCGCGATTCCATTCCGGTCGGCGCGATGCTGTCCATGGAAGCCGGTTCCGCAGCCCAGATTCTGCTGGCTTGGGAGGATTCCGAGCGTCTGCATCAGGGCCTGCGCCACGCCAAGTTCACCGCGGCCAAGCTCACCGCCGTCCGCAAGCGCGGCTGGGCCGAGTCGATCAATGAACGCGATGAGGGCGTGTGTTCGATTTCCGCGCCGATTCGCAACGCGTCCGGCCAGGTGATCGCCGCCATTTCGATTTCCGGCCCGAATGGCCGTATGGGTGCCAACCCCGGCCGCCGTTACGCGCCGCTGGTCATGGCCGCCGGCAAATACCTTACCGACGCGCTGATCAAGGCTTCGTCCGGCCGCTGACAGGTCCGCGACCAGTCGCATACGTAACGTAAAAGCTGACGATGGAAAGTTCCCATCGTCAGCTTTTTTGTATTCATTTCAAAGCTAAAAGTCGGGAAAAGGAATAGTCACCGCCGGAAAGGCTACCGGCGGAACGACTAGTCAACAAACAGCTACCGGCGGAACAGCGAGACCAGCTTGTTCCACGTCTTGCTCCACCACGTCGGCCTGTGGAGCAGGTCCATGCCTTCCGAATCGGGCTTCGATTCGCTGGTCATGCCGTAGGCGTAGGCCTTGCCCGCGCTGGGTTTGCCCACCAGCTCGTCGTATTCCAACAGCTGCGTGCGCGGCTCGTACGGGTGGCGGATGTCGAATTCGAACAGTCGAGCGGCACGCTTGGCCGGCACCGGGCCGTATGAGCCAAAACCGCTGGTCGGCGAGGCGACCATCATCATCTGCCGGTCACCGTCGGTTCCGACCGGCACGGAACCGACGAAGGCGTTGCGGTGGTCGTGCCCGGCGGAAATCGCAAAATATCCCGCCTTGTCAAGGATTGCGAATTCGCCGCTGTCGGCATCCGGGCAGCTGACGCCCTCCCCCAGATAGCTTCCGGGCTGCGTTTTGTCTTCGTTGAGCACGAAATGCCGCCCCGCGAAGTTGCGGTATCCTTCAATCGCGCGCGCAGCGGTGGCCGCGACCGGCTTGAGCAGGCGGTAATACTGTTCGATCGGGAAATGCTGGAACACCATGCATGGCAGCGTGGACGGCGTCTTGCGCGGTTCGCGCGGCGAGTCCTGTTCATCTTGCCGGTCTTGTTGCAGCTGCTGCGATTGCGCCGCCATCAGCCCCGGCGCATCCGCCAGGAAGCGCAGCGCGGCTTCCGACGGGCTCCCGTAGCCGCCGGAACGCGCGTAATCGCCCGAATCCAGCAAGACCAAGCCCAACACGTCATACGTGCGATCGACGTCCGTCACCGACAACGCGAATGTGCCGGGCGCGCACGCGATCACGGGCTGTTCCGGCAATCCGAAGTCCTGTTCCATATCGCCAACATCATGTTTCACACCATGTTTCACGGCGATGCCCGTCGTGCCGTCGGCAGCGCGTTCCGGATTGATACACCCTGGGAATTCGCGGCAGATGCTTTCGATTTCGTCATTGTCGAGCCCGCACTGGAAGTCATGGTTGCCGAACGTCACAGCCCACGGCACGCCGCGGTCGGCAAGCGGGTGGACCAGTTGTTCGATGGTGGCTCGCACCAATTCGCGGGTGTGTTCCAATGCGGCCGCATAGCGTTCCCCGGACGCTTCGGACGATGCGGATGCCGGACGCGCGTCCCAGCGACGCTTGCGGGAGGTCAGCGCGTATGCGGAATCATATCCGGCGATCTGGTTGCCGTTGAAAATAACAAGATCGGGGCGTGTGGCGTCAAGCGAGGCCTCGATGAGGCTGATGGTGTCTTTGCTGACTTTCGGCCCGTCTTGGATGTCGGCGAATTGCAATACGCGGAATTTGCCGGACTGGTGGAATTGCAGGCGGCCAAGCCGTGCGGATACGGAAAGCGGTCGACGGTCCCCCTCTTCCGCTGGTTGGATGCGCGGGCGCGTGGCTTTGGCGGCATGCTGCAATTCGGTCATACTTCTAGGGTAATGCAACATTGGGCGATTACATGTGCGATTCACGCAGGGCGTCAGCAGATTGCGCTGCCACATCGCATCCGGCAAAATCCATCAACCCACCGCCCAAAGCGACGTGAACAGACAGGTGCGAAAAACAAAAAACCCTCGCATCTGCGAGGGCTCATTGGCTGGGATGCCTGGACTCGAACCAAGAATGGCTGAACCAGAATCAGCTG
>OODS01001007.1_pt1 | contig 20105 bp, 18 predicted proteins | sample 1671531 | NCBI WGS metagenome assembly OODS01 (sample SAMN06348166, study PRJEB24527) | human gut metagenome | biome: human gut; feature: ankylosing spondylitis patient; material: feces | host: Homo sapiens | place: China | collected 2015-10 | reverse complement strand
GTATCCGGGAGATTGCCGGACGGATTGCAGAGGACTGTTATAAAGAGCTTGCTTCAGATATGGAATACTTAAAGGAAGGGAGCTTTTTAGAGGAATTGGACGAGCTGAACGTGGAAGTAAGGATACGGGAAACCCTTGCCGACAGCATTGCTTATACCGTTTTAAAACGATGTGGCATGGCGGAGAGTGAGCTTGCCGAGGAGATAAACTTTCCTTATATTCATGAGTTTAACACTGTGGAAACGCTGTCACAGCTTGGCAGTAATGTGTCTGATTTATCCAAGCCAATCCTTATGGGAATTGGAAAAGCAATCGGAGCGTATGACAGGCAGATTGCCCAAAATCGGGAAGAAACGAGAGTAGGCAGGGAACATATCGACACCCTTGAGAAAAATATCGAAAAAGGACTTGCAAATGCATCTGGAGCAGATTATAATGCGTTAAAGCGTGAAAGCGAAAGCCAAGACGAACAATCTATCACACAGACCGGAGAAATCGGGGAAAGGAGCAAATATGATGAATCTGACATACGAGAAGAACGGGGATTATCAGATACCGATGGTAGCAATGGACGAACAGCCGAAGGAGGTACTGACGAAGTACGGACTGATGAGAAAGAAGTTCTTACAGGAACACAAGAACGGAGTATATACGGGACTTCTTCTGAGCGGGAAGCTGAAGGAACACCTGTTAATGATACAGGAGCAGGCAGAGGAGAGAATGGAGCTTCTGACCGGACAGATGAAGGAGAGAGAGGGGATAACGGAGCAGATGAAAGCAGAAAATCAGATGCTCTGGGTAGCGAAGATGAACAGCATCGTACACTCGGCAGAGGAGATCGTGATGACAGAACTGATCTACAGATAAATATCGAACAGCCGGAAGGAACCTATCAGCAGTTAAGCCTGTTTCCGAGCTTTGAGGAACAGGTCGGCACAATCGCAGCAGCGGAAGCAAGTATTCAATATACCATGCCCGCTGCTTTTTCTTTGCCACAGGAGCAGATTGACACGATTTTAAGAAGCGGCGGAGGACGGGATAACAGCAGAAAGCGTATCTATGCCAAGTACCAGCAGGGCAAGTCCCCGGAGGAAATGACGGAGTTTTTAAAGAACGAATATAAGACCACTGGAAAAGGCTTTGAATTTGACGGAAATCCCGTGTCCTTATGGTTTGATGAAATGGGTATGCGTATCGGTTACGGTACATCGGCAAAGGAAAATACCCTTGCAGTGATGAGCTGGAGCAAAGTGGAGAGCCATATCCGTGTTATGGTGGAGAATGGTACTTATATGAGTGCCAACGAAGTATTCCTTGTGGATGCGGTGGAGCGTGAGAGAATTGCTACGGACATTAACAATTTTTTCGTGACGGTATATCGGAAATGCCGGAGAGTCTGGGGCTGAAATTTTCTAACTACCCGGCAAGCATAGAAAGGCTATGCGAGCTTTTATCTACCACTGAGGGTAGAGAACTGATTCAGGATGAGCTTGAAAAGGCAAAAGCACAGCTTGACAGCGGAGAAAAGCAGATTCAATGGCGGTATGTGAAAAGACCGGATTATTTATTAGAACAGCTTGCGGATTTAGGTGTGGAAAAGAAAGAATTTCCGGCACTTGATACGGTTGAGGTAAGGAATGAGGACTTCATCACACAGGACGAGATTGATTACAGGCTGACAGGAGGAAGCGGCTTTGAACATGGAAAATTCCGTATCTATGAGTATTTCATGGAAGGGCATGACAAGAAAGATAACATTGCTTTTCTGAAAAATGAATATGGTACGGGCGGCAGCTCCCACGCACTTCCGGGAAGTGACAGAGCGCATGAGGATCACGATGCCAAAGGTATCCGCCTGGAGAAAGGTAACTATGGCAGTCCTTACGCAAAGGTGCTTTTAAACTGGAATGTTGTCGAGAAACGTATCCGGGAGCTTGTGCAGGCAGAAAAATACCTTTCGCCGGAGGAAAAGAAAGCCTATGCACAGTATAAACAGGAACAGGCAGAGAAAGCCATGCAAAAAGAACAGGCGAAGTTGGAGCGTGGTGTAACCAATCAGGAATTAGATAGAGAAACAGGAACTGTTGCTGAAGGAGAACCAAAAGCACCGGAAACCGGAAAAACAGACATAGAGCAGCTAAATGAAAGGCTGTCTGAAATGTCGGCTGTGGTTAAAATCTGCGGAGCATTAGACCGGAAAGATGTGGTTGGCTGGAACGAGGAAACACAGGCGGTCACGATTACTGACGATGAGCGAACTTTAGTGGGAAAAGAGGTCTATGATTTCCTTTTTGCAGAAGCGGCAGATTATGTAATGATGCAGACGATCAGCGGCGAAACAGAAAAAGCTCTGGAGATGGACGGACTGTTAAAGGATGCCGGACAGTATGCGTCACGTTATGAGGGTGAGCCTTCCATAGAGCAGAAAGAAGAACAGCCTTTGACTGCGGATGATGTTCAAAACCTTGTATTGATAGACCGGGAATATATCAGAGGTACACGAACAACAGTCTGTGATTTTGAGTGTGATATTCGTGGGGAACTTGATAAGCTGCAATATACGCTTGAGTACCATGATGATGGAGAAGGCTATACCATTCATACGGAGAAGGATGATATTTGGGAACGTATGCCGGAGCCTGAACTGGCATGCTTGGAGGGCATTCTTGGCAGGGAAGCATTATATTTTAAGTACCATGATAAAATAGCCGGGGCAAAGAGCCTTGAGGACATGGAGGAGATTCGCTTCATTATTATGGAAGAAGAATCTCCTTATTTTTCTGCTGTTTCCAAAAGAGTATGGGGTGAATATGAACAGAAAAATGAAGAATTGTCCAATCCTATGCAAGAAAGTGAAGTGATTGCCGAACCGGAGCCACAGAATGAAGCAGAAGCGCCAAAGGAACAGCCACAGATTGACAAATCGGGTGCAGTCAACTTCCACATTGCTCCGGAGACAGAGGAAAGTGCCGGAAAAGGCTTTGCGGCAAAAGAAAAATTCCGTCAGAACGTGGAAACAATCAGAACGCTTGAAAAGATTGAGGGCGAAAACCGTATTGCCACGCCTGAAGAACAGGAGATTTTAGCAAAATATGTGGGCTGGGGTGGTCTTGCCGATGCCTTTGATGAAACCAAAGCGAATTGGGCAAGTGAATATCAGGAATTAAAGAGCCTGTTGTCAGCCGAGGAATACGACTCTGCAAGGGAAAGCACCCTAAATGCCCACTATACAAGCCCTGTAATCATCAAAGCAATTTATGATGCGATGGAAAGAATGGGCTTTTCAAAAGGCAACATCTTGGAGCCGGCAATGGGTATCGGCAACTTTTTCGGTATGCTGCCGGAGAATATGCAGGAGAGCAGGCTTTATGGTGTGGAGCTGGACGGAATTACCGGAAGAATTGCAAGACAGCTATACCCGAATGCCGATGTGAAGATCACAGGCTTTGAAAAGACGAACTATCCCAATGATTTCTTTGATGTGGCAATCGGAAACGTGCCTTTCGGTCAGTACAAGGTGGCAGACAGAGCCTACGATAAGCATAACTTCCTCATACATGATTACTTTTTCGCCAAAGCCTTGGATAAGGTCAGACCGGGCGGCGTAGTGGCATTTGTCACCTCAAAGGGAACAATGGATAAGAAAAGTCCAGAAGTCAGAAAGTACCTTGCGCAGAGAGCGGAGCTTCTTGGAGCAATCAGGCTTCCCAACACAGCCTTTAAGGAAAATGCGGGGACGGAGGTCACTCCGGACATGCTTTTCTTAAAGAAGCGTGACAGGGTAATCGACACCCTGCCGGACTGGGTACATCTTTGTGAAAATGAAGATGGCATAGCCTTGAACCAGTATTTTGCAGACCACCCGGAGATGATCATGGGAAAAATGGAAATGGTCAGCGGGCAGTTTGGCATGGAAGCCACCTGTACACCGGATACAGCCATTCCTCTATCCAAGCAGCTTGAAAAGGCTATATCCCATATCGAGGGCAGCATTGACGAGGTAGAGTTTGATGAGCTTGACGATGAGCTGGCAAGAGAAGCCATTCCCGCCGATCCAGGCGTGAAGAATTACAGTTACACTATCGTGGACGAGAGGGTGTATTACCGGGAAAATTCCATTATGAAGCCTGTGGACGTATCAGAAACGATGGAGCAGCGTATGAATGGCATGGTGCAGATTCGTGACTGTACACAGGAGCTGATTGACTATCAGTTGAATGAATATCCGGAAGATATGATTAAGAGCAAGCAGGCAGAGCTTAATGAGCTGTATGATGCGTTTTCCAAGAAATACGGTCTAATCAATTCACAGACCAATAAGAGAGCGTTTAATCAGAACTCAAGTTATTGTCTGCTTTGTTCATTGGAGAAATTAGACGATGAGGGTGAGCTGGACAGGGCAGAAAGTACACAGGAGGTAGCGGATGTCCCTAGAGGACGAATATCTGTCAAGGAGAAAATTGCCCAGATGCGCGAGAAGGCATATGGGAAGAAATCACTAGAAACGCCAGATATTTCAAAAGAAAAGAGGCAAAAAGAGATTATAATGTGATAGGGAGGGTCCTCCCTCCCTATCGGTAAAAAAGTAGATATTTTATTAAAATGTTGTATTGTATGTTATAATACTAGTAAATTCTATTGAAGATTATCATAGGAGGATTGAACTATGTTTTTAAAATATTTACAGATAGTTAATTATAAAAATCTTAGATCTGCACGCTTTTCTTTTGTTGAAGGTGTTAATACAGTTATTGGTGAAAATGATTCGGGAAAATCTAATGCAATGACAGCATTAAGAATTTTATTAGATGATACATATTATTATAATACTAAAAGATTAAAGGAAAATGACTTTTCGGATTCGTTGGGAAATTGGAAAGGACATTGGATTATTCTCTCAGCAGTATTTGGAAAAATTACTTCTGAAGACAAAGAAACAGAGGTTTGTGCTGGAATTGTACCAGAAAATGAGAATGAAGAGTTTTTAAAGTCTTATATAAAGAGTGGGGAAGATGATATTGGTGTTATTTCTCTTTTTATTCGTCCACAAAAGCAGGTGAGAAAGAAATTGAGTGAAATAACAGATATTGCCGAGTTTGAGGAAGAAAGAAAAAAGATAAAAATATCAGATTATGAGTTTTATTATACAAGTAGAGCACAAACTGATTTTACAGACAAAGATATTTATACAAAAATTGTTGGGGACTTAGAAAAAGGACAATGTTCAGATCCTGATGAAGATGATGACAGAATTTTAGGATGCAAATTGAACATTGCAGATGTACAAGATCACATTTCGGTTGTATTTATTGACGCATTGCGTGATGCTGCAAGCGAATTAGGTAAGCCCAAAAATCCAATTAGAAGAATTATAGAATCAGTAGAATCGTTAATAAAAGAATCCGAGCTAAATACAATTAAATCTGAAATTGTTCAGTTAAATAAGTCTATTTCAGAAGTGGAACAAGTTGAATTGGTAGGACGAAAAATCAACGAAAAGCTACTTGATATGATAGGGATGGTCTATTCGCCAGAGATAATTTTACAATCTGGATTGAAGGATGATATAAATTCTTTGTCACGATATTTATTTATGAAGCCTTCAAAACAGAATGATATCGATTCGTTGGGATTAGGGCATTTAAACATGATTTATATGGCTTTAAAAATTGTGGAATATGAGGTAAATAGAACACGAGAATTGATAAATATCATGATAATTGAAGAGCCAGAGGCTCATATACATACACATATTCAGAGAACGCTATTCGATAAATTAAAAGTAACAAAAGACTATACTCAGATTATAACAACAACACATTCTACTTATTTAGCGGAAGTATCAGAGGTGAAAAATATTAATATCCTGAAGTCAATTGGTAGCAATAGTATTTCAATGCAACCGAGTCAGGGACTTGACGAATTTGGAAAAAAGAATTTACAGTTAAAGAATTTGAAATTATCCGACTGTATTGAACGATATTTGGATTCTAAACGGTCAGCTCTACTTTTTTCAAAGGGAGTTGTTTTAGTAGAAGGTGATGGGGAAGAAATATTAATTCCAAATCTTATTAAAAATGCATTAGGAGTATCTTTGGATGAGATGGGGATTGGTTTGGTCAATGTAGGAAGTGTGTCGTTTGAATATATTGCAAGTTTGTTCAGTGAAGAAAGAATTAAGAGAACATGTGCTATTGTTACCGATGAAGATATACAAATTGTAGAAACAGACAGTAAATTATATAAAGCTGAGGCAGAGAAAAGAGGAAAAAGTAGGAAGAAAAAGTTAGCAGATTTATATGGCACGAATCCTTGGGTTGAGTCTTTTTTTGCGCCACATACATTAGAAGTTGATTTTGCATTGGCTGATGCACGGGCGAACAGTGACTATATTAGTGAAGTTGTAGAATTAAATTATGTTGATACTAATACGATTAAGAGACATAAAGAAAATTTAAAACAAGGAACAGATGCGGCATGTGCTAATACAGTTTTAACATTAGCCAGAGATATGGGAAAGGGCTGGTATGCCACCACCCTTTCAAATTACATTGATATAGCAGTTACTGTTCCACAATACATTTTGGGAGCGATTGCATTTGCAAGTAAAGAAGTAATTTCGATAGATATCGTTTTTAAAATGATAGAGTATTCATTAAGTGGATATGATGAAAAAGAAGTATTAGCCTTGAAAAAAGAGAGTGAAAAAGTTAAAACACAGGAGGAAAGAAAGGAGTTTATTAAAAAATTTAGAGAAAGATATAAGGATGATGTTGTTGCAAAATTCTTAGAAGAAGTTGACAAATATTGTAGGGGTTGGTGTGAATAATGGATACCATGACTTTTTTAGATAAATTAAATCCACAGCAAAGACAAGTTTGTGTTAATGAGGGGAATATATTGCTTAAAGCATGTCCGGGAAGTGGAAAAACAAGAACATTGACTTATAAATTAGCATATTCTGTCCAAAAATATATTACTTCAAAAAAACTTAATATTGCGATAACTTATACCAATAGAGCTGCTGATGAAATTAAGGAAAGACTAGAAAAAATAGATATTCCGGAGGATAAGGTTTGGGTAGGGACTATACATCAATTTTGTCTTGAGTTTATTATCAGACCTTATACAATGTACAATGAACGTTTGCGGAAAGGGTATCATATCATAGATGATTATGTCACAAAACAATATACTGATGAAATAATAGAAGAACTGGGAATTGATATTGGATATGATAAGCCTTTTGAATATCCGGAAATATTTGAGAAATATCAAACAAAGCTATTAAATGAAAAAGAGATAGATTTTAATGATATTTTAAGCATATCTTATGATTTAGTAAATCAGAATAAATTTATTGCGGAGAATATTGCTGGAATAATGAGAACAATTCTGGTGGATGAATATCAAGATACGAATGAACTTCAGTATAAAATATTGAGCAGTATTGTAAAATGTAATAAGAATATACAAGTAACATTCGTAGGAGATACGGATCAGGCAATATATGGGGGACTTGGTGGAGTTGCAAAGACCTGTGATGAATTACAGAAAGAGTTTGGAGTAAAATTCCAAGAGAAAAGACTAGATGGTTGTTATCGTACAACGCAACGTATAGTTGATTATTACTCGAATTTTCAATTACAGAGTGCAAAAATATATGCAGTCTCGGACATAAAGGATGAAAAGGGATGTTTGGTTTATGATAATACCATAAGTAAATCTGAGTTGTTTGAGAAAATTGCTTATATTGTAAAAGAAGAACTATCTCGAGGAATTCCAGATAATGAGATATGTATAATTGCACCACAATGGTGGTTGCTTTTTCCGCTATCGAAGAAAATTAAAGAATTATTGCCAAATGTAAAATTTGATGCACCAGATATTACGCCGATAAAATATGATCCAATGAATGTCTTTTATTTGATTTCAAAATTGATATTCACAGAGTCAGGACAAAAAATCCATTTAAGAAAGAAAATTGCAAATGAAATCATTGAGATTCTAACAGAAGAATATAAGATATATTTGTCTGATGAAATAGATAATTATAAGATTTTAAAAATAATTAATTCTATATCTGAAACAGATGAAAACGGTGTGATATATTTACAGAAAGCAATAAATAATTTTTTGATAGAAATAGGTATTGATTTAAACATAGAATCACGATTACAGAAAGCATATGAAGATTTTATTTTAAAGGTTAAGGATAGAGTAAAAAATAACCATCTATCTACAGATATTGATACATTTAAACAATGTTTCAAAGAAAAAGAGGGTGTGGTTATCAATACATTTCATGGTGTGAAAGGAGAGGAATATACTACGGTTATTGCGTTTGGGATATTAAATGGGTATATTCCGCATTGGGATACTATAATAAATAAACCACATTATCGGGAAAGTGAAACAAAAAAGTTATTATATGTTGTTTGTTCGCGAGCAAAACAAAATTTATATCTCTTTTCTGAACAAGGACGTACAACACAAAAAGGAGCTCCGCTTACATCAACGGATGAGATAGTAGCGATTGATTATAAATACGACGATTTAAAATAAGTCAGTAAATAAGCGTAATTAATATGGAGCGGAGGAAAGGGCAGTTAATAAATCTTAATTGTCTTTTTGGTTATTTACAGTGACAGGGGCAGAAAGGAGACAGGAGTACATTGCAGAAATCAAAACGAATAAGGGCAGTAATGATAAAGGTTTATAAGTGAATATCGTAATTATGCAAAGGCAGTCAATAATGGCTGCCTTTTGTCATGCAAAAAATACGCAGATGGAGGGCATACAATGGCAGACGCTAAAACAGAAAAACAGAAAGTACAGGAAATAACGGAGAAGCTGGAGCAGGGAATCAAGGAGCTTTTTGAAAGCGAGAAGTACAAGACCTATCTGAATACTATGTCAAAATTTCATAATTACAGCTTTAACAATACCATGTTAATCGCAATGCAAAAGCCTGACGCTACGTTAGTGGCCGGATTCAAGGCTTGGCAGAAAAATTTTGACAGGCACGTTAAGAAAGGGGAAAAGGGTATCAGTATCCTTGCTCCGGCACCGTACAAGATAAAGGAAGAACAGGAGAAACTTAATCCGGTAACGGGAGCGATTATGCTTGATAAGAACGGAATGCCCATTACGGAGGAAGTGGAGGGATTATCGAACTGGTTTATATTGTGTTACAAAGTGTTGTAAAGCCCGGAATTACAGGCTTTTTTAAAATTGACTTACATATAAAGTGTTATATTTATTTATCCTGATTTGACCGAAATTTGCCCCGAGATTCTTTGTTTGGATTTGTTTGAAAATAGTTTGATAAAAATAAAATAGAATGAAATATTTGAAATAAACATAAAAAAATATAGACAAAATAGGGAATAAGATATAATATTAAAGTAAATATATAATCTAAGGAGGAAGGATATTTATGAGAAAAATTTTTAAACGATTTGCTTCACTTTTGACAATCTTTATATTGACTATTATGTCAATAGTTCCTGTCCATGCATCGGAGAATACTTCTGTTGTAAATGTTACGGATGATTTGGCGATACAGATGGCAGAACGTTTTGCAAAGGGAATAGGAGAAAATAGCAATATTGTTGCTAATAATCCGAGAAAATTTTATGATACAACAGGTCAAGCTATTGGATATATTGTAAATTACAATTTAGAAAACAAACCATATGGATATGTAGTTTTTGATACTACGTGTGAATCTTTGATATCAGAATACTCATTTGGTAATAATTCAGCAAATCCATATGAGGTGATTTATCAAAGTGAAGCAAATGTATTTAGTGAAAAAGCAAATACCTCTGAAATATATAAAATAGCTCCGTTTGAATATGGTATTGTTGATAATTTGGGAAAGATTAGAACGAATTATGGTGAAACATTAGAAAAAACAGTACTGTCCTTGAATGAGAGTAGGGGAAAAGACCCAGCTACTTGGGATGAGGTTTTGCTAGATATTGATGAAGTTTATGAAAACTACACGCTTGTTTCAACAAATCATCTTCAAGAATTTATTTCCTTTAATGAGCCGTATATAGAAAGTGTAACAGGACATTATGCATGTGCAGTTAGTGCATTATTAGCATGTGGTGCATATTATAATGCTGTTGATTATACAGATATTGCAGGTGATTATATGGATATTTGGGATTCAACAGGAACGACAGTTTCATCGGAGAGTGGAGGAATAACATATGGTTCAACAACTATTGGCAATATTGGACCTGGATTTGTGGACTTTTGTGCTGGAAAGAATGTTTCTGTAACACAAAATACTGACTATAGTCCCAATTATAATTTTTTCACTAATTGCATTGATAGAGGAGATATAGCAGTTGTCCATTGTGGTATAATTAGCAGTGATACTGGAGAACGTGCGGGGCATTCAATGGCAGCAGAGGGATATGCAACTTTGCGAGCATATAATTCTGGAAATACAGTACATACATTGATGGTATTTGATGGATGGGGGGATACAGTACGTTATTTGAATTTTGATTTTGATAGTTGGACAGACATATCGGGGACTACATTTAATGGATAAGAAACGATTGATTTTGTTAATCATACTTTTGCTTGCAATAGTATTAATTGTGCTTGGCGTAAAAGGAAATGTTTTTAAGGAGAATCGTCAAAATATGGAGTTGCGTTCTAGTGGAGATGATAATTCTCATTGGTTTCATTTGAGTGGGGTTGTTGTAGAGAAAACTTTTGATACACTTTTAATAGAACTAAATGAGAAGGAAGAAAGTAGTCTATTTTTTGATACGACAAAAGTTAGTTTAGATTGTACTAAGTGTAAAGGTGATCTAGAACAAGTATCAGAAGGAAATGTTATTAAATTTTATTTTTTTAAGTATAATATTGATGGTGAAACGGTAAAAATTGAAAGAATAGTAAGATAAAAGTATAAGTAAGAGTTCTGCTATCAGAACATTATTATTAGTGAGGTAAAGGAACAAGGCGAAGCCGAGACGCCGTAGGGCAGTCCTTTACGGAACGGACACAGCCAATACCATCATGATACATAAGAGGACTTGAAAGGTCACAAACCTTGCAAGTCCTCTTGTTTATCTTATGGGTTACTTCTGTCGGATTGCATTTTCCAATAGACCGCTTCTTTCGTGGCTTCTCGGAAAAAGCTATCCTGTCTGGTATATGACAGATGTTCATTCTGGATATAAGCGTCTGATTCGCAATCATATTCGTAAGGGATTACCTGTGCTGTTCCCTGTTTTTCATCAATTCCATAGATAATTACTTTGGAATCTCTCAATGCCAGTCCGAGTGTCAGAAAGCCGGAAGTGAAATAATTGTTGTTGTGTGGAGCGGTTATGCTTTTCAGTGCATGAAAGAAGTCTGCTACTTCCTCAGTCTGTCCATTCTCAAAAGCCGGAATGATATGTAAGGTGTTGTTTGCCTTATCTGCATATGCCCGGCAGACCAGAACGGAAGAATCCGCTTTTTGTATGATACCGTCAAAATAATCGCCGGAGTATGCAGTTGGCTGATAGAAAATGGCGGTTTCTTTTGTTGTAAGGTTATGATAAGTCAGAAAGCCGTTTACAAGCCGGACAATCTCGATATCATCCCCGTAGGTAAATCCGTTCTGCTCTAAAAGAGAATAGAAAGTTCTGGTAAATTCTTCCGGCAGTTCAATCCCCAGTTTTTCTGTGATAAGCATATCTACATATTCTTTAAATGAACCATACAGAAGTTCATTCAGCGTCATATTGCCCAACGTGGCAATCTGCTTCAAGCGTTTCTCATTGGGAAGATTCACACCCTTTTCCCAACTGTTTACAGAGCCTTTCGGGGCATTATCTATGATTTCCCCAAACTTCTGCATACTGTAACCGTATTTCTTGCGTATCTGTAAAATTCGTTTTCCTACTGCTTCTTTATTCACAAACATATGCACACCTCGTTTCTGTTTTCATCATAACACAAGATAAGGATAAATGTAAGGGTAAAATTATAATAAGTTATAAAAAGATATAGTTAAGCGTTTGAAATACAAAAATAAAAAGTAAGGGAAAAAGTAAAATAATTGTTGACAAGAAGAAAAAACAGGTCTATGATGAGGTTAAGAGGTAAGGAGAAAAGTAATGAAATAAATATAGACGTGGATATGAAAAGGACTTGTCACACTTACCAGACACTCATTCACCATGATTTCAAAAAAGGAGAAATGTAGCATGCAGATTACATTGACAAAAGAACAGGTCAGAGAAGCGTTCGGGGAACTCCGTTACATGGGAGCAGACTACTGCTACAAGTATGATAAGGAAACCCGGAAGAAAACCGAGGAAGTGGAAGCATTGAAACTTCACCTCGGAAGCATGAAACTTGGAAACAGCGTAGATATCCGTCTGGAAGCAACAGAACTTCCAAAGGTAGAGCCTTACACAGTGGTAGAACTAGAAGAAGCGGTATATGCCCCTTATGTGCAGAGAGGAAACTTCCCGGTATTGGTGGACAGAATCTCCTGCAAGGGTATCCGTGTTGTTACCGGAAAAGGAAACGTGTAGAGACTGTTCCCGGAAATTCTCTGCGGACTGCTCCGTACAGCGTGAAAGGAGCAAAGGGAGTAGAGAAGTTCCGGGAACGTGGCGAAAGCCACGGCATACTACGAAAGGCAGGGATGATGATAACAGAGGTAATGAAAATTTCAGAACCCCCCTATACTAACAGGGGGGTAACTCGTCAGAAAGAAGATTTGACAGCACTGATTGACTGGTGTCAGATTACTGTCAAAGGTGTAGACGTGTTCATAATCATAGAAGATATCTTGCGGATTCCACTGAGTTTTATGGAACTGCATGGTAAGGAAAAAGGAATTGCTGGACACGAACTGATAGCAAGATTTGACAATATCAAGATTCTGAAACCGACAGGAAATGCACAGTATGAGGGATTTCAGATTCTTATGAGTGGTTCGGGGTGCAGGAATTATGAAAATTTCCTTATGATGAATAAGGAAACATGGTTTGATTTTCTGGAAAGAGTTTGCAGATACCCGGTGAATTTTCCGAGGATAGACTTGGCAATCGACGATACAAAGCCTTATCTGTCTATCCCGGAATTGATTCGTCTGAAAAACGAGGGGCTGATATCTAGTCAGTTGCGTGATACAGCAGAGAATCGTTCTGATAGACTGAAAGAGGATGAAATAGAAGCGCAGGGAAAAACACTATATCTCGGCAGTAAACACAGTGATTTTCGGATTACATTCTATGAAAAGGGATATGAACAGGCAGAAAAGTTCGGAAAAGAACTCAACCCGGACTGGAACAGATATGAACTTCGATTCCGGCACAAAAAAGCGGTCAGATTAGTAGAAGAACTTCTGAAAGACAGGGATGTGGCACGGATTGCGTTGTCTGTATTAAACGAGAAAGTGCGGTTTTTACAGAAGCCGGAAAACAGCACGGTTACAAGAAAACGGCTTTATCCTACTTATCCCCCGTGGGAAGAACTCATGCAGGATGTAGGGAAGATAAAGTTGACCATGAATCCAGAGAAAAAGACACTGGAACGAACATGGCAGTGGCTGAACGTAGCAGTTTCGCCCTCTTTAAAGCTAATGGATAAAATCGGAAAACTGGATAACAGAGATTATATCCGCCAGCTAATAGAACGGGGGCAGATGAACGAAGAACAACAACGCATATATGAGGACTATAAAAAATCTTTCCTTTTGAGGGAAGAAGAAAGGAGAATCTTTGACAGAACATACACAGAAAACGATACAGACAAAGAAAGCCCTTACAGTGAATGAAGCGTCAGAGTATACGGGAATTGGAAGAAATAATCTGCGAAAGCTGATTACATGGCAGAAGATTCCGGTCATAAGGATTGGAAATAAGATTCTTATACGCTCTGAGGTTTTAGACCAGTTTTTGAAGAAAAACGAAGGGCATAATCTGAAAAATAAATATGAAGTAATTGCAGTATAAACACAAATAAGCATATAATACTGTCAGACCAGTTCTGATAGTCCTTGCACGGAAAGGAGCGTGCAGATTGGGCAAGGACTTAAAAGGAAATCCATTACCGCCGGGAATTATGCAGAGAAAAAGCGGAATTTACAGAGGGCGGTTTTATTACAAAGGAGAAACGTATACAAAAGATAATGCGGACTTAAAAAAGTTAGTTCAAGAAATGGAAGATTTACGCTATGAAGTCAAGCATGGGTTGAAAGGAAAGGGCGATAATATCACTCTGGATACATGGTTTGATATCTGGCTGAATACCCATAAGAAGCGGACTATCAAGGAGAGTACACAAGTACGTTATGATGATTTTTACAGACGTTACATAAAGAAGCAGATAGGAAAACAACGTGTGGCAGATTTTAATCCGATTATTTTGGAACGTCTGCTTCAGAATATGGCAGATGATGATTACAGCACAAAGACTATACGGGATGTGTATAATATTCTCAATGCTATGTTCAAATATGCAGTGCATAACAGGATTCTTACATTCAACCCATGTGCAGGAGTGGAAGTTCCCAAAACAAAGACAAAACAGATACGGGTACTGACTGTGAAAGAACAACGGGAAGTATTGGAACACGCAAAGGAGAGAATACACGAGAATCTCATACAGGTAGCACTCGGAACGGGAATGCGTGGCGGAGAACTGCTTGGGCTTACATGGGATGATGTAGATTTTCGGAAACGGGAAATTTCTGTAAATAAAACGTTGGTGTATATCAAAGATAAGGAAACAAAGAAGTATGTATTCAAGTACCAGACACCAAAGACAAAGAACAGTATACGGACGATTCCCATGCAGGACAGTGTGTATAAGGCTTTAAAACGTCAGTGGATTCAGTTGAAAGAAATGCAGTTGTCAGCTAGTGAATGGCAACCATTAGAGGGATTTGAAAATCTTGTGTTTGTTGGAAAGAACGGAAAACCGATTACAGAACACACCTTTCAAGTGACGTTAGACTGGATAGAAAAATCTATCAATAAGGAACGAAAAAAGCAGGCAGAGAAAAACAAGACAGTGTTTATACCGATTCCGCATTTTTATCCACATGCACTTCGTCATACTTTTGCAACGCGTTGTTTTGAAGCCGGGATTGACGCAAAGGTAGTACAAGGATTCCTCGGACATTATTCCATAGCAATCACACTGGATTTGTATACGCACGTCACAGATGATAAAGCAAAATCGGAAATGGATAAATTACAGAATTTGTATAAGGAAATCATATAATCAGAACAAGAATAAGAAAGAGAATAGAAAAGGTGCAACATTTCTTTAGAAAATTATTTGACCGAGATTTGACCGAAGCGGATTTTGCAACAAGTACAGAACAGCGAAAACCCGCTAACCACAAGGGCTAACGGGCTTCGTTGTTTTATAGTTATCTAAAGGAATGAGAGTAAAGTGTTGCACCGGATTCCCGGTGTGCTACTTTATGAGGGGGAGATAGTTGATTTTGTCTCTCTCAACTATCTGACTTTATTATATCGGAGAATTATCTCCAAAATATGTTGAAAGAATAAAACAAATCTGAAATTTCTTATGAAAACCTTAAGAAAAGCAGAAACCGGGTTAAGAAATACCAAATCAATCTAGGGTTTCAGATTCAAAGAGGAGAAACACTAGGAATTTTATGAGGTGAGTTATGGAAAGAGCAAAAGCAATTAATATTTTGGGAGAATTTTGTGGCAAGCGTGATATAGAAGAATTTACACAAAATGTATTAGAAAAAAATTGGAATCAATCAGGCTGGTGTAATGGTTTTATTTGGAGGAAGCATTATAGCCGGTGGTGATATTCTTGCTGAAGCCATTCAGAACGAAGTGGCAAAGAAAAATATTATTGTCGGAGGTGCTGGACACACAACAGAGACATTGAGAAATGTTGCTGGAGCAACAGATTATTTTAGGAAATTTAGGTATTTTTATTTTGTAACAAGGAAAGATAGAAAGGTGTGGATGTTTATATGGCAAAGAAATTAGACTTAAACAAACCAGTATTTGAATTGGTTCAGGAATATCCTGAGCTTGTAGATGTTTTAAAGGATTTAGGATTTTCAGAGATTACAAAGCCTGCAATGCTTAACTCTGTGGGACGCATCACAACAATTCCAAAGGGAGCTAAGATGAGAAACATATCCATGATGAAGGTTGTGCCGGCACTTATGAGTAATGGGTTTGAACTTATTGGGAAGATGCCAAATATCTTTGCACTTGGAAAGAATAATGCAGGAGACGAGACCAGCAGTGAAGATGGGGCTTTTCAGGAAAATACAAGAGAAAAGATAAAGAGCTATTTAAAGCGACTTGGAGAAGGCGAAGACTTAGAGAGTGTGCGCAAAGACTTCGTAGAGAATTTTTCAGAGGTAGAGACATCTGAAATTGTGAAAGCTGAGCAGGAGCTAATTAAGGAAGGCACACCAATCACAGAAGTGCAGAAATTGTGCGATGTTCACAGTGCCTTATTTCACGGTGCAACAAAGGAAGAAAAGATTGCAAATGCAGAAAAAGCAGTAGAAGAGTCACTTAAGAAAGAGGAGACATCTAAGAAACTGATGCCGGATGCATACAATCAGAAGCATGCTGCAGCAAAGACTCTTAGAGAAACTGTTGGACATCCGATGTATCGATGGGCTCTTGAAAACGAGAAGATAGCCGCATTGATTCATGAAATTCAAGGAGATATTGAGTCTGGGAATGATGTAGGAGAGAAGCTATCTGAGCTTCGACAGATTTCTATTCATTATGCAGAAAAAGGAGATCTTGTCTATCCGGTATTAAAGGTACGCTATGAGATCTCAGGACCTTCGGATGTGATGTGGACAGTGGATGATGAAATTCGTGATGAGCTAGCTGCACTTGATAAAATATCAGATTATGATGAAGAATGGATGAACCGACTTCAGACAGTTCTCAAACGAGCAGATGAGATGATCTATAAAGAAAATAATATTTTATACCCTATCTGCGCAGTGAATTTCAGCAGGGAAGAGTGGTATGGCATTTACGAGGATGCTAAGGACTATGCACCTGTGTTTGGAGTAGAAATGATCTGGGATGAGGCAGAAAAATATAGTGCTGATAAAAAAGCAAGAACAGAGGCGGCTCTAAGCGATGGAGAAATCATATTAGGTGGTGGTCATATGACAGTTCCACAGCTGGAAGCACTTCTCAATACATTGCCTATCGAGATTACATTTGTGGATGATAATAATATCAATCGCTTCTTCAACGAAGGACCAAAGGTGTTCAAACGCCCTCAGATGGCGATTGACAGGGAAGTATTTTCTTGCCATCCACCTAAGATAGAACCGATGGTGCGAGCAATTTTAGATGATTTTAGAAATAATAAGCGTGACAGAGTTCCAGTTTGGATGGAGAAGAATGGAAAACCATTCCTTGTAACATATATGGCAGTAAGAGATAAGAAAGGCAATTATCTTGGAACGGTTGAAGTAGTACAGGATATGCAGTTTGCAAAAGAGCATTTTGAACAATAAGGAGGGCAAGGATATGAGCAAGAATGAAGTAGTTATGAATCCAAGAAAAGTAGCAGTGGTTTGGCTGTGGATTTGTTGGATCAGCATCAGCATTTGCACTGATGCAAAGTGGCCTGTTTTCAGAGATGGTACTCATTGATGCAAACTTTGAAAAGGCAGAAGGAGAGGCCTTTGATATATCTCATGGAGTTCCATTTACACGGCCAATAAAAATTTATGCTGGTGATTATGATGACCTGGCAGATGCAGCGATTGTAGTTATTACAGCAGGAGCAGCACAGAAACCGGGCGAGACGCGTTTAGATCTTGTGCATAAGAATATTAATATTTTTAAGTCGATTATTCCTGAAATTGTGAAAAGAGACTTCCAAGGAATTCTTCTTATAGTAGCAAATCCGGTTGATATTCTTACTTACACAGCCCTAAAGTTAAGCGGATATGCACCGAATCGTGTGATTGGATCAGGAACGGTTCTGGATACAGCAAGACTAAAAGAACGTCTCGGGGAGCATCTGGAAGTAGATAGTCGAAGTGTTCATGCGTTTATTGTTGGAGAACATGGAGACAGTGAGATTGCCGCTTGGTCAAGTGCCAACGTGTCAGGTATTCCACTCCATGATTTCTGCGAGATGAGAGGGCATCATGACCATGAAGGAGCTACGGCAGAAATTGCGGAGAAAGTAAAAAACAGCGCCTATGAAATTATTCAAAGGAAGGGTGCTACTTATTATGGAATAGCAATGTCGGTAAAGAGAATATGTGAAGCTATAATCAGAGATGAACGTTCGATACTTCAAATTTCAACAATGATGGATGGAGAATACGGAATCAAGGATGTAGTTCTGTCTATGCCAAGTATTGTAGGTGCAGAAGGATTTATATCAAAGGTTCCCATTTCACTATCTGAAGATGAAATCAAGGCATTAAATAAATCAGCTGAAACACTGAAATCAGTGCTGGAAGAGGCATTGGAATAAAATTGTTGTGAAATCGCATACAGCGTATGTGGCAAAGGGGATGGGCGCATCCCCCTTTTTTCTATAGTAAAAGTTTCATTTTTTTATCGTTAACTTCTATAAGATTTTCATCTTGCATACGACCAAGTTCTCTGGACAGTGCACTTCGGTTTACACCTAAGAATTCTGCAAGTGCTGTCTGTGTAAAGGGAACATGGAGATACCCTTCTGAGTCTGGCGCTAAACTATGCAAATAGATTAGAATTCGATCTCTTAAAGATTTCTGATTTGCAATTCTTAGTTTTAGATTTGAAAAAACATTTTGTGAGGCAAGTATTTTGAGCATGTTAGTGGTTAAATTCAGTTGGTAAGAGCATGGACAGGAAGAACCGCTTATAATACCTTTAAGATTAATTAACATAATGGTGCAGTTAGTCAATGCTTTTAGCTGTATTGGACTGTATGGTGTTTGCACACATGCCAGGGCTTCTGCAAATGATCGACCACGTTCAAAATGATTCATATTGATTTTGCTGTAGTTTTCATTGATAAATGATCCTTCAACTGTTCCATCAAGCACAATTCCGGAATATAACAAAGGTTCTCCTAGGCGTTGAATTAATTCGTCTTTTTCAAAAGAGAGAATTGAGGCCTGGAGGAAGTTGAAAATTTGCGGATAGTGTTCAAGAGGAATTCCTTCAAATAGCTTTGCTTTCGATAGTATCGGAAGATACTTCTGATAATCATCTAGTTTCTTCATATGCTTATTACCATCCTTTCAAATGAAATTTTATCATATCATCGATATTGTTGCTACAGCAACAGAAAAACAAGAGGCCTATGGATAAAATAATAGATGTAAAGAAGAGAAAGAGAGGTGGTAACGATGAAAGAACAAGCTGGAAAAATTATAGATTTTGTAAGAGAAAGTATTCTAACACCTATTCATCGGTCGGTTGGAGTTAGTGCAATAAAAGATTCTATATATAAAGAGATTGAATTTCGAAAGGAGACTATTATGAACGAGGTAATCAAGGCGGGAGAAGTATTTAAGTTAGCAGAGTTACTTCCATATCAGGAAGGAAAGATTGTAAATATGGATTTGGCGCATAATGACAAGATGAAATTTGTTGTTATGAGTTTTGATGCAGGAACAGGTCTTTCAGAGCATGCAGCTCCGGGAGAAGCCCTTGTGATGGCACTTGATGGAGAGGCTGTGATTGGATATGAGGGACAGGAGCAGGTGATCCACGCAGGAGAAACTTTTAAGTTTGATAAGTTTGGAAAGCACTCAGTAAGTGCAACAAAGCAGTTCAAAATGGCACTGTTATTGGTTCTTGAGTAAATATGAAGAGGTATCGCTATGAACTATTTAGAGATTGAAAAAGTAATCGGAAGACAGATTATTGATTCTACTGCCCCATTGGAAAGCAGCAAGTGCATATAACGAATACTGTGAGCGGGGAGTGGCTTTTAGTCCATCCTCTGCCTTATTACAGTCAATGCGTAACATATATCCGGCAGATGTATAAATGTCAATGCTGTTGTGATACATGTTGTATTTTGCGTAAATGGTATTCATGTTGTGAGATCGGAAGAGCGTCGTGTAGGGAAAGAGT
>OODS01000990.1_pt1 | contig 20278 bp, 19 predicted proteins | sample 1671531 | NCBI WGS metagenome assembly OODS01 (sample SAMN06348166, study PRJEB24527) | human gut metagenome | biome: human gut; feature: ankylosing spondylitis patient; material: feces | host: Homo sapiens | place: China | collected 2015-10 | reverse complement strand
TTAATTCCTGATGAGGAAGGAGAGAGTCTCTAGGAGGAATAATGGGTTTTTCATCAGCCCGAAATTTGGGAAGGGACATATCGGCAGGATTTTCCCCACCACGTCGCATGCCGATTTCGGAGGCTGTTAAAAAATTCATGCGTGTTCCCAAGGGGGCTGGTAACTCGGTGCCATGGGATCCTGAACTGACACCCTACATCATTGAGCCCATGAACTGCCTGGCATCGCGTGAATACGATGCGGTGATTTTTGTTGGTCCTGCGCGAACAGGGAAGACCATTGGTCTGATCGATGGATGGATTGTCTATACCATCGTTTGCGATCCTTCGGACATGCTCGTTGTGCAGATGACCGAAGATAAGGCCCGCGAGCATTCAAAAAAGCGCCTCGACAGAACGTTCAGAAGCAGTGCGGCGGTAAAGAAAAGAATGAGTCCACGTCGTAATGACAATAATGTCCATGATAAGACGTTCAGGGATGGCTCGTTCCTTAAAATTGGTTGGCCCTCGGTCAACATTATGTCGTCGTCGGATTACCGGTTTGTCGCCTTAACCGATTACGACCGTTTTCCGGAGAATATCGACAGCGAGGGTGATGGTTTCTCCCTGGCCTCAAAACGTACCACCACATTTATGTCCGCCGGGATGACTCTGGTGGAGAGCTCGCCGGGACGTGACATCTGCGACAGCAAATGGCGACGTAAGTCGCCTCATGAAGCGCCACCGACGACTGGTATTCTTTCCCTTTACAATCGTGGTGACCGCCGCCGCTGGTACTGGCCATGTCCGCACTGCGGTGAATATTTTCAGCCAGCCATGGATGCCATGACCGGCTACCGTAATGAACCGGATCCCTTTAAAGCCAGTGAGGCGGCGTATCTACTTTGCCCGCACTGCAGCGGCATTATCACTGCGGAGAAAAAGCGTGAGCTCAATAGTGCAGGAGTCTGGTTGCGTGAAGGTCAGGTCATTGATTGTAACGGCAACGTTTCCGGTGAACCGCGCCGCTCCCGTATCGCCAGTTTCTGGATGGAAGGGCCAGCTGCTGCGTATCAGACCTGGGCGCAACTGGTTTACAAATTACTGACTGCAGAACAGGAGTATGAAGCGACAGGAAGTGAAGAAACACTCAGGGCGGTTATCAACACCGACTGGGGATTACCTTATCTTCCCCGCGCCAGCATGGAGCAACGAAAAAGTGAACTGCTTGAGCAGCGGGCAGAGCCAGTTCCTTCCCGCAGTGTGCCAGATGGCGTTAATTTTCTTGTGGCGACAGTGGATGTGCAGGCGGGACGTCATCGCCGTTTTGTGGTTCAGGTAACGGGCTATGGCAGCCGTGGCGAACGCTGGATTATTGATCGTTACAACATCACGCAGTCATTGCGCGGTGACAGCGACGGGGAGAGCCAGCGAATTGATCCGGCCAGCTATCCGGAAGACTGGGATGTCCTGCTGACGGATGTTTTTCATAAAAGCTGGCCGCTGGCCTCCGATCCTTCTCAACAAATGCGACTGATGGCAATGGCGGTGGACTCCGGCGGTGAAGACGGGGTCACTGATAATGCCTATAAATTCTGGCGTCGTTGCCGTCGTGATGGCCTTGGTAAACGTATTTACCTGTTTAAGGGCGACAGCATCCGGCGCGCAAAACTGATCACCCGTACATTCCCTGATAACACCGGACGAACGGGCCGACGGGCGCAGGCCGCAGGTGATGTGCCGCTCTGGCTTCTTCAGACGGATGCACTGAAAGACCGGGTGAATAACGCGTTATGGCGTGACTCGCCAGGTCCCGGCTATGTGCATTTCCCTGACTGGCTGGGGAGCTGGTTTTACGACGAACTGACGTATGAAGAGCGGAGCAGTGACGGGAAATGGAGTAAGCCGGGTCGCGGTGCCAACGAAGCTTTTGACCTGATGGTGTATGCCGAGGCTCTGGTCATTCTGCATGGATACGAAAAGATCCGCTGGCCGGATGCACCGGAGTGGGCGAGCCGGGAAACCTGGCTGGAGTGTGTCCCGGACAGTACCGAACCGTCATCCTCACCGGAACCGGTATCCACGCCTGTTAAAAAACAAAAACGGAAGAAAACAGTAACTGACGATGTTAACCCCTGGCTGACTTCCGGAGGATGGTTATGAACCAGAATGATATCGAAGCCATGATTCAGCGTTATACGGAAGCTGAAATGGCGGTGCTGGACGGAAAATCCGTCACCTTTAATGGTCAGCAGATGACCATGGAAAACTTATCTGAGATCCGGCAGGGACGGCAGGAGTGGGAGCGCCGCCTTGCGGCTCTGATTACACGACGACGGGGGCATCCCGGGTATCGGCTGGCGAGGTTCTGATGGCAATTCTTGATGATGTGATTGGCGTTTTTTCACCAGGATGGAAAGCGGCAAGGCTGCGTTCCCGTGCGGTGATCCAGGCTTATGAGGCCGTAAAAACGACGCGGACACACAAAGCCCGACGGGAGAACCGAACTGCCGACCAGTTAAGCCAGTACGGGGCCGTGTCGTTACGTGAGCAGGCCCGTTACCTTGATAACAACCACGATCTGGTTATTGGTGTATTTGACAAGCTGGAAGAACGGGTGGTGGGGAAAAACGGGATTATTGTCGAGCCACATCCGGTATTACGCAATGGGGCCATTGCCCGTGACCTGGCTGCGGAGATTCGCACCCGATGGAGTGAATGGTCTGTCAGCCCGGAAGTCACCGGGCAGTTTACCCGTCCGATGCTGGAACGTCTGATGCTTCGTACCTGGCTGCGCGATGGTGAGGTGTTTGCCCAGATGGTTTCCGGGCGCATAAACAGCCTGACGCCTTCTGCCGGTGTTCATTTCTGGCTGGAGGCGCTCGAGCCGGACTTTATTCCCATGACCAGTGATGAGAGCAACAGGCTGAATCAGGGCGTGTTTGTTGATGACTGGGGGCGTCCCGAAAAATATCTGGTGTATAAAAGCCGTCCCGTATCCGGACGGCAGATGGAAACCAAAGAAGTGGATGCAGAGCGAATGCTGCATCTTAAATTTGTTCGCCGTCTGCACCAGATGCGCGGGACGTCTTTATTGTCCGGTGTGCTGATCCGCCTCAGTGCCCTGAAAGAGTATGAAGATTCTGAGCTGACTGCAGCAAGGATCGCCGCTGCTCTGGGGATGTACATCCGGAAAGGCGACGGGCAGAGCTATGAAGCGGATGGTAATGGCAGCAAGGATAAGGAACGCGAGCTTACCATTCAGCCAGGCATTATTTACGATGATCTGAAACCCGGCGAAGAAATCGGAATGGTGAAGTCGGATCGCCCAAATCCTAACCTTGAAACTTTTCGTAATGGTCAGTTGCGTGCCGTGGCGGCGGGCAGTCGTCTGAGTTTTTCCAGTACAGCGCGCAACTATAACGGCACTTACAGCGCCCAGCGTCAGGAGCTGGTTGAATCCACTGATGGCTACCTGATCCTGCAGGACTGGTTTATTGGTGCCGTCACCCGTCCGATGTATCGTGCCTGGCTGAAACAGGCTGTGGCATCCGGTGTTATCAGGCTACCCCGCGATCTTGACCTTTCTTCACTGTATACCGCGGTGTATTCCGGACCGGTGATGCCGTGGATTGACCCTGTTAAGGAGGCTGAGGCCTGGAAAATCCAGATTCGTGGTGGAGCGGCGACAGAATCAGACTGGGTACGTGCTGGTGGTCGTAATCCGGATGATGTCAAACGTCGGCGCAAGGCCGAAATTGATGAAAACCGCAAGCTGGATCTGGTATTTGATACCGATCCGGCCAGTGATAAAGGAGGCAGCAGTGCCGCAACGAAACGACAGGAGCCGCAGCACACCGACGACCAGTCCGAAGAATAATTCCTGGTTCAGGATGCAGGCTGGTCACCAGAGTGACGCGGATATTTATATTTATGACGAGATTGGTTTCTGGGGTGTTACAGCGAAGCAGTTTATCAGTGATCTGAATGCACTGGGCGATATCACCCACATTAATCTCCATATTAATTCACCGGGTGGCGATGTCTTTGAAGGCATCGCCATTTTTAATGCGCTGAAAACACATGGTGCGTCCATTACCGTTTATGTCGACGGTGTGGCGGCGTCAATGGCGTCGGTCATTGCGATGGTGGGAAACCCGGTCATTATGCCGGAAAACACCTTCATGATGATTCATAAACCATTTGGCTTTACGGGCGGTGATGCGGAGGACATGCGCACCTATGCCGACCTGCTCGATAAAGTTGAGGCGGTTCTGTTACCCGCTTATGCACAGAAAACCGGGAAAACCACCGATGAAATTGCTGCCATGCTGGCGGATGAGACCTGGATGTCCGGTGCCGAATGTCTGGCACATGGATTTGCTGATCAGGTGACACCAGCCGTTAAGGCAATGGCATGTATTCAGTCAAAACGTACAGAGGAATTTAAAAAGATGCCGGAATCCATTCGAAATATGATTACTCCGCCACGCAACAGTGCTCCACGCGTACAGGATGATGGACCTGCAGCCTCCCGGACGCCAGTGCAGGCAGCAGCACCCGTGGTGGATGAAAACAGCATCCGTGCGCAGGTCCTGGCAGAGCAAAAAGCGCGTGTAAACGGTATTAATGATCTGTTTGCCATGTTTGGCGGGCGTTATCAGTCGTTGCAGGCTCAGTGTCTTGCCGATCCTGAATGTTCGCTGGAGCAGGCCCGCGAAAAGCTGTTGAACGAGATGGGGCGCGAGTCCACGCCATCCAATAAAAATACCCCGGCTCATATTTATGCCGGTAACGGTAATTTTGTGGGGGACGGGATCCGCCAGGCGCTGATGGCGCGTGCCGGATTTGAAAAAACCGAACGTGATAATGTCTACAACGGGATGACCCTGCGTGAATATGCCCGTATGTCACTGACTGAACGGGGTATTGGGGTTTCCAGTTATAACCCGATGCAGATGGTCGGTGCGGCGTTCACACACAGTACGTCTGACTTCGGTAATATTCTGCTGGATGTTGCGAACAAAGCCATTCTGCAGGGCTGGGAAGATGCCCCTGAAACCTATGAACAGTGGACGCGGAAAGGTCAGTTGTCTGATTTTAAAATTGCCCATCGTGTGGGTATGGGGGGCTTCAGTGCTCTGCGTCAGGTGCGTGAAGGGGCGGAATATAAATACGTCACCACCGGAGATAAACAGGCCACTATTGCACTAGCGACCTATGGCGAGCTGTTCAGTATCACCCGTCAGGCCATTATCAATGATGATCTGAATATGCTGACCGATGTCCCGATGAAACTGGGCCGTGCGGCGAAATCCACTATTGCCGATCTGGTTTATGCCATTCTGACGTCTAACCCGAAAATCTCCACAGATAATGTAAGTCTTTTCGATAAAGCGAAACATGCAAACGTACTGGAGAGCGCTGCAATGGACGTGGCATCGCTGGATAAAGCCCGCCAGTTGATGCGCGTTCAGAAAGAGGGGGAGCGTCATCTGAATATTCGTCCTGCGTTCGTACTGGTACCGACGGCGATGGAGTCTGTTGCTAACCAGGTCATTCGCTCCTCAAGTGTCAAGGGGGCTGACATTAACGCCGGTATTATTAACCCGGTGAAAGATTTTGCGACCGTTATTGCAGAGCCTCGTCTTGATGATAACAGCCAGACCACCTTCTACCTGGCTGCGTCAAAAGGCTCCGATACGATTGAAGTGGCTTATCTCAACGGTGTGGATACGCCATATATTGATCAGATGGAGGGCTTCAGTGTGGATGGCGTGACAACGAAAGTGCGTATTGACGCCGGTGTCGCGCCAGTTGATCACCGCGGTCTGGTGAAATGTACGGCGTAAACGTCGCAGACAACAACTCTGATGGCCCGTAAGGGCTTTTTTTGTACCTGAAATCAGCCCCTGAACGGGGCTGTGCGGAGACAGTTATGGCAAAGAATTTTGTAGAAGAAGGAAAAACGGTGGCGATTGTTGCCAGTGCAGCCATCAGCAGCGGAGATCTGGTGCAGGTGGGCGATGTTTTTGCGGTGGCGCTGACCGATATTCCACAGGGTGAAACAGGCGACGGCATGACCGAAGGTGTGTTTATGCTGCCTAAGCTGAAAACGGATGACATGAAAACGGGTAAGAAGGTTTATCTGAAGTCCGGAAAAGTTCAGCTGACTAACAGCGGCTCTGAGCCGCTGGTCGGGGTTGTCTGGGCAGATGCTGGAACCAGTGCAGAAGAAGTGCCGGTAAAACTCAATGTCTGATCCCTTTTCCCGGCTGGCTGCGCGTATGGATGCTATCACGGTCAGAAAGATGGGAAAGACAGCCTCGATTAATGATGTCGATATGACTGTGATCCCGGGAGAAACACTGGCAGAACTGAATGCTCTGTCCGGACCTGCGGTCTCTCTGGTGGTGTTTTCTTCGGGATACCGCCCACGGCGCGGGGATCGCGTTGTTTATGACGGACAACAATGGACGGTCACACGGCATGAACGCTTTAACGGTAAGCCAATGATCTTTATTGAGTAAAGAGGTGTGGGATGAAGGGGCTTGAGAATGCCATCCGTAATCTGAACAGCCTTGATACCCGTATGGTGCCACAGGCCAGCGCATGGGCGATAAACCGTGTGGCACAGAAAGCGGTCTCGGTTGCCACCCGGCAGGTTGCCAGGAATACCGTTGCGGGAGATAACCAGGTGAAAGGGATCCCCCTGAAACTGGTACGTCAGCGTGTCCGGGGGTTTAAAGCCAGTCCGTCAGGAAAAATGACGGCCAGGATCCGCGTTAACCGGGGCAATCTTCCCGCCATTAAGCTGGGGACAGCCCGGGTCAGACTGGCCCGGCGTGGTGGAAAACTGCAGTACCGTGGCAGTGTGCTGAAGGTGGGTAAATATCTTTTCCGGGATGCGTTTATTCAGCAACTGGCGAATGGTCGCTGGCATGTGATGCGGCGTATTGATGGCAAAAATCGTTACCCCATTGATGTGGTGAAAATCCCGCTGTCCGGACCGCTGACACAGGCATTTGAAGATGCCCGCGACCGCATCATTGCTGCGGAAATGCCGAAACAGCTGGGGTATGCACTGAAACAACAACTGAGGTTATGGCTGACCCGATGAACCGACATACACAAATCCGCCAGGTCGTACTGGCACGCCTTCGGGAACAGTGTGGAGACAGCGCCACGTTTTTTGACGGACTTCCGGCATTTGTTGATGCGCAGGAACTGCCTGCCGTGGCGGTGTGGCTGAGTGATGCTCAGTACACCGGAAAAATGACGGATGAAGATGACTGGCAGGCTGTTCTGCATATTGCTGTCTTCATCCGGGCACAGGCACCGGATTCAGAGCTGGATATGTGGATGGAGAGCACCATTTTCCCGGCCCTGAATGATGTACCGGCACTTTCCGGACTCATCGACACCCTGATCCCACTCGGTTTTAACTATCAACGTGATAATGAGATGGCCACCTGGGCGATGGCGGAAATCACGTACCAGATCACGTACACGAATTAAGGAGGTGGTAATGACCACACCAAATCCACTGGCAAAAACGAAAGGTGCGGGAACGACGTTCTGGATGTACACCGGCAAGGGCGATGCGTTTGCGAACCCTTTATCGGACACTGACTGGCTGCGTCTTGCGATGGTGAAGGATCTGCAACCTGGCGAAATGACCGCTGATGCAGAAGATGACACTTATCTCGATGATGAAGATGCAGACTGGAAAACGACAACTCAGGGGCAGAAATCCGTCGGTGATACTTCGGCGACGCTGGCCTGGCGTCCGGGTGACAGCGGACAGAAAAAACTGGTTCAGTTGTTCGACTCCGGTGAAATCTGCGCGTTTCGTATCAAATATCCCAACGGCACTGTTGATGTTTTCCGTGGCTGGCTGAGTTCACTGGGTAAAACCATTGCCTCAAAAGACGTGATGACCCGCACCGTGAAAATCAGCGGTGTGGGGCGTCCGTATCTGGCAGAGGAGGGCACTGAAACCGTGGGCGTTACCGGGCTGACGGTGGCACCGGCATCCGCCAGTATCAATGTGGGAGCAACCACCACGCTGACCTTTACAGTAAAACCTGACGGAGCCAGTGACAAAGCGATCAGTGTGCATTCGACAGATCCACAGACAGCCACTGTGACCCTGAACGGACTTGTGGCCACGGTGAAAGGCGTGAAGCAGGGCAGTGTCAGCATTGTGGGCATGACTTCTGACGGCGATTTTGTGGCAGTGGCTACGGTGGCTGTCAGCGCCGCAGGTTAACAGGATGATACTCATCATTTGCCCCGGTTATTCGGGGCTTTTTTGCAGGTGGAGAATATGATGTTTCTGAAACAGGGCACGTTTAATTATGAAAAACAGTCCGTGGTGCTCAGTGAGCTGTCCGGGCTGCAGAGAATTGAATATCTGGCGTTTGTTCAGCAGCGAACGGCAAAGTTTGATGCCGGGGAGGGAGAACTATCGGAGGCTGAACGACAGATTGCTTTTCTGCGGATGGGGATGGATATCAATGCCTGGCTGGTTTCCCGCTCACTGTGGAATGCGGAACAGTCTCAGGATGTTGAGACGCTTTACGCATCCGTTATTACAAGATGGTCGTATGATGCCCTAGGTGCGGGGGCGGAGATGGTTCTGTCGCTGAGCGGTATGGGGGCCATTGATAATGCCGGGGATTTGGAGCATGAGGTGCTGACGCCGGAAAAGTCCTGACGCGGGAAATGCAGTTTGTCATGCGGCTTGCCCGGGAGTTCCGGCGGGCAGACTGGCGGCGGATGCTGTCGGAAATGTCGGCCACTGAGCTTGGTGAGTGGGGCGATTATTTCCGGATGCAGAGCTTCAGTGATGTGTGGATGGATGCGCAGTTTGCCTCGCTGAAGGCATTGATCGTGAGAATGGTGTCCGGCAGCAGTGATGCTGCGGTGGCTGATTTCAGCCTTTTACCGGAAGAGAACGGGATACCGGAGCGAACGGACGAAGAACTGATGCATCTTGGGTAAGGTATTTCCGGAGGTGTGCGTTATGGACCAGATAGCCAACCTGGTCATTGATTTGGGGATTGATGCGGCAGAGTTTAAAAATGAAATTCCCCGTATCAAAAACCTTCTGAATGGTGCAGCCAGCGATGCAGAACGGTCTTCTGCCCGTATGCAGCGTTTTATGGAGCGTCAGACTCAGGCCGCCCGGCAGACAACGCAGGCGGCGTCTTCGGCTGCAACAGCCGCATCCGTCCATGCGCAGACGGTGGAGAAGAACGCACAGGCTCATGAACGCATGGCCCGCGAGGTGGAGAAAACCCGCCAGCGTATGGAGGCACTGAGCCAGAAAATGCGCGAGGAACAGGCGCAGGCCATGGCTCTGGCGGAGGCTCAGGATAAAGCAGCTGCTGCGTTTTATCGTCAGATTGACAGTGTGAAACAGGCCAGTGCGGGGCTGCAGGAATTACAGCGTATTCAGCAGCAGATCCGACAGTCCAGAAACAGTGGCGGGATTGGTCAGCAGGATTATCTGGCGCTGATTTCTGAGGTTACGGCGAAAACCCGTGTTCTTACGCAGGCTGAGGAAGAGGCTACCCGACAGAAAGTGGCGTTTATCCGTCAGCTTAAAGAGCAGGCAACCCGCCAGAATCTTTCTTCTTCTGAGTTGCTTCGTGCTAAGGCTGCCCAGCTGGGGGTAAGCAGTGCTGCAGAAGTGTATATCCGCAAAATGGAGCAGGCAGGAAAAGCCACGCATTCGCTGGGTCTGAAAAGTGCAGCGGCCCGCCAGGAGATAGGCGTTCTGATAGGTGAACTGGCCCGCGGCAATGTAGGGGCGCTGAGGGGATCCGGGATAACGCTGGCTAACCGTGCCGGATGGATAGACACTCTGATGTCACCGAAAGGCATGATGCTTGGCGGGGTTATTGGCGGTATTGCCGCGTCCGTCTATGGTCTGGGTAAAGCCTGGTATGACGGTCAGAAGGAGGGGGAAGAATTTAACCGCCAGTTGTCGCTGACGGGGCATTATGCCGGAGTCACTGCCGGGCAGCTGTGGACGCTCAGTCGTGCTATTTCCGGGAATGGTATCACGCAACATGCTGCAGCCGGTGTGCTGGCTCAGGTGGTGGGGAGTGGTGCATTTCGTGGAAACGATATCGGTATGGTGGCGAGAGCTGCCGCACAGATGGAGCGATCGGTTGGCCAGTCGGTCAGCGATACCATAAATCAGTTTAAGCGGCTGAAGGATGATCCTGTAAATGCCGCGAAGGCTCTGGACAATGAGCTGCATTTTCTTACTGCCACTCAGCTTGAGCAGATACGTGTCCTTGGGGATCAGGGACGGTCCAGTGATGCTGCACGGATAGCCATGTCTGCACTGGCAGAGGAAACCGGTCGGCGTACTGCGGATATTGATAATAACCTCAATGCGCTTGGCAGTACGCTGAAGTATCTGTCTGATTTGTGGAGTCGTTTCTGGGATGCGGCCATGAATATTGGTCGTGAAGACTCGCTGGATGAACAGATTGCCGCTTTACAGGAGAAAGTGTCGCGGGCGAAAAGACTCCCCTGGACGGCATCATCTTCTCAGGTTGAATACGATCAGCAGCGTCTTAACGATCTTCAGGAGAAAAAACGCCAGAAGGATTTGCAGGATGCAAAAGAGCAGGCAGAGCGGAATTATCAGGAGCAACAGAAACGACGTAATGCTGAAAATGCTGCACTGAACCGGATGAATGAAACGGAAGCAGCACGACATCAGCGTGAAATTGCGCGTATTAATTCCATGCAGTACGCCGATCAGGCTGTCAGGGATGCAGCGATACAACGTGAAAATGAACGTTACGAGAAAGCCCTGGCATCCGGTAAGAAAAAAACACGCGAAACCCGTAATGATGAGGCCACCCGGTTATTGCTGCAGTACAGTCAGCAACAGGCACAGGTGGAAGGACAGATTGCTGCTGCAAGACAGTCAGCAGGCATTGCCACTGAAAAGATGACAGAAGCGCATAAACAGCTTCTGGCTCTGCAGCAGCGCATCAGCGATCTGGACGGGAAAAAACTGACGGCAGATGAAAAGAGTGTGCTGGCCCGTAAAGATGAACTGATTCAGGCACTGACGCTGCTGGATGTAAAACAGCAGGAGCTTCAGAAACAGACGGCACTCAACGATCTGAAGAAAAAAACAATTCAGCTGACCAGTCAACTGGCTGAAGAAGAGCTCGTTCAGCGTCAGCAACATGACCTGGATATCGCCACGGTGGGTATGGGTGATCAGCAGCGGCAGCGATATCAGGTACAACTGAGTCTTCGCCAGAAATACCAGCAACAGCTGGAGCAGTTGAGGCGGGATAGTGAGCAGAAAGGGACATATAACACGGATGACTACAGAAAGGCCGAGCAGGCGCTGACGGAGAGCCTGAACCGACAACTGAATGAGAATCGCCGTTACTGGCAACAGCTTGAAGTTGTGCAGGGTAACTGGAAAAACGGAGTCCTGCGTGCATTTCAGGATTTTACCGTGGATGCAGACAATACGGCAGGAACAGCAGAACAGGTGTTCTCGTCAGCCTTCAGCAACATGGGAAATGGTCTGGCAACTTTTGTCACTACCGGCAAACTCAACTTCAAATCCTTCACCTCTTCGGTGCTGTCAGATATGGCGAAAATCCTGGCGCAGGCAACCATGATGAAATCGATAAAAGGGATTGGCAGTGTACTGGGATTTGATCTCAGCAGCCTTTCCCTGAATGCCAATGGGGGGATTTATCAGTCTGCTGATTTGAGTCGTTACAGTGGCACGGTGGTTAACCGTCCGACGTTTTTTGCTTTTGCAAAAGGCGCGGGTGTGATGGGGGAAGCTGGACCTGAAGCCATTCTGCCACTGCGTCGTGGTGCTGACGGTAAGCTGGGGGTTGTGGCGGATATTGGTGGTTCAGGTATGGCGATGTTTGCCCCGCAGTACAACATCGAGATCAATAACGATGGCACGAACGGGCAGATAGGTCCGGCTGCCCTGAAGGTGGTTTATGACCTTGGGAAAAAAGCGGCAGCGGACTTTATGCAACAGCAGGCCCGTGATGGTGGTCGGTTAAGTGGAGCATATCGGTAATGGAGACGTTTCACTGGAAAGTGCGCCCGGATATGAATGTGGTATCAGAGCCGAAAGTGGTGACAGTGAAGCTGGGCGATGGTTATGAACAGCGTCGTGCGGCGGGACTGAATAACCAGTTGTCGACTTACAGCGTGACGATACGTGTTCGTAAATGTGAACACCCATCTTTAAAAGCCTTTCTGGAACGGCACGGTGGCGTCCGCGCATTTCAGTGGACGCCACCTTATGACTGGAAGCCGATCAGGGTGGTTTGTCGTAAATGGTCGGCAAGCGTGGGGGCGTTGTGGGTAACCATAACGGCAGATTTTGAACAGGTCGTGGCATAGGAGTCTCTGATGCAGGATATTCCACAGGAAACACATCATGAGACGACACGCCTCACTCAGTCAGCCCAGGTGGTGCTCTGGGAAATCGATCTGACAGTGGTCGGTGGAGAACGTTATTTTTTCTGTAATGAGCAGAATGAAAAAGGTGAGTCTGTCACCTGGCAGGGGCGACAGTATCAGGCGTATCCCATTCAGGGGACGGGATTTGAACTGAACGGCAAGGGCAGTGCTGCCCGTCCGACACTGACGGTTTCTAACCTGCACGGCATGGTCACCGGGATGGCGGAAGACCTGCAGAGTCTGGTCGGAGGAACGGTGGTCCGGCGTAAGGTTTACGCCCGTTTTCTGGATGCGGTGAACTTCGTCAACGGAAACAGTGACGCCGATCCGGAGCAGGAGGTGATCAGCCGCTGGCGCATCGAGCAGTGCAGCGAACTGAGCGCGGTGAGTGCCTCTTTTGTACTGTCCACGCCGACGGAAACGGACGGTGCCGTTTTTCCGGGACGTATCATGCTGGCCAACACCTGCACCTGGACCTATCGCGGTGATGAGTGCGGTTATCACGGTCCGGCGGTCGCGGATGAATATGATCAGCCGACGTCCGATATCACGAAGGATAAATGCAGCAAATGCCTGAGCGGCTGTAAGTTTCGCAATAACGTCGGCAACTTTGGCGGCTTCCTTTCCATTAACAAACTTTCGCAGTGAATCCCATGACAGAGACAGAATCAGCGATTCTGGCGCACGCCCGGCGATGTGCGCCAGCGGAGTCGTGCGGCTTCGTGGTGAGAACGCCGGAGGGGGAAAGATATTTTCCCTGCGTGAATATCTCCGGTGAGCCGGAGGATTATTTCCGGATGGCTCCGGAGGACTGGCTGCAGGCAGAAATGCAGGGTGAGATTGTGGCGCTGGTCCACAGCCACCCCGGTGGTCTGCCCTGGCTGAGTGAGGCCGACCGGCGGCTGCAGGTGCAGAGTGATTTGCCGTGGTGACTGGTTTGCCGGGGGGCGATTCACAAGTTCCGCTGTGTGCCACATCTTTCCGGGCGGCGCTTTGAGCACGGGGTGACGGACTGTTACACGCTGTTCCGGGATGCTTACCATCTGGCGGGGATTGAGATGCCGGATTTTCATCGCGAGGATGACTGGTGGCGTAACGGTCAGAATCTCTATCTGGATAATCTGGAGGCCACAGGGCTGTATCAGGTGCCGTTGTCAGCGGCGCAGCCGGGCGATGTGCTGATGTGCTGTTTTGGTTCATCGGTGCCGAATCATGCCGCCATTTACTGTGGTGACAGCGAGCTGCTGCACCATATTCCTGAACAACTGAGCAAACGAGAGAGGTACACCGACAAATGGCAGCGACGCACACACTCCCTCTGGCGTCACCGGGCATGGCACGCATCTGCCTTTACGGGGATTTACAACGATTTGGCCGCCGCATCGACCTTCGAGTGAAAACGGGGTCCGAAGCCATCCGGGCGCTGGCCATGCAGAACCCGGCGTTTCGTCAGAAACTGAGCGACGGCTGGTACCAGGTACGCATTGCCGGGCGTGATGCAGGTGAAACCGAATTGTCTGCCCGTCTTAATGAGCCGCTGGCAAATGGTGCCGTGATCCACATCGTGCCGCGTCTGGCGGGAGCTAAAAGTGGCGGTGTGTTTCAGGTGGTGCTGGGGGCGGCGCTGATTGCGGTGGCATGGTGGAACCCTGTGGGCTGGCTGGGTGCCGCGGCTGTATCGGGCATGTATGCGGCAGGGGCCAGTATGATCCTGGGCGGAGTGGCGCAGATGCTGGCACCGAAAGCCAGGACGCCCACGGCAGCAAGTACAGATAACGGCAAACAGAACACCTATTTCTCCTCACTGGATAACATGGTTGCCCAGGGCAATGTTCTGCCCGTTCTGTACGGTGAAATGCGCGTGGGGTCGCGTGTGGTCTCTCAGGAGATCAGCACGGCAGACGAAGGGGATGGTGGTCAGGTTGTGGTGATTGGTCGCTGATGAAAAACGTTTATGTGAAACCGCCTCCGGGCGGTTTTGTCGTTTATGGAGCATGACGAATGGGTAAAGGCAGCAGTAAGGGGCATACTCCGCGCGAAGCGAAGGACAACCTGAAGTCCACGCAGTTGCTGAGTGTGATCGATGCCATCAGCGAAGGGCCGGTTGAAGGTCCGGTGGATGGATTAAAAAGCGTGCTGCTGAACAGTACGCCAGTGCTGGACAGTGAGGGGAATACCAATATATCCGGCGTCACGGTGGTGTTCCGGGCCGGTGAGCAGGAGCAGACACCGCCGGAGGGATTTGAATCCTCCGGCTCCGAGACGGTGCTCGGTACAGAAGTGAAATATGACACGCCGATCACCCGGACCATCACGTCGGCAAACATTGACCGTCTGCGTTTTACTTTCGGCGTGCAGGCACTGGTGGAAACCACCTCAAAGGGGGACAGGAATCCATCGGAAGTCCGCCTGCTGGTTCAGATACAACGTAACGGTGGCTGGGTGACGGAAAAAGACATCACCATTAAGGGTAAAACCACTTCACAGTATCTGGCCTCGGTGGTGGTGGATAACCTGCCGCCGCGCCCGTTCAGTATCCGGATGCGCAGGATGACGCCGGACAGCACCACAGACCAGCTGCAGAACAAAACGCTCTGGTCGTCATACACCGAAATTATCGATGTGAAACAGTGCTACCCGAACACGGCACTGGTCGGCGTGCAGGTGGACTCGGAGCAGTTCGGCAGCCAGCAGGTGAGCCGTAATTATCATCTGCGCGGGCGTATTCTGCAGGTGCCGTCGAATTATAACCCGCAGACGCGGCAATACAGCGGTATCTGGGACGGAACGTTTAAACCGGCATACAGCAACAACATGGCCTGGTGTCTGTGGGATATGCTGACCCATCCGCGCTACGGCATGGGGAAACGTCTTGGTGCGGCGGATGTGGATAAATGGGCGTTGTATGTTATCGGCCAGTACTGCGACCAGTCAGTGCCGGACGGTTTTGGCGGCACGGAGCCGCGCATCACCTGTAATGCCTGGCTGACCACACAGCGCAAGGCGTGGGATGTGCTCAGTGATTTCTGCTCGGCGATGCGCTGTATGCCGGTATGGAACGGGCAGACGCTGACGTTCGTGCAGGACCGACCATCAGATAAGGTGTGGACCTATAACCGCAGTAATGTGGTGATGCCGGATGATGGCGCGCCGTTCCGCTACAGCTTCAGCGCCCTGAAGGACCGCCATAATGCCGTTGAGGTGAACTGGATTGACCCGAACAACGGCTGGGAGACGGCGACAGAGCTTGTTGAAGATACGCAGGCCATTGCCCGTTACGGTCGTAATGTTACGAAGATGGATGCCTTTGGCTGTACCAGCCGGGGGCAGGCACACCGCGCCGGGCTGTGGCTGATTAAAACGGAGCTGCTGGAGACGCAGACCGTGGATTTCAGCGTGGGTGCCGAAGGGCTTCGCCATGTGCCGGGTGATGTTATTGAAATCTGCGATGATGACTATGCGGGGATCAGCATCGGCGGGCGCGTGCTGGCTGTGAACAGCCAGACCCGGACGCTGACGCTCGACCGTGAAATCACGCTGCCATCCTCCGGTACCACGCTGATAAGCCTGGTTGACGGAAGTGGCAATCCGGTCAGCGTGGAGGTCCAGTCCGTCACCGACGGCGTGAAGGTAAAAGTGAGCCGTGTTCCTGACGGCGTTGCCGGATACAGCGTATGGGGGCTGAAGCTGCCGACGCTGCGCCAGCGCCTGTTCCGCTGCGTGAGTATCCGTGAGAACGATGACGGCACGTATGCCATCACCGCCGTGCAGCATGTACCGGAAAAAGAGGCCATCGTGGATAACGGGGCGCACTTTGACGGCGACCAGAGCGGCACGGTGAATGGTGTCACGCCGCCAGCGGTGCAGCACCTGACTGCCGAAGTCACCGCAGACAGCGGGGAATATCAGGTGCTGGCGCGCTGGGACACGCCGAAGGTGGTGAAGGGGGTGAGCTTTATGCTTCGCCTGACCGTGGCAGCGGATGACGGCAGTGAGCGGCTGGTCAGCACGGCCCGGACGACGGAAACCACATACCGCTTCACGCAACTGGCGCCAGGGAACTACAGGCTGACAGTCCGGGCGGTAAATGCGTGGGGACAGCAGGGCGATCCGGCATCGGTATCGTTCCGGATTGCCGCACCGGCAGCGCCGTCTCGGATTGAGCTGACACCGGGCTATTTTCAGATAACCGCCACGCCGCATCTTGCGGTTTATGACCCGACGGTACAGTTTGAGTTCTGGTTCTCGGAAAAACGGATTACCGATATCAGGCAGGTTGAAACCACAGCCCGCTATCTTGGCACGGCGCTGTACTGGATAGCTGCCAGTATCAATATCAGGCCGGGCCATGATTATTATTTTTACGTTCGTAGTGTGAACACCGTTGGCAAATCGGCATTCGTGGAGGCTGTCGGTCGGGCGAGCGATGATGCGGAAGGTTACCTGGATTTTTTCAAAGGCAAGATAACCGAATCTCATCTCGGCAAGGAGTTGCTGGAAAAAGTCGACCTGACGGAGGATAACGCCAGCAAACTGGATGAGTTTTCGAAAGAGTGGAAGGACGCCAACGATAAGTGGAATGCCATGTGGGGCGTCAAAATTGAGCAGACCAAAGACGGCAAACATTATGTCGCGGGGCTTGGCCTCAGCATGGAGGATACAGAGGAAGGCAAACTGAGCCAGTTTCTGGTTGCCGCCAATCGTATCGCGTTTATTGACCCGGCAAACGGGAATGAAACGCCGATGTTTGTGGCGCAGGGCAACCAGATATTCATGAACGACGTGTTCCTGAAACGCCTGACGGCCCCCACCATTACCAGTGGTGGAAATCCACCGGTATTTTCCCTGACACCGGACGGAAAGCTGACCGCTAAAAATGCGGATATTAGTGGCAGTGTGAATGCGAACTCCGGGACGCTCAACAACGTCACGATAAATGAAAACTGTACGATTAAGGGCATGCTGGAGGCGAATCAGGTCAGAGGTGATTTTGTTAAAACAGTATCCAAATCATTCCCGAAAAAGGCTGGTACGTGGGGTAACACGGAAACACCAGACGGGACGGTTACAGTCACCATCAGCGATGATCATAACTTTGACCGTCAAATCATTATTCCGCCCATTATCTTTAACGGTATAGCGTATGATGATCCGGGAAGTGGTGATAACCCGGGAGGTACAAGGTACACGGGGTATGGTTTTGAAGTTCGCAAAAACGGCGTATTAATCGCATCCAGAGAAACTAAAGGGGCCATTCCCGGTAGTTACAGTGCGGTTATTGATATGCCGAGTGGCAGGGGAAGCGTCACTCTGGAGTTTAAGATTTTCCAGAAAGGCAATCAGGGGGCAGGCAATATCACCGACTGTACGGTGATTGTGACCAAAAAGGCTGCTTCCGGCATCAGTATTCGTTGAAATTGTTATAACCCCAATAAAGGGCGTCAGGAATGACGCCTTTTTTATTGCAGAAAAGCGAGAGGTAATTATGCGTAAAGTTTGTGCAGCCATTTTGTCCGCAGCCATCTGTCTGGTCGTATCCGGTGCGCCTGCATGGGCGTCTGAACATCAGTCCACGCTGAGCGCGGGGTATCTTCATGCCTCGACGAACGTTCCCGGCAGCGATGATCTGAACGGGATTAATGTGAAATACCGCTATGAGTTTACGGACACGCTGGGGATGGTGACGTCATTCAGCTATGCAGGAGACAAGAATCGCCAGCTGACCCGCTACAGCGATACCCGCTGGCATGAAGATTCCTTGCGTAACCGCTGGTTCAGCGTGATGGCGGGGCCGTCTGTACGCGTGAATGAATGGTTCAGCGCGTATGCGATGGCGGGTGTGGCTTACAGCCGTGTGTCGACTTTCTCCGGGGATTATCTCCGCGTAACTGACAACAAGGGGAAAACGCACGATGTGCTGACCGGAAGTGATGACGGTCGCCACAGCAACACGTCTCTGGCGTGGGGAGCTGGCGTGCAGTTTAACCCGACCGAATCGGTGGCCATTGATATTGCTTATGAAGGCTCCGGCAGTGGCGACTGGCGCACTGACGGTTTCATCGTGGGTGTCGGTTATAAGTTCTGATTAGCCAGGTAACACAGTGTTATGACAGCCCGCCGGTTCAGGCGGGCTTTTTTGTGGGGTGAATATGGCAGTAAAGATTTCAGGTGTACTGAAAGACGGTGCAGGTAAACCGGTACAGAACTGCACAATCCAGCTGAAAGCAAAACGTAACAGCACCACGGTGGTGGTGAACACGGTGGCATCTGAAAATCCGGATGAAGCAGGGCGTTACAGCATGGACGTTGAGTACGGTCAGTACAGCGTTATTCTGTTGGTGGAAGGATTCCCGCCGTCACATGCCGGGACCATCACCGTGTATGAAGACTCACAACCGGGTACGCTGAATGATTTTCTCGGTGCCATGACGGAGGATGATGCCCGTCCGGAGGCACTGCGCCGCTTTGAACTGATGGTGGAAGAGGTGGCGCGTAACGCGTCCGCAGTGGCACAGAACACGGCAGCCGCGAAGAAGTCAGCCAGTGATGCCAGCACATCTGCCAGTGAGGCGGCAACCCATGCGACTGATGCTGCAGATTCAGCACGTGCAGCCAGCACGTCAGCCGGACAGGCCGCGACGTCGGCTCAGGAGGCTTTTTCCAGCGCAGGAACGGCATCAGCAAAAGCCTCTGAGGCATCAAAAAGTGCTGCCGCTGCAGAGTCCTCAAAAAGCGCGGCGGCTACCAGTGCCGGTGCGGCGAAAACGTCAGAAACGAATGCTGCAGCGTCACAAAAATCTGCAGCCACTTCTGCATCCACCGCGACCACGAAAGCGTCAGAAGCTGCCACCTCAGCCCGGGATGCGGCGGCCTCAAAAGAGGCAGCGAAATCATCAGAAACGAACGCATCATCAAGTGCCAGTAGTGCAGCTTCCTCGGCAACGGCGGCAGGAAATTCCGCGAAGGCCGCAAAAACGTCTGAGACGAATGCGGATAACAGCGCACAGGCGGCAGCAGACTCACAAACTGCATCGGCAAACTCCGCGACAGCAGCCAAAAAATCAGAAACCAACGCGAAAAATAGCGAGGCAGCAGCAAAGAGCAGCGAAACAAACGCTAAAGCCAGCGAAACTAATGCTAAATCCAGTGAAACAAACGCGGCGAAATCTGCGGCGGACGCACTTAATTATCGCAACCAGGCGCAAGTAATTGTTGGCGATAATATCGGTCTTGGTGAAGTTGCCATGACCTGCACTGATATCTCTGTTGAGCCATCAGGTTATATTGGATTTGTCAGGATTTACATCTCAGCGAAAGGTTATCCATCAGTAGCGTCTAGTGCCGGGGATAATCTTATTTCTGGTTATATAGTTAGATCAGAAGTGTCAACAAAAAGATATTCCGGTCTATTTGTTGGTTCAGATACAAAATCATTGTATTCGTACATTTACAGCCAAAGTTCTGGCCCGCAATGGATACGTCATACCCGCAGAGATGAATTAAGCCGCTTTGGTCAAAATGAATCAACAACTCGTATGTATGGTCCAACTGGTGATCGTTTCTTTGAAATCCATACTAACGGGAGTTGGGGGGTTTATGATTCTTCTTCTGGACAATGGTCTCCGTTAGGTTTAGCCCAGGGCGGTACTGGTGGAAGAACTATCGAGCAAGCACGTGCGAACTTGCGGGTAATGTATGAGCAAAAAGCTGGCCTTGCTAATACTGACCTAAACACCCTTACCGGTGAATATTCTGGTTTCTATCAACAACCAACGAGCGCTTACGCAACAGAAGAATTAAATTACCCAATCGGTCTG
>OODS01000986.1_pt1 | contig 20293 bp, 13 predicted proteins | sample 1671531 | NCBI WGS metagenome assembly OODS01 (sample SAMN06348166, study PRJEB24527) | human gut metagenome | biome: human gut; feature: ankylosing spondylitis patient; material: feces | host: Homo sapiens | place: China | collected 2015-10 | reverse complement strand
CCGTCGGAAACAAGAGTCGGAAGTTTAACCTTTGCTCCGCCCAACAAGGCGAAGCAAAGGAACACAACTACTAACCCTACCTTATAAAACCAATACTTATTCATTCTGTCTTTTCTTTTATATGTCTTTATTTCATGATAATTTAGCAAGAGAAGAAATCCATCGGGATTCCACTTTGCAAACTTAGGAAGTTTCTTCCCACTTACCCAGAAATTCTGATTCAAATCATTACTCGCTTGTTACATCATCGTTTACGTATGTTACAAAAACTTGTTGCAATGTTACATTCAAGCTGAAACCACCGATAAACAAGAGGAAAGGGAAAGTTTTAGAACGAGCGGATTACAGTAGTTATTGTTATTCATTTGATCCACTCCAAGATAATAACAACTACTGTAACCCTCACTCTCCCCTTCTTTAATCGTTATAAAATCATTTATTCCAAATCTCCGGTAAAGTCTCCGCTGACATCTTTACCAGCCAAACCATCGGCCACTCCCTTATAAGCATGTTTACGTGCATAATTAGCATCCCAAAGGTTCGGAGCGTCATTCGGTATCCAATTCACATGTTCTTTTTCATTGTCCGATACTCCCCAGATGGTAATACCATATTGTTTATCCACCGGAATATACTTCTTGTACATATCAATAACATACTGATACATTTCTGCCTGTTGTGCCAGATTTTCAGTAGTAGGCGACGAGGTGTTAACCTTAATATCCAACTCGGATACTTTAATCAACTTGCCGGTAGCACCCAGTTTCTGGAACATTTGAGCAATATTGTCTTTATTGGAATCAATAGCAATATGCATTTGTGTACCAATACCATCCACTGTGGCCCCTTTGCTTTCGATGTATTCCACATATTTAATCAGACCGTCACACTTATTGAGGTTATATTCCAGATTATAATCATTGATGAATAGTTTATCATCCGGATTTCCATACTGACGGGCAAGTTTGAAAGCTTCTACTGCATAGTCTTTCGGAGTCAGGAAATAATCTTGCCAGTAGAATTCATCAGAAGCCAGATCAGTTTTGCCTTTACCAGTCTTAATGTCTGATGTTTTTCCGTCATCCATTGGTTCATTGACTACGTCCCATGCATGAACATAAGGTTTGCAATGGGTAACCATCTTTGAAATCCAGTCTTCCATAGCATCTCTGATAATCTCGGCTTTTTCTTCGTCGGTCTTCTCAATGATAGTAGGACCGGAAGCGCGAGTGACTGCACGTGTCTCCACCACTTTCTCCGACAATACGATATTATCTATATAATAATCGCCTGCACTAACTCCGAAATTGATACAGAATCGATTCATATCCTCTTTAGACACTGTAAATTCTTTCTTAAATTCTGTCCAAGTCGTACTCACATTTCCATCTACATAGCATTCACCTGCATAACTCGTTGAGTTCTGAATTTGAATTTGGAAAGTAGTTGAGACACTTGCTTTAATCATAGCAGAGAACTCATAGGTCTTGCCGACTTCCAAAGGAGTATCAAAGCCATATCCAGCCTGTGCCTTATATGCATTGCCCGCCCCTCCGTCAACAGAACTAGTCAGCTTCATCGAATATGAACTTCCATATCCTTCACCTTCTTCCGAAATCGCGGCCTTTCCACTACTCCAAGCTCCCCAAGGAATAATAGCTTTGCTTTCAAAATCTCCGTTAGAAATCAGATTAACCACAGTAGGCTCCGCATCTTTGTCTGTCACAACAATATTATCTACATAATAAGTCACATCCGGCAAATAACCAAACTCAAATGCAATCTGAAATGTAGTACTAACAAAATCATTCACTGTGATCTTCACCTGCTGCCATTGAGACGTTGTCTCAAAAGCTTCCGTCCAACTGCCACCTGTAGCATACCAGTCTTTATATGGATAATTATTTCCTAACCCAGCGAAAGTCAACCGGGCTTTACCAGCTTTATCCGAACGGACAAAAAATGAAATTTCATAATTATGCCCACTTACTGCTGAAATGTCAGGAGTATATAATTGCACTGAATGAGCAGCCGTTACAGAAGATCCTACTGCAAATTTCAATGCTTTGGAAGTAGCTGTCAGTCCTTCCCCTTCCACAATGGACATCGCATCACTTCCATTTTTACGATTCCAACCATCAAAGGTTCCATCTTCAATGCCCGACAAATCCAACAAATTACTGCCCGCCGGCCCCGGAATAACTTCCGGTGCAATCAGACTATTCAGATAACTCGCATTCTGATTAGTGTGCCAAATCAGACAGTGCCCATAAATGCTGATACCCGCTTCTATGGTCTTTGTAAACAACTGATCGACCTTATCAAATTTCAAATTCCCTTTAGAATCGACCATAGGACCGTGCTTCATGGCATATCCTATCGTCAGATCATTAAAGTTCTCATTCACAATGGTAGTCGTTGTCTCGTCACCAAGATATTCATCCATCCCCACTCCGATACCCAACTTAAAGTTGGGATCGGATAAATATTCTTTCAACGGCTTGTAACGGGAAATCTTTTCAGCCAACTGTAAAGGCAGTTCGGAAGAAGTAACCGCTCCATGTGTAGGGTCTTTATACCACTCCATCTTATTATCGTCACACGATGTCAATATCAGCACCGACAAGGCAACAAACGGAAGCATATTTCTGTATTTCATAATCTTTTCAATTTAAAGTCATTATTATTCTGCATCCTCTTCTTCGTCCGGGAAATCGGTATATTCCGGCTTCGTCAAAGGTACGACACGCCAGTTATCAATATAAATCTTCACGGAAGTTGCTTTGGATAGAAACTCTGTTTCTTTATCCGAGCTCGCACCTGTGATCTTATCCAATGTAATATCAGAGTTCTCAAAATAGAAACCGAAGTTGGCATAAGAAGCAGATGCACGGGTAGCGGCCACATCGGCAAAAGTGGTCCAAGCTCCGCTGGATGCTTTCGATTTGTAGAATTCACTGAACGGAACAGTTACAGTCTGCCAACCGGTTGTCTGGAAAGGAACGATCTTTCCGTCTACAAGCCACGGTACGTAATTATAACAGTCTCTCTCCCATTCTCCACCGTTGAATCCGTTCTGACCACAAATCTTCAGGAATCCGGATTCAGACCAAGGTTCGGGCACATAAATTTCAAACTGAATAGCACATTCGGCAACAGGAGTTTCAGCAGGGACACCCAGCGTCAACCAGTCAGGATCAGTGCCATTACCAGCTGTCCAAACTTCAGCACAACGATTCTTCGCTGCTGCCACCGGCAACTGTCTTTCTAATGGCAAACGACAGTAAGCACCTTGCGACACATTACCTTCACCAATCGAAGCAGATTCCAGTTCGGTTGTTTGAATCATACTTTCAGAATCGCCCCATGCCCCTTGTGCACCCACTCCGTCGAAGTTCAACAACAAGCCTTTCTTATAATTGAAATAGGCAGGAGAATAAGCACCACCATTCGAACCTTCTACGAAAATAGAACCGCCCTCTTCAGAAACTCCGGCAGGCATATCCACCATAAAATATTCACCGTCAAGATCAGAAATAATACCTTCTGTCACCACCACATTTCCGGGGAAAACGACTTTTGCTATTTCCGTCAATCCACTTCCATAAACAATGATAGGTTCACCTACATTCGGCATACAGTTGGAGATTTTCGTTATAGACGGTGCAGCAGCACGAATCTGGAAATCATAAACGTATTCACCGCCATCTTTTACCAAACGAATTGTATTACGTACATTCTCGTCTGCTTCTGTAGTCGGAACTTTACTGTTCACACTAACCAGAAAAGATTTATTCGAAACAAATACCGGATTAAAATAACAGTTATATCCATTAATATACACTTTCTTCAATCCGTTGAATCCTTCACCTTCAATTCGGATCAGTTGTCCCAAACGGGCAAAATCAACCAAACGGTCAGGAACATTCGACTTCGCGTCTTCCAGATAGATCCCTGTTATGTTCATCACAGAACTTCCGCCATTATCGTCATCGTCGTCACACGAAACAAATGAACAAGAGCAGATGAGCAGACTCACCAATAAGCCAAATGCTTTCATACTATTTTTATATATCAAGCTTTTCATTCGTATTCTCGTTTTTAATTAAACAAATCAGTTATTCTGTCTTCCTTAAATGCATAAGGCACAGGATCTGCTTTCAACAAAGGATTTTGCACAGTCTCCGATTCCGGATAAGGAAGAAGGAATATACTGGAATCGACATCACCTATGGCACGCTTCGTTTCATCCGAATCCTCGTCTCTCTTCAAAGTCTGTGTATCCGCATCCCATACTACAGGAATAGCAGTACCCCTATCCTGTCCTGTGATATAATTGAGTACTTCCTGTTGTTTATAATAAGCTCTACGTACCAAGTCATACCAATACTGTCCTTCCAGACAAAGTTCCAGTCTACGCTCACGACGAATATCTTCGTAAGTAATCGAATTTTGGGGTTCCAAACCGGCACGCTTGCGCACTTTGTTAAAGTATTCCATTGCATCGGCATCATCTGTTGAAGGATTATTTCCCAATATAGCTTCTGCATAAATCAGATATACTTCTGCCAGACGCAACATGTAAGTATTGATAGGAGTACTTCCGGAAGTGATCTTCGCATTATCTTTGCTAGAACCACAAACATATTTCTTACAATAAATTCCGGAAACAGTACCCGATGCTTTCTTCTCACAAGTATATCCTCCGTTTGCTTTCTGTATTTCAGGATAATGATCGCCATAAGCCATCCAAGTCGGCTGACGCCGTTTATCTCCTTTTTCATACTCCCAAATCACGTCCGGTTGTGCAAAAACATAACCGCCCCATGCACGGTCATTACCGGTAATAGCCGACTCACAAGCAAAATAATCCTGTATCGTATTACATTCTCCATACGTACCATTACTAACCCATTGTAAAGCAAACAGTGTTTCCGAGTTGTTATTTTTATCAATCATAAACAAATCGGCATACTCAGTCATCAGTTCAAAATTTCTGTTTTCTATCACTTTTAAAGCCGCTTTCTTTGCCAAATCCAGATAGTCCTGATTACGGGTCGCACTATTAGGGTTACTACTATAACCGGCATACGTCAGATAAACACGCGACAACATGCCAAAGGCACTGTATTTATTGACACGTCCGGCAGCAGAAGAAACCTCCGGCAAATATTTTGCCGCAAATTCCAAGTCACGCATCGCAAATTCATAGACATCACTTACCGGGCTAGTATTGACAATTGGATTAGCCACCAGTTCATCCGTATCCTCATTTATAATAACATTTCCCCATAACATCGCCAGATAGGAATAAGCAACTCCACGCATGAACCGTGCTTCAGCAATATATGGGTTCTTCACTTCTTCGCTATTGGATGAGTTACCTTTGATCCCGTTAATAATCTTATTAGTTTGCTGTACTATATTGTATAATGAGCCCCAAGCCGAAACTAACGGCCCCGTCAATCCGGTTTCGGTCAAATCGGCAAAAGGATAGATATAATTAGAGGTTGTCGCACAAAGGTTGAATCCGCGTCCATCACCCAGTCCATAATAGAACTTATCGTTAAAGTCGAACCACACCTTATTATACAAAGGAGCTGTTGCTGCCCGGAAATCATCTTCCGTTTGATAAAAGTTATCTCCTGCGATATTGGAGTTATCTTCAGAATCGAGGAAGTCACTGCATCCTGCAAACGCCAAAGCTACAGCCAACATGAAAGAGTATATATATTTACTTGTTTTCATATTTAGTCACTTTAAATGATTAAAAGGTTAAATTCAGACCGAATGTATAAATTCGCGGAGAAGGATAACGATAGTTATCAAAGCCTGTAAGCAAAGCGTCCTGATTGGCAGAACCTATTTCCGGGTCCATCCCTTTGTATTTTGTGAATGTATATACATTCTGCAGGTTACAATAAAGTTTCAGATTCTGAATACCAATCGGTGCCAACCATTTACGCGGGAACGTATAGCCGAAAGAGATAGACTGAATACGCAGGAAAGAACCATCTTCCACAAAGCGGTCACTGAAACGATAATTGGAATCATCTGTCCCTTTGGCAATAGCCATACGGCAAGCATAAGGGTCACCGCCTACAATCTGTATATTCCGATAATCATCCGGACCATTCGGATCAATCAAAGCCAGTTGTGCATAATCCAACGCCGATTTCAGGATATTATTATTGCCCCGTGGATTTTCAAGTTCACGACGCCCCCAGTTTACAACTTCATTTCCCACCGATCCGGTCAGGTTAATGCTCAAGTCGAAGCCTTTATAAGAGAAAGAGTTACCGAAGCCGAAAGTAAAGTCCGGTTCAGGATTACCGATATAAGTACGGTCCTGTTCATTGATAACACCGTCTTTGTTTACATCTTCAAAAATATAATCACCAATCCAGATACTATTCTTGGAAATCGACATACCTTCAGGCAATGCTACCGGCTTAATTGCTCCGGAAGCATCTTTATAGTAAAAGTCAGTAGCCTTTTCAAAGCGGCCAATCACTTTATAACCATAAAACTGTCCGATAGGGTTTCCTACTGATGTACGTGTCAGTACGGTTATTGTTTCGCCTGTCTGATTACTCTTATCTATCAGGCTGGTTGCCGTATCCAGCGATTTTACTTTATTACGGTTCATAGAGAATACCACGTTACTTCTCCATTGAAATCCGCCTTTATCAATATTCACTGTATTTAAAGTCAACTCAAGTCCTTTATTCTCCAAAGAACCCACATTCTTCCAGGGTGCGGAAGTAGAGCCCTGACCTGAAGTTCCCACGTAAGCAGGAAGAGGCACTTGCAACAACAAATCATTTGTTTTCTTATAATAAATATCGGCTATCAATTCAATCCTGTTCTGGAAAAGATTAATATCAAGTCCCAGATTACTTGAATAAGTAGACTCCCATTTCAATTCGGGATTCGGAGTATTGCCAGCCAGCAATCCTGTTCCCCAAACGGTAGCAACAGATGAATAAATGGCTTTATATGCATTATTAGGCACATTCTGATTACCTACAACACCCCATCCTAAACGCAATTTCAGATTATTAATAATATTGTTGTCTTTCAAAAAAGATTCATTGGAAACCTTCCAAGCCAAAGCAGCCGACGGGAACCATCCCCAACGATTATCTTTGTAGAATTTGGAAGAACCGTCGCGACGAAGAGTAAATGTCAACAGATATTTGTCATCGTATGAATAGAACAGACGGCCGAAATAAGATAAAATCGAACTTTCTCCACTATTACCATTATTCTTGGCTGTTGCGGCATCTCCCAATGTCAGGTCGGTTGCGGCATTGGACAAATATCCCATACGGCTTCCCATCAGATATTCCCATTTGCTCTCCTGCATTTCCTGGCCAATCATTGCATTCACATTGTGCACTCCAAAAGTTTTCATGTAATTCACGATATTTCTCCAACTCCAGAACTTATTATATGATTTGGAGAAAGTCCCCTGACGGTCCGTATTTTCAATCGCACCAAAAGTATATGAGGGATCAAATTTATAAGTATTAGTTACCCCATAATCGAAAGACAATTCCGTTTTAAACGTCAGTCCGTCAATGATAGTAGCTTCAGCATAGGTGTTTGCCCGAATACCCATTTTCTCATTGCGGTTATCCTTAATCATGGCAAGACCCACCGGATTCGTTTGTACCCATTCGTCCGTATCCGGTCCGTCAAATGTGCCTTCAGCATTACGAACAGCCACACTCGGACTCTGCAATAAAGCAGTTCTAATCAACGACTCGTCAGATACAGTCAATTTCTGACGGGAATTACTAAACGCAAAGTTAATACCCATTTTTAAATAGCTCTTCACCTGGGCATCAAAACTACCTCGTAAGTTCAGACGCCTGAACCCTGAACCAACAGCAATACCATCCTGATTGAGGTAACCTGCTCCCAATGCATAGTTACTTTTATCAGTACCTCCGGTCACAGAAAGATTATGACTGGTCATCATAGCTTTAGAGAACATCTCATCCTGCCAGTCTGTACCCTCACCTAGTAAATCCGGACGAACAAAGTTATTATCCTTGTTCACTATTCCCCAATCATTTCCCGAATAGTCTTTTCCTGAACGAACATCCTTATGCTCCGCATATTCACGCAGATTCAGCATATCCAGTTTTTTAGGCATTTCCTGCCATCCTATATATCCGTCATAAGTTATTTGCGCCTCACCCTTCTGTCCACGTTTGGTAGTAATCATAATCACACCGTTTGCAGCTCGCGCACCATAAATAGCAGTGGCGGAAGCATCCTTTAATACGTCCATAGAGACGATGTCCGAAGGATTGATAGATGCCAGTGCATTATCACTTCCCGAACCTGTGGAACCGTCGATGATAACACCGTCAATGACAAAGATAGGTTCATTGGAGGCATTCAAAGAGTTGATACCACGAATACGGATGGAAGAACTACCACCGGGCATACCGCTATTAGCCTGTACCTGCACACCAGCAGCACGTCCTTGCAGTACCTGGTCAACGGAAGTCACTACAGATTTCTTAATGGCTTCATCGTTGACCGATACAACAGAACCGGTCAGGTCACTACGTTTCATCTGACCATATCCAACTACAACTACTTCGTCTAATACTTTTGCATCTTCTTTGAGGGTAATATCAAACTGCTTTTTCCCGGCTACAGGAATCGTTTGTGTCTGATATCCGATAAAAGAAATCTTCAAGCTACCTTTGGCTGATACATTCAACTTAAAATTACCATCCAAATCGGTAACTATACCATTGGTAGTGCCAGCTTCTACTACACTGGCTCCGATAATCGGTTCGCCCGATGCATCTTTGACCATCCCCGTCACGGAAACAGTCTGTGCCAATACCCATACAGGGAAGAGGCAGAAAAGAATGATAAGACCTAACGGTCGAAAATAATGATTTGTGCTTTCCATAAAATCATTTTTTTAATTAATAATGATAGTGGTTAATCCAAGTTATAGGTTTTTCTCTTCTTATTTATAATAAGGAATAGAGTAAGGAATTCATGTTTCCATAAGCAGTTATTATTTTAAGGTGTCCGACAATTCATTTTTTTTGTTAATGCAAATTTATGGATAATATATCAAGCATAGGTGGAGATTTTGTTTCAAGCAATTGACAGGCGGTTACATACACTTGCATGTACGTTACAAGCTATTGCACACCCGTTACATACCCCTCCCAGAAGCATCCCTAAAGGGTTTGCACGTAACATCAGTAAAAGGAAAAGTAACAAAGCTAATGCTATTTTAATTTAATATAGTATCTTTGTCTATATAAAAAGCACCAATAAACCCTGCTTATATTAATGAGTATGAAAGCACAAATCCTATTCCTTTTTTCCATATACTGTTTCCTGATAGGAAGCACTCCTGTTATGAAAGCACAGACCGGCAAATTCTATTCAACAGACAAAGAACTTTCCAACAGTCTGATCAATGCCGTATATCAGGACCGGAAAGGATTTATCTGGATAGCTACCGAAAACGGACTTAATAAATTCGACGGGACACGTTTCTCGATCTATCGACATAATGCTACGGATAGCACCAGTTTGAAAAACAACTATGTACGGACATTATTCGAAGACAGTCGCGGTAATTTCTGGATCGGATGCATCAATGGCTTACAGCGATATGACCGCGCCACAGACAACTTTCACGAATTATTCATCTCTCGGAAAGACGGACGAAAGAATCCTCATATCACTTCCATTATTGAACGCCGGAACGGAGATCTTTGGATAGCAACTTCCGGACAAGGCGCCATATCCCTAAAAAAGAACAGCAATCCCGCCTCCTTCCATATCGAAACCGAACTGACAGACCGGATAGGTAGTAACTACCTGAATGTCATTTTCGAAGATTCCCGGCAAAATTTATGGATTGCTACAGAAGAAAAAGGACTTTACCGTTATTCTCCGGAAAGTAAAGAGCTTAAAAGCTATAAAGCACCTTATCATATAGCAGGTGATGACGTTTCTGCCATTTGTGAGGATGCACACGGACAAATTTTCGTAGGAACCTTGACAAAAGGTCTTTTCAGACTATCATCCCGGCAGGAAGGAAACTTCGAACCTGTCCTCTACCAAAACCGGATGAATTTGAATATCCGGACTCTCATCATTGATACCCGTGGAAAACTTATCATAGGAACAGACGGTGAAGGAGTAAAAGAATATCAGCCTCAACAAGATATTATTGTGGACAGTGAGATTAATGCGGGTCCCTTTGACTTCTCCAAATCCAAGGTTCACTCGTTAATCGAAGATAAAGATCACAATTTATGGCTGGGCATTTTTCAGAAAGGTTTGATACTAGTGCCCGGCATTTCAAATAAGTTCGACTACTACGGCTACAAATCAATACACAACAACACCATTGGTTCCAGCTGTGTTATGGCTATTCATACAGATGAACAAGCTACAATCTGGATAGGTACGGATAACGACGGATTATATGCCATAAACGATCAGGGAAAACAATTACGCCATTACACCCATCAGGCAGGTAATCCCCAATCTGTCCCCGGCACTATCCTATGTCTCTATGAAGATTCCAATCAGGAACTTTGGCTAGGATCTTACTTCGATGGTCTGGCACGGATGAACAAACAAACCGGAACATGTCAAGATGCCACCTCGCTTTTACAAGGAAATCTTAACGCAGGCAAGCCCAAAGTTTCCTGCATCATTGAAGACAAAAACAAGAATCTCTGGGTGGGTACTTATGGTTCGGGCTTATACAAAATCAATTTACCAACTCAACATGTCACCTATTACGAATCTACCCGCAACGAAAACGATGACTGGAGCATCAACCGACTTCCAAACGATTGGATCAGCTACCTACTGGAAGATAGAGAGGGAATGATATGGATCGGCACTTATAAAGGTCTGGCCGTACTCAATCCTCAAACGGACAATTTTATCAATTATAAAAAGCAAAACAATCTCCTCCCCGGGTATGTCGTTTACAGTTTATTGGAAAATAGTAATGGAGAGATCTGGGCTGGTACTTCCGAAGGATTGGTCTGCCTGAATAAAGACAGACTAACACCTGTACTTTTCACTACTGCCGATGGACTCCCCAGTGATATTATTTGCGGCCTGGCTGAAGACGAGAAAAAAAATATATGGATCAGTACCCATCAGGGAATCTCCAAACTGAATCCTCCGGAAAAGAAGTTTATCAACTATTATGCAGGCGACGGTCTGCAAGGAAATGAGTTTACGCGCACTGCTGTATTTAAAGATAAACGCGGCAAGATATTTTTTGGAGGTACCAATGGAGTAACAGCTTTCTACCCCCAGGATATCACCGAAATCAAAAAAGAAATGAATGTATTGATTACCGGCTTTCACGTTGCTAACCGCCCTGTGAAAAAAGGGGATAAATCCGGCAACAATGTCATCACTGATACTGCTGTCATGGATACCGAGCAATTTACACTGGCATATAATGAAAATACATTCAGCATTGATTTTTCTGTTTTGGAATTCAGCAATCCCGACCGGATTAGTTATCAATATAAGATAAAAGAATTAGGCGATGAATGGATCAGTACGCAACCGGGAACAAACCGGGTGACTTATAGCAGTCTGAAACCGGGGAAATACACTTTCTCCGTACAGGCACGCGACCATAATAATTTCTCTAATATCCGCACAGTTACTATTGCCATCACTCCACCCTGGTACCAGACCTGGTGGGCAAAAGTAATCTGGGGATGCCTCGGAGCATTACTAATCTATGCTCTTACCATGTATATTCTGTCACGTATCCGCCACCGGCAAGAAGTGATGCGACAAAAACACATGGAACAGATTAACGAAGCCAAATTACAATTCTTCATTAATATCTCACATGAAATACGTACCCCGATGACTCTTATCATCAGCCCGTTAGAGAAACTGTTAGCCGAACATTCCGAGAAACAACCGGTTTATCTCATGATTTACCGGAATGCCCAACGTATTCTACGTCTGATCAATCAACTGATGGACATACGAAAACTGGACAAAGGACAAATGCATCTGAAATTCCGGGAAACAGACATCGTAGGATTTATCAATGACTTGATGCAAACATTCAATTATCAAGCGCAAAAAAAGAACATCACATTTACTTTCGAAAAAGAACTGGAAGGTGCTGATTCTCTGAAAGTATGGATTGATCTAAATAACTTTGACAAAGTATTGATGAATGTCCTTTCCAATGCTTTCAAATATACACATGAGGGAGGAAATATCGAAGTGTTATTGAAAACCGGTCACAACGATGCCTACCGGGGTGCTTTGAAAGATTATTTCGAGATAGATATCACCGATAACGGAATCGGTATTGACAAAAACAAAATAGAACAAATATTCGAACGTTTCTATCAGATTGACAACGACATGACACAATCTAATTTCGGTACAGGAATCGGACTGCATCTTTCACGGTCGTTAGTGGAACTGCACCACGGCATCATCAAAGCAGAAAACCGCGAAGACGGACAAGGAACCCGTTTCATCATCCGCCTGCCGTTAGGTAGTAATCACTTGAAAGCAGAAGAACTGGAAAATCCTGAAGAAACCGGAAGCGAACCAACAATCTCCCAACTTCCCAAAGATTCGATCTATGAAACGGAAGAAGAAAACAAAACTAACGAGTACAGGAAACCCAAAGCAAAAACACGTTATCGCGTCTTAATCGTAGAAGATGATGAAGAAATACGCCGCTACATACGTAGCGAACTGGATAGTGATTTCCGTATCTATGAATGTACAAATGGACGGGAAGGACTGGAAACCATTTTGAAGGAGAAACCCGATCTCGTCATCAGTGATGTTATGATGCCCGAAATGGATGGGATCACTCTCTGCCGGAAAATAAAACAGAATATCAATATCAATCATATACCGATTATATTATTAACCGCCAAATCGAAAGCCGAAGACCAAATCGAAGGGCTTGAAATTGGAGCAGATGCTTATATCGTAAAACCATTCAACACTGAATTATTACGAACTACTATCAGTAATCTGATAGCCAATCGGGAAAGACTGCGCGGCAAACTGGTAGGTGAACAACAAGTAGAAGAAAAAATAACAAAGATAGAAATGAAGTCCAATGATGAGATCTTGATGAGTAAAGTAATGAAAACCATCAATAACCATCTTGCCGACCCTACCCTTAATGTAGAGATGCTGGCAGCCAACGTTGGAATGAGCCGCGTACATATGCACCGCAAATTAAAGGAGTTGACTAATCAGTCAGCACGAGATTTCATTCGTTCTATCAGACTGAAACAAGCTGCCAATCTGCTACGTGAGAAGAATCTAAGCGTTTCGGAAGTTGCATACGCTACAGGCTTCTCCAACCTCTCTCATTTCTCCAATACATTCAGAGACTTTTACGGAATTTCACCGAGTGAATATAAAGAACAACAGATGTAACAAACAGAATTAGACTTGTTACAAACAAGAATCTAAATTAGAAAGAAAACCGTTATTGATATGACAAATAATGACTAAAGCTATTTATACATAATCAATGCAGACTGTCCGGGAATAATTACTTCCGACCCGGTTTGCGTACCTAATCCACGCACATCTATCACGCCATCTTTGCATACCACTGTATATTTACCAACAGGCACTTCCAAACGCGCAGGAGTCATACGAGAATTAAACGCCACGATAATATCTTCCCAACTATCTCCGTTCGCATGATCCTTCAGGCGGAATGCAATCAGGTTTTGTCCTTCCACCGGAAGAAACTCCAGATGTTTCCGAACCCTTTCCGCATCTCCCATACGGAAAGCGGGATGGGACTTACGCAGATCTATGAGTCGCTTATAATACATGAAAACATCTCCGTTCGTCGTTTTACGTCGCCAATCGATAGCATTGACTGCATCCGGACTCTTATAACTATTATCCACCCCTTGTTTATCGCGCATCACTTCTTCTCCTGCATAGATAAAAGGAATACCTTGCGAAGTGAAGACTACCGTCTGCGCAAGCTTATCAAGCCGGACCAGTTGCTCGGGAGTAGCTTCTGGCATACTTGCTTTCAAGCGATCAACAAGGCACAAACCGTCATGGCAGGAAACGTAACTAATCATTTGGGTAGGCTGTCCGGCCCAGGCTTGCCGACTGTAATTCACCGAATCATAGCGTACTTGCGGATGTTCGATAGCTCCCACAATACCAAACTTAACGCTGTTCTCCCCTCCCGGCACTCCGGCAAGAAAAGCTCCCTTACCTTTCTCCCAAACAGAACCGCAAAGTCCGTCACGAAACTCGTCCGAGAAGACTGCAATTCCGGGCATATACGCCACATTCTTTTTCATAGCCAAAGAATCAGCAGGATATTGAGGCATTTCAGCAGCCCATCCTTCTCCGTAAACACAAACAGTAGAGTCCACTTCATCCACTGCCTTCCGAATCTCGTTCATCGTTTCAATATCATGCACTCCCATCAAATCGAAGCGAAAACCATCGATATGATATTCCTTCATCCAGTAAAGCACGGATTCTATCATAAACTTACGCATCATAGGACGTTCACTAGCCGTTTCATTTCCACAACCCGAACCGTTCGCCAATGTCCCGTCTTCTTTCTGACGATAAAAATAACCGGGTACTGTACGTTCAAAATTACTCTCCGCCGTATTAAACGTATGATTGTAAACCACATCCAGAATCACCCGGATGCCGGCTTTATGCAACGCCTGTACCATTTGCTTGAATTCTTTCACGCGAGTGGCGGGTTGATAAGGATCTGTTGAATATGAGCCGTCCGGAACATTGTAATTCAACGGGTCATATCCCCAATTGTACTGATTTTCATCCAATTTCGTTTCATCTACGGAAGCATAATCATAGGAAGGAAGAAGATGCACATGCGTCACACCCAACTCTATCAGATGGTCGATTCCTGTCAGCAATTTGTCCGAGTTCATCGTTCCATGCTCAGTCAAAGCAAGGAACTTTCCTTTATTCTTTATTCCGGAAGTAGAATCGACCGAAAAATCACGATGATGCATTTCGTAGATAACCATATCGGCAGGAGATTTCAGCGGAGGACGTTGATCATTCTCCCATCCTTCCGGATTCGTTGCTTTCCAATCGATAATAGCGGCACGTTTTCCATTCACCCCGACAGCATGAGCATTAATTCCCGGAGTATCCCCTTGCCATTTATCATTGATTTTCACATTGAAAGTATAGAACTTATTGAGCAAATTCTTGTTAACCACAGTTGCCCAAGTTCCATCCTCTCCAAGTTCCATCTTCACTGTTTCATAAGCATGACCTCCTTCACCTTCATCATAAAGCATCAGGCGCACTTCTTCTGCTGTCGGTGACCAAAGGTTGAATTTCGTAGCTTCCGGAGTATATTCCATTTCCGTAAGGCTTCCCGTACGGACGGGATACAACTCGAAGGAAGCATATTCCTTTTTCGCAGAAGAACAACTCATCACTGTTGCCACTGTAGTCACTCCTATTATTGAATTAATTCCTATCTTCATCTCAAGCTCTCCTATGATACTATTTTTCGTAATCTGATTTATTGTTAAAGTTTACTTCACTTTATCCGGATTCTTCGCTATAAAATCCTTCCAGCTACTATATCCCTTCTCTACGGCAGGCCGTCCCATTTGCAGGAAATGGCAATAGGCGGCAGCCAGACCGTCGGTCGCATCCATAAAAGTGGGCATATCCGCTTTTGAGAAATGAAGCATTCTCTGCAACATATCCGCCACCTGCTCCTTCGATGCTTGTCCGTTTCCGGTAATAGCCATCTTTATCTTCAACGGGGCATATTCGGTGATCGGTATATCACGACTTAACGCTGCTGCCATCGCTACTCCTTGCGCACGTCCCAATTTCAACATAGACTGAACATTTTTGCCGAAGAAAGGAGCTTCAATAGCCAGTTCATCAGGCAAATAGCTTTCAATAATACTCAGCACCCGCTCATGGATATGGCGCAATTTCAAGTAATGATTGGCAAACTTACGCAAGTCGATAATCCCCATAGCAATCATTTCGGGTTTGGTTCCTTTTATTCTCAGCACTCCATATCCCATGATTGTCGTGCCGGGGTCTATCCCCAGAATTATCTTCTCTTTTACCGGTTGAATCACTCTATCACCTCCATCAATGTGGGAAATCCGATTACCTTATCCTTAAATATCTTAGTCAGTTCGTCATTCAATCGTATCCCTTGTTCCAAATGCCAGCGGTGCAACAATCCACTACTCTCTACTTCCCACTGTAAAGAATAGGCGCTCCCATCTTCCCGATGGCTCAATATACGACAAATACGTGGTGTTTTCAGCGCTCCGTGCTTCTGTACTTCGGGAATATAAGATTCTTTTATCCAAATCAAAAAATTATCGTGAACATCATCGTCCACTTGAAAAGTGGTGTTATAAATCAACATATTTTTCCTTCTAATAGATTATTTACCGCAAACATAGCAATTATTTCAGAATATTGCATTATATTTGCGGCAACAAAAGAGATTCGTTTACAAACGTTATCATATAAGAGAAAAAAGGGGCGTTAGCTCATCTGGCTAGAGCGTAACACTGGCAGTGTTGAGGTGACGAGTTCGAGTCTCGTACGCTCCACAAATAAGGTACACAGTTATTGCTGTGCGCCTTTTTTTTATGCTCATACGCTTAATAGCGTCCTATTATGCAACCTAAAACACTAAACAATGATTCTATTAAGAAAGCTGAAACAATGGTTTCAAACAATGAAATCAAACAATGTTTTATCCAAGAGATAACACCCTACTATAACCTAGTAAAACCTAAAGGGACAAAACCAACAATGGTTTACTTTATAGTAAGAATCAAAAACGAACAGGTACGTATATCTACAAGATGTAAGGTGTACCCCAATCAATGGGAGAAGAATAAAGCTAAAGTAAGTAAACTACTTCCCAAACTAGAATCTGATAATAATATGATTCTTAATAACCAAATCAAAATATATAATCAAAGATTTGACGAATACAAATATTTAGTAAATTGCGGGCAAATTGAGATGAATAAAGATACTTTAAAACATTATATCTACAAAGGACAAATTATGAAAGAGATAAAAGAAGCATTGAATATACCCCAAACATTAAAAGACTACATCTATAATGATATATCATTCACTGACGCTACAAGGGAAAATAGAGTAAGAGAGGTTGAAAAATTTGAGAGCTTTTTAAATGGCAGGGTATTGAATAGTTATTCAGAGCTAAACACAAAACTGTTTAGGGAGTTCCAAGAATGGTTAATTGAGAATGTTGAGGGTAAAAATGAGGATGGAACAGCATCCCCAGCAACATTAAATAAAATAGTTTCCAACTTATTAGGGTCAATAAATAAATATTTGGTAGCCAATGAAATTATTTCTAAGTCACAATTTATAGATATAGTAGTTACACCTATAAAGCAGACAAAAAACGATAATAAAATAGCCCTAACAGAAGATGAAATCTATTTATTACACAATTACCAATGTGAAACTGAAAAGGATGAGCAAATAAGAGACTTATTTTTATTAGAATGTACAACAGGACAACGCTTTAGTGATGTAAACAAAGTAACCAACAACATCATACATAAAGATGGCAGAACATACATCAACCTTGTACAAGATAAGAATAAAGCCCCTATTCAAGTAGATATACTATTTGAAATGGCATTAGAAATAGTACAAAAATATGACTATAAGCTACCAAACATTAGCAATAAGCTACTAAATGAAAGAATTAAAATAATAGCCCAAAAAGCAGGCATTAAAGGAAGTGAAGAGCTTTTTTTTGACCATATAGACAAAAGCAAAGCCTATACTATTACAAGAGAAAGACACGAATGTATTTGCAGCCACACAGGTAGAAATACATTTGTTACAATGTTATCATTACGTGGATGGCATTACCACGAAATAGGACGTTATACAGGTCATAAGAAAATAGAAACGATACAGCACTATGATAAATCCAAAGTAGGTACTAAATACAGGGTAATGTTTGAAGCTCTTCAAAAAGAACGTCCAGAATTACTGTTAAAGTTAGTTATTGATAAAGTTGATAAAAAAGAGGAACTTAATAATAAAGAGACAACTAAAGAGCCTCTCAACCTATTAACCAATCCACTATTAAATGACAACGAAAAAGTAGAACTGGAGTATTACGCAATTGATAGAGATATAGATATAACTAAATTTGACCTTACTAATGATGAGTTAAAATGGCTGGATAAAACAGAAGATACCTTTCAAGTTGGTATAGCCTCTTTAAAAACAAGAAAGATACTTAACAGGCTTATTCTAATGGGAATAGTAGTTAGGCTTAAATAAAGATGACACATAAACAACAATAGACAGCCTATACCTATTTCACACAAAATTTGATTATGAACTTTTAGCCTATAATAGCCCTGAGACAATCATATTCTCCCCGAACAGCTACGGCTATGGGGAGAATTTTTGCTTTATCGCATCCTCAACTCAAATATTCCACAATTTCGACTTGTCGTTTGGTGATGCGGTCGGGACTTTATACCTTTGCAACGTGATTGAAAGTCAGAAATGACCGAGTTTCTCGTCACCCAGATTCACCACTACAAACCTAAATCTACTTCAAATGAAAGAACTGACCTACGCAGACATTCGTAAAGTGGCACTAGAGCACGGTATCAAGGACACAAGGCTGCACATTGGACTTTGGGCTACTGACCGATACATCAAAAAGCGCAAAATGGTTCATGGCAAGACCTACACAATCTACCTGCCATATCATAAGCCGGAGCAGAAACAGTTTTAAGTCCTAGACCTACTTTCAACTATTAAACAGAGTACACCATTGTCAACTAATCATCTAATTAGTAGCACTATCTACTAATGTGCTTACTAATACAGCAAAGTTATGTGCTGAAGTATTGATATTACCAGATTATAAAGGTGTGCTTATTCCCCCCTTTAGCGGTGTGCTTAATCCCCTTTTGGAGCGTGCTTATTCACCCCCTGTCTACACTCCTAGATACTACACTCCATACAGCCATACTGTAAAGTTCTGACGAACTTTCAGTAGGTGGGATAAGTAGGATATATAAATCAATAATATATGTGGCATTATAATAATAATTTATATGAGAAACTAAGCGAACTAAGGAAAGTGAACAGACTAAGTTCCACTAAAATGAGATTCTTGTTAAAGACCAATCAGATTATTTTGATTAACCATATTGAGCGTTTGCCTTATGAAAGACACGAAACTTCCATTCAAGGAGTACACAGTAATGAGTAATAATCTGATTCAGAATCTAAACTGTTCAGATGTGTACAGGACTTATACCTTGCTACTGACAGCAGATAAAGATTCTTTGGAAACTAATACTACATTAAAACAGCTTGCAGGGTTTGTAGGGGAAGAACTGGATAATTACAAGAAGAGTAAGAGTACATTATCCTTCAATGACAAATTAAGGGCTACAGGCGAGGTTGTTATACGTGATATAGATTCCAAACAGAAGGACAGACATTGGACTATGTACAGATTCAACCAAGTAGAGCCAGGCAATTATAGAAGAATTGGCAGAGAGTTCTACGATACTTACAATACTTTAGATTTGAAGCTAAGAGGATTTATATTAAAACTATTCAGTGTAACAGAGCCGCATAGCCATGTTATCAAATTATCATCCATAAGGAAATTGGAGAAGCGTATTCACATGGGACATAGCACTATTAGTCGGTATATAGAGCAGTTAAAGGATTTGGATTTATTGGATGAAATTGGTGACTGTCTGATTCTAAAGGTCAAAGGCTTAATAATAGACCAGCCTAAAGATAAACAGGTAAAGAAACTAATTGCCATGTTCGACCACATGATAGAGTTCAACGAAGGCAATAACAAACCATTATCCAGAGAATGTATGATTTATAAGAAGTATAAGGAGAATGGATTTAAAGATGTCAAGAATATCCACGCTTTTATGAAGTCAATACAAGCAGGTACAGTAGGTAGAAAGCGACCTGTTAAGGAAGATATACCTTATGAGATTATTCTGTAGTTAGTTTGTAAGCAATAAAGCTCCAGACCATTAAACGGGTTTGGGGCTTTTTATATATATCCACCACCCAAGAATATAGGTACTTGAAATTCATACCCCCGCCCCTTTAGATTTAGGTCGTGTTTCTATTTAGACTTTATGCAGTGATAGAGAGATCGGAAGAGCACACGTCTGAACTCCAGTCACTT
>OODS01000965.1_pt1 | contig 20600 bp, 18 predicted proteins | sample 1671531 | NCBI WGS metagenome assembly OODS01 (sample SAMN06348166, study PRJEB24527) | human gut metagenome | biome: human gut; feature: ankylosing spondylitis patient; material: feces | host: Homo sapiens | place: China | collected 2015-10 | reverse complement strand
AGTACTGGAGAAACGTGGACGATGCCGATGTCTTAAAATGTATCCGTATGCTGACCTTCCTGCCGCTGGAGCAGATCGACGAGATGGATTCCTGGGAAGGAAGCAAGCTGAACGAGGCAAAAGAGATCCTGGCCTATGAGCTGACCTCCATGGTACACGGCGAGGAAGAAGCAAAGAAAGCGCAGGAAGGCGCACGTGCCGTATTCTCTACCGGAAGCTCCGAGCATATGCCGACCAGTGAACTTTCTGCAGAGGATTTCACGGACGATAAAATCGATATCGTAACCCTTCTTGTCAAAGCAGAGCTTGCAAAGACCAGAAACGAAGGACGCCGTGCCGTAGAGCAGGGCGGTGTATCCGTAGACGGTGAGAAAATCACAGATCCGAAATATGCCGTAGAAAAAGCAGCCTTCGGCGAGGACGGTATCGTTCTGAAAAAAGGAAAGAAGAATTTCAAAAAAATTTGCGTTAAATAATTAAGTGTGCTATTATAAAAGAATGGATTCCCGGAAGAAATTCCGGGACACACTGAATTATTTGGAGGACAAACAGTCATGGAAAAATATGGCGTAAACGAATTACGAAAGATGTTTCTTGAGTTCTTCGAGAGCAAAGGACATCTTGCTATGAAGAGTTTTTCGTTGATTCCACACAACGATAAAAGTCTTTTACTGATCAACTCCGGTATGGCTCCGCTGAAACCTTACTTCACAGGCGCAGAGATTCCGCCGAGAAGAAGAGTAACAACATGCCAGAAATGTATCCGTACCGGCGATATTGAAAATGTAGGAAAAACAGCCCGTCACGGCACCTTCTTTGAGATGCTCGGAAACTTTTCCTTCGGTGATTATTTCAAACACGAAGCAATCGCATGGTCCTGGGAGTTTTTAACACAGGTAGTAGGGCTCGATCCGAATCGTCTGTACCCATCCATCTATCAGGACGATGATGAAGCATTTGATATCTGGAACAAAGAGATCGGCATCCCGGCAGACCGTATTTTCCGTTTTGGAAAAGAGGACAACTTCTGGGAGCATGGCGCAGGTCCGTGCGGTCCGTGTTCTGAGATCTACTATGACCGCGGAGAGAAGTATGGAACAGGTCCGGAGGACGTTATGGGCGGCGAAGGAGACCGTTTCATGGAAGTATGGAATGTTGTATTCTCCCAGTTCAACAATGACGGACACGGAAATTACACCGATCTGATCCAGAAGAACATCGATACTGGTATGGGACTTGAGAGACTGGCTGTTGTCTGCCAGGATGTTGCATCCCTTTTCGACGTAGATACAAACCGCGCTCTGATGGACGAGGTGGGCACTCTGGCTCACTGTAGATACGAGGAGGACGACAAGAAAGACGTTTCCCTCCGTATCATCGCTGACCACGTAAAGAGCTGCACATTTATGGCATCTGACGGGATCATGCCGTCCAACGAGGGCAGAGGCTATGTATTCCGCAGACTTTTAAGAAGAGCTGCACGTCACGGACGTATCCTCGGGATCGAAGGAAACTTCATGACAAAGCTCGCCCAGGTTGTGATCGACCTCTCTAAGGACGGTTATCCGGAACTGGAAGAGAAGAAAGATATGATCCTCCGCGTCATCGACCAGGAGGAGGAGCGCTTCGCAAACACGATCGACAAAGGACTTGAGATCCTTGCTGACCTTGAAAAAGACATGGAAGCAAAGGGAACAAAAGTCCTTGCAGGTGAGGATGCGTTCAAACTTTACGATACTTACGGATTCCCAATCGATCTGACAAAGGAGATCCTTGACGATAAGGGACTCACTGTCGATGAGGAAGGTTTCCACAAGGCAATGCAGGTTCAGAGAGAGACTGCGAGAAGCGCCAGAAAGACTACAAACTACATGGGACGTGACGATATCTACCAGAAACTCGACGCATCCTTAACATCCGCTTTTGTCGGATATGATAAGCTCGAAGCTGAGTCCAGACTGACAGCTCTTGTAAGACTTGCTTCCGATGAAGAGGGCGAGGATGAGATCACAGACGCAGTGACAGACGGCGAGAAGGCATGTGTCATCACATCCGAGACTCCGTTCTACGGAACCATGGGTGGTCAGGTCGGCGACCGCGGCGTGATCGAGAGCGCAAACGGCAAGTTCGAGGTAGAAGATACGATCCACCTTCAGGGCGGAAAGATCGGACACATCGGACACATGGTAAGCGGTATGTTCCAGACAGGCGAGGCGGTAACTCTGAAGGTAGATGAGGAGAACCGTGCCCTGATCGGAAGAAACCACAGTGCGACCCACATCCTCCATAAGGCTCTGAGAACCGTTCTCGGAACTCATGTTGAGCAGGCTGGCTCCCTTGTGACAAGAGACAGACTTCGTTTCGACTTCACTCATTTCTCCGCGATGACTCCGGCTGAGATCAAGGAAGTAGAAGCGATCGTAAATAAAGAAATCCGTGCGGCACTTCCGGTGGTTACAGACGTTATGGGTCTGGAGGACGCGAAGAAGACAGGTGCGATGGCGCTCTTCGGCGAGAAGTACGGCGATAAGGTCCGTGTCGTAAGAATGGGAGACTTCTCCACAGAGCTCTGCGGCGGAACCCATGTAAAGAATACTTCTGAGATCAGCTGTTTCAAGATCCTCTCTGAGGCTGGCGTTGCAGCAGGTGTGAGACGTATCGAGGCACTGACCTCCGACGGTCTGATCCATCATTATGAGAATGTGGAGCAGGAGCTTCATGCGGCAGCGGCTGCAGCAAAATCCACTCCGGCAGACTTACAGACAAAGATCGAGTCCATGATGGAGGAGATCAAGGCGCTTCACTCTGAGAATGAGAAGTTAAAGAGCAAACTTGCCAAAGAGGCAATGGGCGATGTTATGGATCAGGTTCAGGATGTGAAGGGTGTAAAAGTTCTCGCAGTCCGCGCAGACGGCGTTGATATGAATGGTCTGAGAAACTTGGGCGACCAGTTAAAGGAGAAGATTGGCGAGGGCGTTGTTGTGATCGCATCTGTTCTCGACGGCAAGGTAAACCTGATGGCTGCTGTGACCGATGAGGCCCAGAAGAAGGGCGCTCATGCGGGAAACCTCATCAAGGCGATCGCAGGCCTTGTAGGCGGCGGCGGCGGTGGACGTCCGAACATGGCGCAGGCCGGCGGAAAGAAACCGGAGGGCGTTGCGGACGCACTCGCAAAGGTTGCGGAAGTCGTTTCCGAGCAGGTAAAATAAGTTAAGAATTAAGGCTGTTTCAAGCCTTTTTGATGCCGGGCTGTGCAAGGTTGCCCGGCATCAAAAATAAATTTGAAAAAAATGCATTTTTCTAGTAAAAATAGGTTGACGAATGTGTAATTTATGATATAATCATACCAGTGCTAAAAAATACCCAAACAGTTGTATTATGCACAATTACACAACTGGAGGGAGGTTAGGTGTGAGCTATGTCAAACGTAATCGTTAAAGATAACGAAAGCCTGGACAGCGCTTTACGCAGATTCAAAAGAAACTGCGCAAAGGCAGGTATTCAGCAGGAGATTCGTAAAAGAGAGCATTATGAGAAGCCGAGCGTAAGACGTAAAAAGAAGTCTGAAGCGGCAAGAAAGCGCAAGTACAACTAATAAGCGTACAGGGGCTGTTCCTTTGGGGACGGCTCCTTTTTCTTTTTTATACGCAGGCTCTTGCCGAAGTCCCAAAATAAAGGGATGTGGTGATGAAAACGAAACGGATCAGGGGTTAAAAATTGGTTGCGGGATAAACGAGGACGTATTATACTATGGGAAACTTGCGGTGTTCGGCCTCTGTATCATCGCGAGTATCTCCGGCGGGAACATGGCAAAGGGCCTGATCTGCGGATTCTTAGGAATCTTAACAGCTACTGTCGGTATCGACAGCGTAACAAGCGACATCCGTTTCACAGACAACGCAAACCTTCTCTCCGGTATCCAGTACATCCCGGTTATGATCGGTCTCTTCGCGATGAGCCAGGCTTTCGAGACCATCGAGGATATCTACAGCACCGATGAGATCGATGCGAGCGTAACAAGACTTCTTCCGACAAAGGAGGATGTGAAGACGATCCTTCGCGTTGCTCCGGTTACCGGTCTCATCGGAACCATGATCGGCATCATCCCTGGTGCAGGTGCTGATATCGGATCCTTCGTTGGATACAACACAGCCCGCGGAATGTCAAAACATCCGGAACTGTTCGGTAAAGGAAGCCCGGAGACCGTTGCTGCTTCCGAGGGCGGAAACAACGGTGTTACCGGCGGTGCAATGATCCCGATGATGACACTCGGTGTTCCTGGTGATGCCGTAGCAGCGATCATGATCGGCGCACTGACGATCCAGGGTCTTACCCCGGGACCGATGCTCTTCAAGGCAAACAAGGTTCTTGTATACACGATCTTCCTTGGAATGTTCGTTGCCAACACGATCATGGTACTCCTTGGATTCTCCTGCATCCGCCTTTTCACAAAGGTATTGAGCGTTCCGAAGACGATCTTAACTCCGATCATCTTCATCCTCTGCGTAGTCGGAAGCTATGCGATGAGAAGCAACTTCTACGATGTAGGAACGATGCTGATCGCAGGTGTCATCGGCTGGCTCATGGGTAAAGTAAAGATCCCGACAAGCCCGGTGATCCTCGGTCTGATCCTTGGACCGATGGCGGAGAAGAACTTCCGTACCGCACTCTTAAAGTCCAGCGGTGATCCGGTCGTATTCTTCAACATCCCGATCTGCTGGTTCTTCCTGGCGTTGATCGCATTCACGCTTTTTGGTGCAGTGCGCGGACAGTTAAAGAAGAAAACAAACTAAAAACTGTGGATTTTTAAGCCGCGTCTGCTTTCTGGTTCTAAGCTGGAAAACAGATGCGGCTTTTTGATTATTGTATAATTGTTTTCAGAAAACGTGCGAGTTCGTGAATATATGGTGGAATAAAATCACATTGCCGAAACACGAGGGAGATGGGGGCTGAGATCGGCGGATCTCCGATCAGGTAATAATTGAGATCCGGGGAGATATCATGAGATAGGTACCTTCGCATTGTAAAACTGCAGCCCATGTGGTGCTGGGTCATTTGGTGAGCAGTTTCCAGGCCGCCTTCTGACAGAAGGTTAGAAGGCGTTAAGTTCCAGCGGCGAAATGCTTTTTGTTCCAGATAATAGATAGTCTCAGAGGGGAGCTGCGTGATGAATGGGATATCTTGAAAATCAGAGAGCTCAACATACTGATAAGGAGAAATTTCGCATTTGTAAACTGGAAAACGCCAATTTGTATTCTTAGGAACGACAAGGAGAAGATAATCTTTCGTTACAGTTAAATATTGAAAAATATCTTTATTCAGATGAGGAGAAACTTTACTCATAAAAACGATATCCAACTGATCATTTTCCAGCTTTTTTGTGAGATCCTCAAGAACACTCTTAGAAAAACGCAGAGAAACGCCAGGGTACATTTTCGAAAAATGGTCCATGATCGGCGGGATCAGGAAAGGAGCCTGGATCCAGGGAAGACCGATGCGTAAAGTACAGTTTTCAGAGTGGAGGAGAGAATCCAGTTGAATATGGAAATACTCCTCAAGATCTAAGATCTTTTTTGCCGTGCTTAAATAGAGTTCCCCGGCTTTTGTGGGCACCATGCGCCGGCCATTTCTAGTAAATAAAGGTGCTTCCAGTTCTACTTCAAGATTTGACAGAAAGATACTGAGAGCAGGCTGGGTCATGGACAATTTTTTTGCCGCAGCAGAGAGTGAGCCGGATTCTGCAATCGTTGTAACATAGACCAGTTCTTTTGAATACATATCAGATTCCCCCTTTAATTGCTTTTAGTATAGCATATAAAAAACACATGTGACGAATAAAATATAAAGAAAATTTATAGATGTACACAAAGTATAAAAATGTGAAAGTTGTTTGTGAAATTCATGTGATTTATGATAATTATATCACAAATGCATAGGAGGAACGAATATGAAGAACGAACAAAAGAAACGGGAACTTCCAAATACGATCGTAATCATATTACTGATCATTTTAGCAGCCTGTATTATGACCTGGATCATACCGGCTGGAGAGTATGTGAGGGTAAAAAACGAGGCGGGAACTTCTGTAATTGATCCGAATCAGTTTTCTTTTGTGGCGCGTACGCCGGTGAATCCCCTGACGATACCGAACCACATTGCCAAAGGTTTTAAGGATGGTGTGGCTCTGTTTCTGTGTATTGTATTTTCTGGCGGAGCATTTCGCTTTGTGAATGTCAGTGGGGCGCTGCAGTCGGCAATTGCAAAGGTCGTAAAGAAATATTCCAATACGATCTGGGTCCTGATTCCGTTACTTACCAGTATTTTCACATTGATTTGCACAGTGAAGGGAGTAAACACATTTATACCGTTTGCCCCAATTCTTGTGGTGATCGCCCAGGCGATGGGACTTGATGCAATCGTCGGTGTCGGAATCATTCTTCTCGGCGGCGCAGTAGGCTTCAGTACCGGACCATTAAATGGATCAACAACAACCGTGGCGCAGGAACTGGCAGGACTTCCATTGTACTCAGGAATCGGCTACCGGATGGTATGCCTTGTGGTATTTGCGGTTGTGACGAATATCTACCTTGTTCGGTATGCGATGAAGATCAAGAAAAATCCGGAATTGAGCCCAATGTACGGATATACTGCAGGCACTCAGAAATCTGAAGAAAAGTCCCTAGATGATTTTGGACCTATGACAAAGACAAAAAGCCTTATTTTGATTATTATGGCGGCCTGCCTGTTAGTTATGGTCGGTGGTTCCCTAACTTTTGGATGGGGAATGATGGATATGGCGGCTATTTATATCTGGATGGCAGTGCTCATGGCGATCACACTCAGAATGTCTCCGAATCAGGCAGTAAACGAGTTTATTGCGGGAATGAAGACAATGCTCATGGCGGCCAGTATTGTGTGTGTTGCGAAAGCTGTCTCCTCGATTCTCACAGCGGGAACGATCATTGATACGATTATTTACGGACTGAGCTTTATTCTGAAAGCAGTTCCGACGATCCTTCAGGGACCGGCGATGTACATGATCAATATCGTTATAAATATTTTTATTACATCTGGAAGCGGACAGGCCGCAGTAGTAATTCCGATCGTTGCACCGCTCGCGGATATGATCGGAATTACAAGACAGACTGCTGTACTGGCATTCAACTTCGGGGATGGTTTCTGCAACTATATTCTTCCGACATCATCAGCACTGATGGGAATTTTAAGTATGGGAAATGTACCATATGATCGGTGGATGAAATTTATGTGGAAATTATTCCTGATCTGGATGGTGGTGGGATCTGTTCTGATGATCATTGCACAGATGATCCATTTTGGACCGATGTAAGAGAGGGAAAAGAATGAAGGAACAATTATTTGCATATCTGGATACACGAAGCCAGGAAATGAATGAGATGGCAGATGCGATCTTTACGCATCCAGAGACGGCTCACAATGAATATTTTGCCAGCAGTTTGCTGTGTGATTTCCTGACAAAAGAGGGATTTCAGGTGGAGCGGGGGCTCGGACGGCAGGAAACAGCATTTCGGGCGGAACAGACGCTTGGAAATGGCAATGGGCCGTCGATTGGACTTCTGTGCGAGTATGATGCGCTAGAGGGACTGGGACATGCCTGCGGACATCATATGCAGGGCCCAGGAATCTGCGGAACAGCCGTGGCTCTGAAAAAAATTCTGGATAATAAGTGCAATGGAAAAATCATTGTATATGGAACACCAGCGGAAGAGAGCGGCGGAGGAAAGATCATCTTACTGGAGGACGGTTATCTGAAGGATATCGATGTGGCTTTAATGCTCCATGGTTCTCCGACAACATGTGTGGATGTCAAATCGATGGCAGCGGCATCCGTGACAGTGACATTCCACGGAAAATCAGCACATGCTGCTTTGAAACCGGAGGCAGGAAGAAGCGCGTTTGATGCATTGCTTTTATCATTCAATGGATTGGAATTCCTCCGGGAACATGTTCGGGAAGATTCGAGAATCCATTATACCATGCAGGAACTTCCGGGACCGGCCAATATTGTTCCGGCGAAGGCTGTAGGAGCGTTCAGTGTCCGCTCTTACAATTCTGTATATCTTCATGATGAACTCCTGCCTCGCTTCTGTGACGTGATGAGGGGAGCTGCAATCATGACGGGGACGAGTTATGAGATAAAGACGGAACGAATCCTTGAGGGAAAAGTTCCGGCATACAGTCTGAATGAGATCGTGATGGAAAATGCAAGGCTGGTTGGTGCCCCGCGGATAAGAGCCCCCAGGGAAAAAACAGGATCTTCAGATTTTGGAAATGTTATGTATGAAGTCCCGGGCTGTTGTATCCGAATAGCGTTTGTGCCGGAGGGAACTTCGTCCCACTCGCAGATGTTTCTTGACATGGGATTGACGGAAGAGGCACATCAGGCAATCTTATATGCTGCCAAAATCCTGGCCGGAACGGCGTGGGATCTTTTGAGTGACAATGAGCACATGGAAACGGTGAAAAATGAATTTCGTGAAAATAAAGCACGGTTAAAAAACATGTAACCTACAGAACCTGCCACTGGCAGCATCTTTCGGATGCATGGCAACATAAAAAGACACGGACTGGCAGTTTGTTGGTCCGTGTCTTTTTATGACAGCAGCAATGTGGAGGAATAGGAGACAAAAATGGAAAAGAATATGAGCGTTACGATTGCAGGAGACGTGCTGTGCGATATTGTAAGTGGTTTTCTGCAGGGAATCGGGGTTCACTGCTATATCGACGGAATCGACGCAGCGCCTGGAGGAGCGACAGGTTTGTCGATCCTGCTGAATCGAATAACCGGTCTGCCAATCGGAATGTTGACGATCTGGATCAATCTTCCACTGATGGTGGCATCCTGGATTCTGCTAGGACGATCAAGAACAGTAAAAACAGTCAAGACAGTTTTGATCTGCAATGCGATCATAGATCTGGCAGTGACACCATATTTGCCGGTATATACAGGGAACCGGTTTATGGCATGCATTATTGGAGGTGTCTTGGTTGGGATAGGGATGGCAATCGTTTTTATGAGTGGATCTACAACGGGAGGAAGTGACATAGGAGCAAAGCTGATACAAAAATATTTTCCTCATATCCAGACAGGGACGGCGCTGATGGTACTTGATCTTATTATTATCGGGACATCGATTCTAATGTTCAGAAATATAGAGTCGGGGTTATATGGGATGATCTCCATGGTGGTTACAAGCTATGTGATCGATATGACGTTATACGGCTTGAACCGGAGTACGATGATGACGGTCGTCACTCCATTTTCTGATAAAATCGCAGATGTACTCATGGAATATCTGGATCGTGGCTGCACTTTGTTGGAATGTAGGGGAGCATATTCAAAGAAGGCGAGCGGCGTTACCCTGTGTGTTGTGGACAGAAAACAGATGTATAAAGCGAAAAAACTGATCTATCAGATCGATCCGAAAGCGTTCTTGATCGTCAGTGAGGCACGGGAAGTATATGGGGAAGGTTTTCTGGCATCTGATCAGGAATGACTATGCATACATGAAGTGCGGCAGTCATAAAATTTAACAAGGCATGATACGGCGGAGCATAGCATGAGAGGGCAGAAAAAGGATGATTTTCCCCGGATGGACTCCGCCGGGGTGTTTGCAGACGCGGTGGGCGGGGAGACGCTTTTGACATTCATCGGGACGCGGGCGGTACATATTGAAAATTACAGGAGTATTCTTGTATACACGGATACGGAGATCCGGATCCAGTGCAGGCATTATATTCTCTTTGTTTCGGGAAAGAAGTTAAAGATCTGCTATTATGATAAGGATGAGATGAAAATATCCGGCCGCCTGGAGGTGATCCGGTTTGAATAGATTAAAAGATATGCGGGAGGGAAGCGTGAAAGTCCGGATCGAGGGGAGAGGGATGGAGCGCTTTTTTAATATTGCGGCCCAGAGAGGGATCACGATTACAGAGATAGAGACAAAGGAAACAAAGAAAGCGCGAAAAGCAGGTTCGGTCGGGAAAAAAGAAGACAGAGTAGAGAAAATCCATGCGGCAGAATACAGCCATCGACAGTATACACAAAAAGATGAGTGTATTGAGAGAAATGAATATGAAAAAGATAATGCGGAAATGGAAAAAACGGTATATTTTTGGACGTCTCCGCGCAACTTCAAACGCTTGAAGCCGATCGCCCGGAAAACGGATGTCCGTCTTCGAATCACAGAAAAACATGGTTTTCCATTCTGGCTTCTCCTGGGACGCCGCAGAATTCTCTGGGTCGGCGGACTGGCAGCGTTCTTTCTTTTGCTCTATAGTTCGTCCTTCCATGTGTGGGACATCTCCTTTGAAGGAAATCACCGCTTTACAGATGAGACCTTGCTGCACTTTATGGCCACAGTCCCGGTGCAGTGCGGGATGAGAAAGAGCCGGATCTCCTGCACAGAACTGGAAAAAAGGATCCGGAACGCGTTCCCGGAGATCAGCTGGGTGTCCGCGGAGCTGACCGGCACGAGACTCACGATTCATTTGCGGGAGAACGACGGGATCTTAAAGGCGGAGACGGAACCGGAAACGCCCTGTGAGCTCACAGCTGGGACAGACGGCACCGTGACAAGGATCATCGTCCGGAACGGAAAAGCCAGAGTGAAGGTCGGAGACACGGTGAAAGCCGGGGATGTTCTGGTATCGGGGGAACTCCCGCTCTACGATGACTCGGAGACACTTGTGAAGACAAATAAGGTCCATGCGGACGCTGAAGTTTACGCCAGGACTGTCAAAACAGTCACATGGAAGATCCCGGATACGGAAGAGATCCGTGCAAGGACAGGAAAGAGGCGCCGAGGTATCTTTTTTAAACTTCTGGACCTGGAATTCTGCTTTCTGATGCCGGATCTCAAAAAAGAAAGCACATGGGAACTGTTTATGGAAGAATTCCAGCTGAAGCTTTCGAAAAATTTTTATCTCCCAGTCTACGGCGGGATCCTCACCGCAGAGGAATATGTTCCCTACGAAAAAGTCCTCACGGAAGCAGAGATCTCGGAGTCTGTGGACCGATATTTGAACGAATATTTACAAAATTTTACCGAAAAAGGTATACAAATCCTTGGTAGTGATGTTAGAATAGAGAGAAGTGAATCGCACTGGACGATTCATGGAACACTGACGGTGGTGGAGGACATCGCGAAGGAATCCCCCATCCCGGAAGATCAGGAGGAGATTCAGACAGTAGATGAGCATCATTGAGACAATCATAGACATTCCTGCAGAACATGAACGGAAAGTCTGCGGACAGTTTGACAGTTATCTGAAGAAAATCGAGCGGACGCTTCACGTATCCATGGTGGCGCGGGATGGGGAGATCAAGGTCATTGGACCGGATCATGCCGTAAAACGTGCCAAGAGCGTGTTTTCGACGCTTCTGGAGCTTTCGAAGCGGGGCGAAGAGATCGGGGAACAGAACGTGGATTACGCTCTGGCTCTTTCCTTTGAAGATAAGGACACGGAAATGCTTTCCTTGGACCGCGATATCATCTGTCACACCATAAATGGAAAACCGGTAAAACCGAAGACACTGGGACAGAAGCAGTATATCGATCTGATCCGGAAAAAAATGATCGTGTTCGGCGTGGGGCCTGCGGGAACCGGAAAAACGTATCTTGGCATGTCCATGGCGATTCAGGCATTTAAAAATGGGGAAGTGGGCAGGATCATTCTGACGCGTCCGGCCATCGAGGCGGGAGAGAAGCTTGGCTTCCTTCCGGGAGATCTTCAGAGCAAGATCGATCCGTACCTGCGTCCGCTTTACGATGCCCTGTACCAGATCATGGGCGCGGACAGCTATCTTCACAACTCGGAGAAAGGCCTGATCGAGGTGGCACCGCTCGCCTACATGCGTGGGCGTACCCTGGACAACGCCTTTATTATCCTTGATGAGGCTCAGAATACGACCCAGGCCCAGATGAAGATGTTCCTTACAAGGATCGGTTTCGGTTCCAAGGTTATTATCACCGGCGACCAGTCCCAGAAAGACCTGCCTGCGGGTCAGGTATCTGGTCTCGACGTGGCACTCAAGGTGTTAAAGAATATTGACGATATCGGGATCTGCCGGTTCTCCAATGAGGATGTGGTGAGACATCCGCTTGTTCAGAAGATCGTGAAAGCATATGATGAATATGAAGGCCGCGAGAAGCCGGATAGAATATCCCGCGCGGAACATGGAAAGAGCGGCCGGGAAGGACGGGAACAGAGATGACAGTGACAGTGGAGTACGAAGCAGAAGAAAAGCTGGATCTTCCCTATGAGGAGATCATCAAAAATGTGATCGAGGAGTCCCTGGATTATGTGGAGTGCCCGTATGACGCGGAGGTAAATGTTCTCCTGACGGATAATGCCGGGATCCACCAGATCAACCTTGATATGCGCGGGATCGACAACCCGACAGACGTTTTGTCGTTCCCGATGTGTGATTTTGAGACACCGGGCGACTTTTCCCATCTGGAAGAGACGCCGGAGGAATACTTCGACCCGGATACAGGGGAATTACTTATGGGGGATATTGTAATTTCCGTGGATAAGGTGAAAGAGCAGGCTGAGAAGTATGGCCACTCTCAGACGAGAGAACTGGCATTCTTAGTAGCGCACAGCATGCTTCATTTATCCGGCTACGACCATATGGAGGATGAGGAGCGGATCCAGATGGAGGACATGCAGAGAGAAATTCTGGAACGGAGAGGTTACAGGAGATGAGAAAACGGGGCAGAGCATTTATTATTGGTATTGGAATCATGATGGCAGCGGCAGCGCTCTCCGGATGCGGGAAGAAAGCGGAGGAAACAGCCGTGACGACGGAGGTGGAGACAGAGACGCCAGAGGAGACAAAAACGATCGTCCTCGAGACAGAGCCGACGACGGAGGCGGAGACGGAACCGGAAGGTCCGGAGGAACGCAAAGAAGTCGACGGAAAGATCCAGAGTTACCTGACCGGTGAGATGGTGGATGTGGCGAAAGCTAACAGACGCCCTGTTGCGGTCATGATGAGCAATGATAAAGCATCTCTGCCCCAGTACGGCATCAACCGGGCGGATGTTGTCTACGAGGCGCCGGTGGAGGGCGATATGAACCGCTACATGGCGATCTTCGAGGACTATGATGATATCGAGCGGATCGGTTCCGTCAGAAGCTGCCGTACCTACTATACATATTTCGCGAGAGAGTACGATGCGATCTATGCCCACTACGGACAGAGCACCTTCGCAGTTCCGTATCTGAAAAATGTGGACAACATCAACGGTGTCGATGGCACAGGCGGAAATGCGTTCTACCGCACAAAGGACAAGAAGGCACCGCATAACGCCTACACAAGCGGCGCGAAATTAAACAAGACCATCGGTCAGCTGGGCTACCGCACTTCCTACAGCGATACCTACAGCGGACACTTCCAGTTCTCAAAAAACGCTTATGTCCCGGCAGAATCAGACGCAAAGGACGCGTATAAGTTCTATCCGTCCTATGCGATGAACAATCCGTGGTTTGAGTACAATGAGGGAGACGGAAAATATTACCGGTTCCAGTACGGCGGAAAGCACAACGGAGACGGCGGCCAGATCGCTGTCAGGAACGTGATCTTCCAGTACGTGGAGTGGGGACATTACGCCAGCACCGATTATCTCAACATCAACGTCCACAAAGGCGGAGCGGGTTATGTCTTTACAGGCGGAAAGTGCGTTCCGGTCTCCTGGAAAAAGGATGGGGACTTCGGACCGACCCGCTACTATGACTCTGAAGGAAAGGAAGTTATGCTTAACAAAGGAAAGACCTGGATCTGCATTGTAGGAGCAGACAGGTTCGATAAAGCTGAAATTTATGGAAAGTAACAGACAGAAAAAGAAGAAGGAATCCAATTTCGTCGTCCAGGGAAGTATCCTGGCGGTGGCGTCCATCGTGGTGAGGATCATCGGTATCGCGTACCGCATCCCGATGATCAACATCATCGGCGATGAGGGAATGGGGTATTATGGAACTGCGTTTAATGTATACAATATTGCGCTGCTCCTGTCCTCCTACAGCCTGCCGCTCGCCGTGTCGAAGATGGTTTCCGCGAGACTTGCAGGAAAACAATACCGGAACGCCGCGAGGATCCTGCGCGCGGCACTCTGCTATGCAACGATCGTTGGTGCATTTGCGGCCGCAGTGATCTGGTTCGGCGCTGATTTCTTTGCGAGAGACGTATTCTTTATGCCTTATGCGGCATTTGCATTAAAGACATTAGCCCCGACGGTCTGGATCATGGCGTATCTCGGTGTGTTCCGCGGATATTTCCAGGGACAGGGAACCATGGTGCCAACGGCCTTTTCCCAGGTCTTTGAACAGATCGTAAATGCCATCATCAGCGTGGCTGCAGGAAGCTTTCTCTTTAACGAGGCGTTAAAGACAGAAGTATTAAAGAACCAGACAGGAACCGGCTATTCCAACGCTTGGGGAGCTGCCGGAGGAACGATCGGTACAGGTGCGGGCGCCTTCACGGCGCTGATCTTTCTGCTTTTCCTCTTTGCGATCAGCAGAAACGTCCGCAGACGTCAGATCCGCAGGGATCAGACGGAATTTGCGGAGAGCTATAAGGAGATCACGAGAGTCCTGTTCTTCACGGTCGTTCCGGTTATCCTGAGTTCCGCGATCTACAACTTAAACAGCGTGCTGGATAACGGGATCCTCGCATACAACTTTAAGACTCTCGGACAGGGAGATGAATTTGCCTCCATCTGGGGAGTGTATACAGGAAAATACCATCTGCTGATCAATGTGCCGATGGCGATTTCCAATGCCCTTTCGTCCTCCCTGATCCCGTCCGTATCCAGGGCAGTGGCGATGGGAGACAAAAAGCTTGTGAGAGAGCGCGTGGCATCTGCGATCCGTTTCTCCTGCTTTGTGGCGATCCCGTCCACTGTGGGACTTACGGTACTTGCGGGACCGGTGAATAACCTGCTGTTCTCTGGAGATAATACCCTGGCGATCCGGATGACGATCTACGGTTCTCTTGCGGTCGTATTTTACTCCGTCTCTACGGTGACGAACGCGATCCTTCAGGGAATCGACAAAATGCGTCTTCCGATCTTTCACGCGGTGATCTCCCTTGTCCTCCATCTGATCGCACTTGAGATCATGGCGCTGGGATTCCATATGGGAATCTACAGCATGGTATTTGCGAATATCCTGTTCGCGGTGTTCATGTGCCTGATGAATGCGAGATCCATCCGGAATCTTCTCGGTTACCGGCAGGAGATGAAAAAGACCGTTGTGATCCCGGTGATCGCTTCTGCAGTGATGGGACTCTTCGCGTTTGGCTCCTATCAGCTTGTGCATCTCGCGGTAAAGAGCAATGCGCTTTCTACGATGTTTGCGATGATGGTTGCAGTGATCGTTTACGGTGTGCTCCTGATCAAGCTTGGCGCCCTGTCTGCGGCGGAACTTAAGACCATGCCGGGCGGAACGAAACTTCTCAGGGTGTTCAGAAAGCTTCATTTAATGTAAAACTTTTATTTAACGGGAAGTTCCATCGGAATTTCCTGTTAAATAAAAATATATGTTTAAAAAAGAAAAAGAAAGCAGATACTTTCATAAAAGGAGGAATATTCCTATGAAAAAGTATGTATCCTGCTTTCTTTTCTTTTTCTTTCTGACATCCGCCAGCCTGATCACGCTGTTCCTTATGACTGCGGGGGAGGAAGCCCGGGGAACAGAGGAGGTACAGATGCAGCAGTCTGTGGAAGAGCCGGTCTTCGCGAAGGAGACGGAGGAGATCCATGTGGTCTTAAACCAGGAACAGGTGGAACATGAGACGATGGCGGAGGAGGAAGAACGATATTTTCTTGTTGCCGAGGAAGGATATCTGATCGTATACGATAAGGGAAAGGAGACCACGGATCTCTTTACCCACATGCCGCTCGCAGAATTTCCGGAGGAAGAACAGGAACGGCTGATGACCGGGATCTGGTTTCCGACAATGGCAGAAATATTCAGTTATCTGGAATCTTACAGCAGTTGATACTTGAAATTTTGCGTTCAGGTCGATATACTAATATAAATTGTAACCGTTCGGCGGGATGATCCCCGGATGATCTGTGATCGGGTTCCATGCGCGGATCATCGCACAAATGAACGGTTGCCGTAAATCAGGTACAGGGGAGAGATAGAATGGCGGAAAGTTTCAGAGGACGGAAAGGGATCATCATCGGCGGCGGTGCATCAGGACTTATGTCCGCGATCACTGCGGCAAAACAGGGTGCGGATGTGACGGTCCTGGAGCACACGGCCCGACCGGGAAAAAAGATCCTGTCAACGGGAAACGGCAAGTGCAACCTGACAAACCTCTATATGGATCCGTCCTGCTACAGGAGTGATCAGAGCGGATTTGAAACAGCTGCCATCCGGAATTTTCCACCGTCCGCCGCGACAGCGTTCTTCCGGGAACTTGGTGTCCTGACGATGGACCGCGGCGGCTATATATATCCGATGTCCGGTCAGGCGCAGACGGTCCTCGATGCACTGCTCCGGGGAGCGGACCGTGCGGGAGTCCGGATCATTACGGAATGTGAAGTCCGGAACGCGAAAAGACAGAAAGACCGTTTTTCGGTCGAGACAGACCGTGGGATCTATACAGGTGATTTCCTGATCTTGGCGTGCGGTTCCATGGCGGCGAAAGGAACAGGATCCGACGGAAGCGGCTATGAGATCGCGAGACAGTTTGGACACCGGATCATCAAGCCGCTCCCGGCGCTTGTCCAGCTGAAATGCGAAGGAAATCTCCTCCCGAAAGCCTCCGGAGTCCGGACGGACTGCCTTGTGGAGATCCGGACCGGGGACGGAAAGACAGCGGCAAAAGACCGGGGAGAACTCCAGATCACGGACTACGGGATCTCGGGCATCCCGGTATTCCAGGTGAGCAGGTATGCGGCGAAGCTTTTGGATCGGAAGCAGAAGGTGTCTGCAGTCCTGAACTTTCTGCCGGATCTGGATGAAGAAGAAGTTCAGGATCTTTTGAAGGAGCAGAGATCCTGCCTTTCGGGGGAAACTGCCGAGACATTTTTAAACGGTATTTTTAATAAGAAACTCGCGTCGGTGCTCTTAAAAGCGGCAAAGATCCGGCCCGAAAGACAGGCGGGACTCTTGACGAAAGAGGAGCTGAACAGTCTGGTTTCTGTGATTCGGGAGTTTGTGATCCCGGTGAAGGAGACAAATCCTTTTGAACAGGCCCAGATCTGTGCAGGCGGTGTCGATACAACAGAGATAGAAGCGGAAACTATGCAGTCAAAACGCGTTCCCGGACTTTACATGGTCGGGGAGCTTCTGGATGTCGATGGGATCTGCGGCGGATACAACCTGCAGTGGGCATGGTCATCCGGATATGCAGCCGGATCTCATGCAGCCGCAGGGGTCGTCCAAGGATACAGAAAAACTGTCTGGGGACAGGAAAAACAGGTGAAATTCTCCGGATCGGAAGGGAACAGAGCCCGGGGAAGACAGGAAAGGAAAAAACATACATATGATCCGGATCAATCAGCTCACACTTCCCGTGGATCACGCGGAAGAGGCGATAAAGAAAAAGGCGGCAAAGCTCTTAAAAATCGATGAATCGGCGATCGGGGAGATCCAGATCGTCCACCGCTCCATCGACGCGAGAAAGAAGCCGAATCTGCTGTTCAGTTATATTGTGGATGTGACACTTGCAGGCGGAAAAAAAGAGGCAGCAGTCATCAAAAAGGCGGCAAACCAGAATGTCCGGGCAGAAGACTCGAAACTATATGCGTACCCGGAACATGGAACGCAGGAGATGAGAAAGCGCCCGGTGATCATCGGGGCAGGTCCTGCCGGGATGTTCGCAGCGCTGGCACTCGCCGAAAACGGCTATGCCCCGATCCTTTTTGAACAGGGAGATGCCGTTGAGGAGAGAACGAAAAAAGTAGAGGATTTCTGGAAAAACGGGGATCCGGCGCTCGATATCCGCTCGAACGTCCAGTTTGGTGAGGGCGGAGCCGGAACATTCTCAGACGGAAAGCTAAATACACTTGTAAAAGATACTTCGGGAAGGAACGGAAAAGTCCTCTCCACCTTTGTGGAGATGGGGGCGGATCCGTCGATCCTTTATGACCATGCACCTCACATCGGGACCGACGTGCTGAGAGAAGTGGTCAGAAATTTGAGAAACAGGATCATCGCCGGAGGCGGAGAGGTCCATTTCCGCTCGGAAGTCACGGAGATCCTGGAGGAAAACGGCAGAGTTTCCGGAGTAAAGCTCGTAGATGGGACCGTGATCGGGACGGAGCAGGTGATCCTCTCTGTGGGACACAGTGCCAGAGATCTTTTTGAGAAACTTGACAGGATGAAGGTCTTTATGGAGCCGAAGCCGTTTGCGGTGGGACTCAGGATCCAGCATCCGCAGGCGCAGATCAACCGGAACCAGTATGGGCTGGAGGACGCCGGAAAACTCGGCGCCGCGCCGTATAAAGTGACCGCGAAGACAACCAGCGGCCGCGGCGTCTACTCGTTCTGCATGTGTCCGGGAGGAATGGTGGTGAACGCCTCCTCGGAAAAAGGACGTCTGGCGGTCAACGGAATGAGCAATTTTAAACGGGACAGCGGCATCGCAAACAGTGCCCTGATCGTGGCGGTCACTCCGGCGGATTTCCCGACAGCCGGTCCTTTGGGCGGAATCGCATTCCAGAGAACCCTGGAAGAGCGTGCATTCGCGCTCGGCGGAGGAAAGATCCCCGTCCAGCTCTACGGAGATTTCGCCGCAAACCGACCGACGGTGGCCCTGGGAGATGTGAAACCTGTGTTCTGCGGGGGATATTCCTTCGCGAACCTGCGGGAACTGATGCCAGAGGCCTTAAACGGAGCGTTTCTTGAAGGGATGGAGCAGTTCGGAAGACGGATCAGAGGATTCGACCGTGCGGACGCTGTCCTTGCAGGAATCGAGAGCCGTACGTCATCACCGCTCAGGATCTGCCGCGATGAGAGCCTTCAGAGCAGTTTAAAGGGGCTTTATCCATGCGGCGAGGGAGCCGGGTACGCCGGAGGGATCACATCGGCGGCCATGGACGGCCTGAAGGTTGCGGAAGAGATCATCAAGCGGTATGCAGCGGTAGGTTAAAATGTAAAAGCGGCAGTGCGCCGGAGAAAAAGGCGGTACTGCCTGATTCCGTTGGAAAGGGGACTTTCATATGACAGAGAGAGAATTATTAAAAGATAAAAAGAGGATCGTGATCAAAATCGGATCTTCCTCATTGACACATGCGGAGACCGGAGACCTGAACCTTGCAAAGATCGAGAAACTGGTCCGCGTCATCAGCGATATGAGAGGAATGGGAAAAGAAGTGATCCTTGTCTCCTCCGGTGCGATCGCGACGGGGCGCCAGACGCTCGGCGGAAAGAAGCCGGAGACGGTTGCCGAGAAACAGGCTTACGCGGCGGTCGGTCAGGCACGCCTCATGATGGTATATCAGAAACTCTTTTCCGAGTACAACCAGACGGCGGCACAGATCCTGATCACAAAGGCGACGATCCTGGACGATACTTCCCGCGCAAACGCGAAAAATACGTTCAATGAACTTCTAAAACTCGGAACGGTGCCGATCGTAAACGAGAACGATACCGTATCTACATATGAGATCAAATTCGGTGATAATGACCGCCTTTCCGCCATCGTTGCGGCTCTTGTCGAGGGAGATCTGTTATTCCTTCTCTCCGACATCGACGGGCTCTACACGGATGACCCGAAGAAAAATCCGGATGCAAAGTTTATCAGCCAGGTGGATGACCTGACTGATGAGTTTATGGCGATGGGAAAAGGGACCACAGGAAGCGACGTCGGAACCGGAGGAATGGCGACAAAACTCCACGCGGCAAAGATCGCGACAGAGAGCGGTGCTGACATGGTGATCGCGAACGCAGACGATGTGGAAGTCATGTGGCGCATCTTAAAGGGTGAGGAGATCGGAACACTCTTTAAAGCAAATAAGAGCAGCGAATTTGCGCTGCTGGATTATATCCAGAGTATTCACGCGTAAAAAAGGTATCCCGGCATATTCGGGTGCCTTGCGCAGTCGCTTGCGTCGATCATCATCTTCGCGTGAGTGTGTATCAGATGGCAGGAACCTGCCTTCCGGAAGCGGGGAAACCGCAGATCCCGGAAACAAACAGAGAGGACAGAAAATTACATGAAACAGGAACAGATCGACAGAATCAATGAACTTTACCATAAATCCCAGTCCGTAGGACTTACGGATGAGGAGAAAGAGGAGCAGGCGGCGCTCAGAAAGCAGTATGTCGCTGACATCAAGGCAAGTCTCAGAGGCCATCTGAACAACATTTCGATCGTTGAGAAGGACGGCTCCGTGACAGACCTCGGAAAGAAATACGGAAATGTGGGAAACACAGAAAGCTGAGCTCAGAAAAGACATACGGAGCCGTCTGAAAGCGATGCCGGAAGAAGAAAAGAGGATCCTTGACAGGGAGATCGCGGAACGCGTCCTGGGTCTTCCGGAGATTGCAAGATCGGAAGAGCGTCGTGTAGGGAAAGAGTGTAGATCTCGGTGGTCGCC
>OODS01000953.1_pt1 | contig 20765 bp, 24 predicted proteins | sample 1671531 | NCBI WGS metagenome assembly OODS01 (sample SAMN06348166, study PRJEB24527) | human gut metagenome | biome: human gut; feature: ankylosing spondylitis patient; material: feces | host: Homo sapiens | place: China | collected 2015-10 | reverse complement strand
GAGGCCGACGCACTGGAGGCCAACATCCGCCGTGATTTCCACAAGCTGATGAGCAATCAGTCCAAGGTGGCGGCACGGGCCGCAGGCCGTGCGGTGGATGTATCCGCCGACGACTTCGACGATGCGGATTGATCGCATCGAGCCCTCCCGCCGCAGGAAGGACCGGGTACTGGTATTCCTGGAGGGGGGCGACCTGCTGCGGGTAACGGAGCAGGAGCTGCTGGTCTTCGGGCTGCGGCCCGGTCTGGAGCTGCCGGAGCAGCTGCTGGCACAGGTGGAGCAGTCCGCCAAGCGGTCGGAGATGAAGGCCCGTGGCGCCCGACTCACCGGCAGCCGAATGCTGTCGAAAAAGCAGGTGATGGAGCACCTGACCCGTAAGGGCGGTGACCGGGAGCTGGCGGAGGATACAGCCCAGTGGCTGGAGGAGTTGGGGGCCGTGGACGAGTCGGCCTACGCCGCCGCCATTGCCCGGCACTATGCCGCCATGGGCTACGGCCCCGGCCGGGTGCGGCAGGAGCTGCAGCAGCAACCGGAGCAGCACCAGCGGCAGTCTCCTCCACGGAGACGCTGTAAGCAACGCCATTGACGGTAATATTGTAGTACTTCATGGAAGGATCCTCCTGAACAAAATCAATGTATGGATTCGATGTACGGTTTACGTTCTGAAACCGCTTACAGAGCCATGTTGCCGTGCTTCTTGGGCAGGCGGGCGGCACGCTTGGTGCTCAGCAGCTCAAAGGCGGCAACCACGCTTGCACGGGCGTTGGCAGCGTCGCAGGTCATATCAGCGGCACCGGCGGCAACGGCGTTGGCAGCGCTGCACACCTCAGCGGTGTACTGGGCAGCCTTGGCGTTGGTGGCGGCAATGATGTTGTCGGAAGCGTCGATCTCGGCCTTGTACAGGACAGAGACGGCAGCGTTGGGCTCCAGAGCGCTGACGGTGCAGCCGTTGACGGCGATCTTCAGGTCAGCGTTGGCCAGAGCGGTGTAGACAGGGCCCACAGCCTTGCCGGACAGCAGAGCCACCTTGGCGGTGGTAGCATCGGCATAGGTGGCAGCCAGACGGGCAGCCTCACGGATGCCGCCTGCGATGTCATCGGTGGCACTGGGTACAAAGCCATTGGTGTTGACGATGGTCAGCACGGGCACGCTGAAAGCATCGCACAGGCGGACAAAGCGGGAAGCCTTGGCCACGCAGTTGTGGCACAGGGTCTCGCCGGTGGCCACAATACCCACAGCGTTGCCGCCGATGGTTGCGAATGCGGTGTAGACGTGCTTGCCGAAGCCTGCGTACAGCTCCACAGCGCTGTCTTTGTCGATCAGGGCAGCGGCAGCCTTCTCGGGAGCAGCACCGGCGGTCAGAACGCTGGTGGGCTGCTCGAACTCGAAGATGGCGGGGCCGGTCAGGTTGTTGGCGGGCAGCAGACCCACGATGTGGGCAGCCTTCTCGGCAGCTTCCTCAGCGTTGGCGGCCACGATGGCAGCCACACCAGCCTTGGCAGCAGCCTCGGCAGTGCCTGCGCCGGGGACCTTGTCGCCCTTGGCGGCGGAGGTGAACGGAGCGGTGAAGAACAGCTCTGCATCCTCAGCCATGACGCACACGTCAGCATTGGCAGCGCTCAGTGCGCTGGTGCCGCCGCACACGCCGGTGACGACTGCGATCTGGGGGATGACACCGGAAACCTTGGCGATGGTGGCGTTCAGCTTGGCGCTGGCGGTCAGAACGTCCAGACCCTCAGCCAGCTTAGCGCCGACAGAGTTGTAGAACGTGACCACCGGGCAGCCGGTCTGAGCAGCCATCTCCAGGACCTTGATGTTCTTCTCAACGTCCTTGACAGAGACAGCCTCGCCGTTCTGGTAAACAGCATAAGCCTGCTGACCAGCCGCATAGCCGCAGGCAGCACTCACTGCGCCGTCCGCAAACAGTGCGGTATACTCCCCGTCATCGAAAAACTTGGCGAGGATTTCTCCTTTGTTACTCTTTGAAGCCATGGTAAGACCTCCTGCTTTTCTATTTTGAGCTTTTTATTTTGAGCTTTCAAAATTAGTATCATTATACCTTATTTTGAGAGCGTTCACAAGGGCTGAAAGGCCCATTTTGCGGAAAAATTTCACAATCTTTTCCAGGATCAGACGGTTTTTGCGCCGTGAAAGCTGAAAAAACGATCACTTTCTCCGTTTTGCGGGGGCATTGCCGCTGCCCACAGGGCCCTTGGGGCGGCGGGCGGCAGCCTTGGACTGCAGCGCGGCACTGCGGGTCTGGGCGCGGCCCTTGGCGGCGGCGGCACGCAGGCCGTTGACCTCTGCCTTGGTCAGTTCACGGTAGGTGCCGGGCTTGAGCATTCCCAGCTTGACCACGCCCTCGGCGTTGCGCTTCAGGCGGACGACCTCCAGACCAACGGCCTCGCACATGCGGCGGATCTCGCGGTTCTTGCCCTCTTTCAGGGTCATCTCCATCACGGTGCGGCCGGGCTCATCGGTGACGACGTTGATGGCGCAGGGCATGGTCTTGGTGCCATCGTCCAGCACAACGCCGGAGCTCATCTTCAGGATCTGGCTCTCATCGGCCCGGGGCTGCACGGTGACGCGGTACAGCTTGGAGATGCCGCCCGACGGATGAGTGACAGCCTGCGCAAAGGCACCGTCGTTGGTCATCAGCAGCAGGCCCTCGCTGTCCTTGTCCAGGCGGCCCACCGGGTACAGGCGGGCGGGGATATCGCTCACCAGCTCCATGACCGTCTTGCGGCCCAGCTCATCGTTGGCGGTGGTGACATAGCCGCGGGGCTTGTACAGGGCCAGATAATACAGCTGCTGATCCTTCTGGATGTAGATGCGCTGATCGTCCACATGCAGCACATCACGGTGGGGGTCCATCTTGTCGCCCACCTTCACGGGGTGGCCATTGACCTTGACGCGGCCCTCGGCAATGATCTGTTCGGCCGCACGGCGGGAGCACAGGCCCTGCTCGGCCATGATCTTCTGAATACGTTCTTCTGCCATAATAAAAACTCCTTGTGCGCCTCCCGGCGCTCAAAACGCACGCCATAACGTGCTGTATTTCAAACCGCAGGTTGGAAGTCTGCGGTTACGGCTTAAGTTGATGGGGGGTGTGCCGGGAGTTTCTCCGAGGACCGTCCGCTGGGGTGGGACCCTACTGCCGCAGGCAGTAGGGCGGGCGATGGAATGGCCCGATTCGTGTCCGAGAAGAAAGCTACCGGCATACCGCCTAGTCAGAGGGTTCCTGTCAAGGCTTACTCTGCCTTGGGTGCCTCGTCTGCGGGCTTTTCGCCCTTTTTGCTGACTAGCGCAGACACCTTTTCCACCAGCTCCGGCAGCATGGCCAGAGCACGGTCAACACTATTGGAGCCGTCCGTCAGCTGGATGGTGCGCACGCAGCCGTCCTTGATCACCAGAAATGCCACCGGCTGGATGTTGACGCCCGCGCCGGAGCCGCCGCCGAACAGGTCCTTGTTGGCGGCGTTCTTGCCGTCGAAGTCGGTGCCTGCGGAAGCAAAGCCGAACGAGATGCGGGACACCGGCAGGATGGTGGTGCCGTCGTCGGTCTTGATGGGCTTGCCGATGATGGTGTTGGAATCTGCCATCTGGCGGATCTTGTCCATCGTGACGTTCATTAAACCTTGAATCGGATGCTCAGCCATAAAATCGGCCTCCTACTATTATTTTCCGGGAAAACTCCCTCTGGATAGGAGTATACACCATACGATATTATTGTAACACACTTTATAGGAAGACGTCCAGCACTTTTTCGCGCCAGAACTCATACAAAACGCGCACAGCGGCTGCAACGATGAAAAGCAGTCTTGCGCTGAGGTGGAACGACACCCGGTCGGCCACCGTCGGCTCAGCACTGCCGAAGTCCGGCAGGATGCGCAGCTCGTCGAAATCGAGGTAGACGAAGCGGTCGATGACGCCGAGGGACGGGTAGAGCCATGCGTTCAGCCTGCCGTAGGCGCGGGCAGCTTCGGCGGGGTCTTCGCCCCGGACGCCGAGGCAGACCTGGATCTTCGTGACGCGCAGCGAGCCGAAGACGGCTTTCGTCAGCCGCCCGGCACCCCGCAGGATGGTCACGAGGATGTTCAGCGTCAGCTTCGCCTTCTCGCGCGGAGCTGTTTCCTTTTTCGGTCTCTTCGCCTCTTTTGCGGCGGCTTTCTTCCGTTTGCGCTCTTCGCGGCGGGCGCGGAGCTTCGCTTTCAGCTTTCCCCAGAAGCCTTTCGGTTCTTCGGATCCGGCGGGCTTTTCCGGCGCAGGCCACTGGAACACCGGCAGGGTGAGCCCAAGCGCACCGGCCCGGACGGTCAGGACACCGCCCTCCCAGCAGACGTCCGCGCACAGCGGGCAGAGCAGGACGAGGGCCAGCAGCACCAACAGGATAAGGAGCAGGACGCCTGCGATCTTCAGCAGGGTCAGCAGCAGCCAGCCCAGAGCCATCAGGACTCCCATCATGTCGCCGCCTCCCCTTCCTGATCTCCGCGCACCGGCGGCAGGTCTGCCAGCGAGGAAAGGCCGAAGCACCGCAGGAAAACATCCGTGGTGCGGAAGCTCACCGGGTGGCCGGGCAGGTCGAGACGGCCCGCCTCCTCGATGAGGCCCTTCTGCAGCAGGCCGCTGACGCTGGACGAGGAGTCCACGCCGCGCACCTGTTCGATGAAGGCGCGGGAGACGGGCTGGTTGTAGGCGATGACCGTCAGCGTCTCCATGGCCGCCGGGCCGAGAGGCACCGAGCGTCTGGCGTCCAGCAGACGGCGGATGCAGTCGGCCCACTCAGTCTTGGTCGCCAGCTGCCAGCGGGTGTCCAGATGGAGCAGGCAGAGGCCGGAGTCCTCCCGGGCGTAACGGACGCGCAGGTCTTCCAGCGCGGTCTCCACCGTGGTCTGGGGCAGCTGGACGGCAGCGGCAAGCTTATCGGCGCTCACCGGGTCGCCCGCCGCAAAAAGCATCGCCTCTACGGCGGCTTTTATCTGTTTCTGGTTCATTCTTCCTCCTTTGCCTTTTCACGGGGCAGGCGTCCGCGCTGCATGGTCAGCTCTCCCTTGGGGCCGAGGGTGACACGTCCGCCGCGCACCAGTTCCAGCAGGGCCAGAAAGGTAGCCACATTGGTGCTTCGGCTCTGGCTGCGGGCGAAAAGCTGGCTCATCCGGGCCGCACCGCCCGCGATGAGGCGGCGCAGGATGTACACCACCCGGCTGCTCACCGACACCTGCGGGGCTGTCACCAGCGGCTCAAAGACGGCCTGGGTCGGCATCCGCCGGACAGGCGCACGGCCCATCAGGCTCTCCCAGCAGTCGGCCAGCACCTGAGGCAGATGGTTGAGGGCGTAAGTCTCGTCCCGTTCCAGCTGCATCGGCTGTCGGACGAAGGTGGGCGTCGCCTCTGCAGCGGCGCGGAGGGCAGAGGCCATCCGGCGGCACTGGTCGTACTCGATGAGCTGGCCGGTGAGCTCCTGCTTCATCCGCTCGCCCTCGGTGCTCCGGGGCAGCAGCAGATAGCTCTTCATCTCCACGAGGTGAGCTGCCATCTCGATGAAGGAGCTGGAAATGTCGGGGTCTGCGGCCTGCGCGGCCTCCACGGTGCGGGTGTACTGGTCGATCAGCTCGAGGATGGGGATGTTGTGCAGGTCCATCTTGTGCTTTGACACCAGCGCCAGCAGCAGTTCCAGCGGGCCTTCGAACTCTTCCAGATGGAAGGTAAGCTCCTCCGCCATCAGATCACCGCCCCTGCAGACGCATAGTAGGCCGAGTAGGCGATGGTGTCGATGTATTGAGTGCCATTGTCCAACAGGTCCCACACCACATTGTTCATCACGCTGAGGGGTCCGTCCAGAAAGCCGCCCCAGACCGCCGCCAGCAGGACGATGAGGATGACCCGCTCATACTTCATCATGCCGAAGTAGATGCGCTCGGGCAGCACAGCCAGCAGGACGCGGCTGCCGTCCAGCGGCGGCACCGGGATGAGGTTGAACACGGCGAGGCTCACATCCAGATACACTAAGTATTGCAGGAAGAGCGCCAGAAAAATCGTCGCATCGTTGACGGGTGCCCAATAATAGAGCAGCTTCCAGACCACCATCGCAAGGTAGGCCAGGATGAGGTTCGCCACCGGGCCGGCCAGCGCCGTGAGGGCCATGCCCTGCTTCGGGTTTTTGAAGTTGCGGGGGTCGGTGGAGACAGGCTTTGCCCAGCCCACGCCTGCGAACACCATGCAGAGCGTTCCCAGCAGATCGAAGTGGCGGAAGGGGTTCAGCGACAGTCTCCCCTGCTGCTTGGCTGTGGGGTCGCCCAGCAGCCATGCGGCCAGCGCGTGGCCCGCCTCGTGGAAAGGGATGACGGTCAGGGCGGCCAGCACCCGTGCGAGAGTATAAAACATTCTTGGGGTCATGGTGTTCTCCTGTTTTCTATAAGATATACGCATTTATTGTACTATTTTTTTCGCCTTTAGACAAGCGTTTGGGCTGTAGACGAAAAAAAGCCGCAAAAAAATCGAAAAGGGACTTGCTTTTTGGCGGCAGTTCTGGTAAAATAGTCAAGCTGATTATTTTGATTCCATACTTCACTGTAGGAGGTGCAAGTACCATGGCTAAGTGTGAATGCTGCGGCAAGGGTGTTACCTTCGGTATCAAGGTCTCCCACTCTCATCGCCGTTCCAACCGTACCTGGAAGCCGAATGTCCGTCGTGTCAAGGCGGTCGTGGAGGGTTCTCCCAAGTATATCTACGCATGCTCCCGTTGCCTGCGCGCTGGCAAAGTCACCCGCGCTGTCTAAGCTGATGCGTATTGCCGGTCACTTTGTCGAGTGGCCGGCTTTTCATTTTATCTCGGAACATGGGAGGAAACAAAAGATGGCTCTGCCGAGCGACCCGATCATGCTTTTGAGCGTGGTCAACCTGAAACTGCGCGATTTTTACCCCAGCCTCGACGCCCTCTGCGACGACATGGACGCCGACAGGGACGCCCTGTGCAAGACACTTTCCGCCGTGGGCTATGCCTACGACGCGGCACGCAATCAATTCATCTGACAGGAGGAGCATTTTCATGATGGAAGGCACTTATTATAAGGAGTGGAGCGCGGTGCTCGACCGCGAGATGGAGTTCAAGGTCTACGGCCACGGCGGTGTGCCGGTGCTGGCACTGCCCGCCCGGGGCGGCCGCTTCTACGACTGGGAGAACAACGGGATGCCCGACGCAGCGGCCCGTCTGCTGCACGAGGGCAAAATTCAGCTCTTCTGCGCCGACAGCATCGACGGCGAGAGCCTGCTGGCCGGCAATGAGTCTCCCCGCCGCCGGGCCGAGATGCAGGAGAAGTATTTCGTCTACCTCACCAGCGAGCTGGCCGCACGCATCGCGGAGCTGAATGCCCCCGAGAGCAAAGAGAAGCCCCTCATCTGGTGCGTGGGCGTGGACACCGGCGCCTATCAGGCCGTCCAGTGCCGCCTGCGCCGTCCCCGGACCTTTGCGGGTGCAATGGGCCTCTCCGGCCTCTACGATATGGGCCGCTTCCTCGGCAGCGCAGAGGACGACCTCGTCCTCCGCAGCAGCCCCCTCGCCGCTCTGCACAAGAACGGCATCTGCGACAAGAATGTTCTGTCCAAGGCCGAGGAGAACAGTCTGCTGCTCTGCGTGGGTCAGGGCGGCTATGAAGGCGATGCCCTCGCCGACACCCAGGCTCTGGCCGACACCCTGAGCGAAGTCGGCTTCCCCTGCCACCTCGAAGTCTGGGGCGGCGACGTCTCCCACGACTGGTACTGGTGGGGCAAGGAGTTCGGGATGTTTGCCGAGCGTCTGTTCGGCTGAGCGTAAGGAGGATGCGGTATGTCTGAATTCATCGTCGGCGCACGCGGCCACGATTTTGGCCGTCGCAGCGTGGAAGAACTGCTCAGTTCCATCGGGGACGCAGGGTTCCGCTGCACCCAGCTGGCCTACACCAAGGCCGTGGAGGGCGTCAAAAGCTATGCAGACGTGACCCCTGAGCTGGTGGCCGCCACCAATGCCGCCGTCCAGAAGATCGGCGTGTCCATCGCCGTGGACGGCACCTACGTTGAGCTGAGCTATGCGGACGAGGACAAGCGCCGCGCCGAGGTGGCGAAAGCCCTGAGCCAGGTGCCGGTGGCAAAAGCGCTCCGCGCCGGCTGCATGGGCAGCGAGACCACCAACATGGCAAAGCAGCCCACCGTCAGCCGCAGGGAAGCGCAGGAAGCACTGCTTCGCAGCCTGGGCGAGATCCTGCCCGTCTGCGAGGAGCAGGGCGTGCTCTTCGCGGTGGAGTGCGTCTACTACCACGCCATGAACACCCCCGAGGCCGTCAAGATGGTGCTGGACACCATCGCCAGCCCCAATCTGCGGGTCATCTGCGATCTGGCGAACTACGTCGGCCCCGAGAACGCCTCGGTGGACGCACAGCGCCGCCTCTGGGACAAAGTCGGCAGCTGGTACGGCGACAAGATCGTGGCCGTCCACTTCAAGGGTCAGAACTTCAAGCCCGACGGCACCCTCTACTCCACCAGCCTCGAGGACTCCTGTGTGGACTACAAGGGCGGCTTCGAGATGCTGCGCACCCTGCCCCAGCCCGTCCTTCCCGTCCTGCGGGAAGAGGCTGTCCCGGCCCGCGCCGCCAGCGATATTGCGTTCATGAAGAGCTTTTTCTGAAGCTTCTGAAATAAAAATAAGAGGCTGTTGGACAACCTCTCAGTCTGCTTCGCAGACAGCTCCCCTACCGAGGGGAGGTGGCACGGCGAAAGCCGTGACGGAGAGGTTGAAGCCAACGGCCTCTTTTTGTTTAATCCGTATCGTATTCCACGCCGCCCTGCGCGGCATCCCCGCCGGCGGGCGTCCCGGTATCCGACGGCGCTTCCGGTTCCACCGGGGCATCGGCGGGGACATCGCCTGCGATATAGAGCACGATGGTAGTTCCCACCTCCACCATGCTCCCGGCGTCCTCGCTGGCCGACACGACGCAGCCCGCCGCCTCAGAGCCGTCGTTGACGACCGTAAAGCAGGTGGCATTCAGACCCTTGGTGGCCAGCTCCTGCACGGCGCTGTCCTGGGTCTGGCCGATGACGTCGGGCATCTCCATCATCTGGGGGCCTCGGCTGACCACGAGGCTGACGGTGTCCCCCTTCTGGATGACCTCGCCCGCCTCCGGCGACTGCCGGATGATGCGGCCCTTCTCCACCGTGTCGCTGTATTCCAGCGTGACGTAGAAGAGATACTCGTCGATATAGCTGCGGTTGTTGCGCACCTCGGCGTCATAGTCGCGGCCCACGAGATCCGGCGTCAGGGTGACGTTTTCGTTCACCGGCTCACTCGCCGCCTCGCTGACGGACTCCGGAGCGATCACTTCCGGCGGCTTCTCGCTCTGATGGCTCAGCAGGCCCCAGAGGGTCAGCAGGATGAGGACGCTGAGCAGAATAACGATGCCCGCCAGAAGATTTCGGACGCTCAGCAGCTCAGCCTTCGCGGGCGCTTTCGGCTCCTGCGGCGCGGGGGCGGGCGGGTCCAGCGCTTCCATGCTGCGGGACAATTCCTCCGCATACTCCCGCTCCGAGAGGGCGCGGAAAAGCTGCTGCACCGTCTGGATGCGCTCCACCGGCTTGAGCCGGAGTCCCAGATACAGCGTCTCGGAGACGTAAGCCGGCACCGACGGCGTCACCGTGCGGGCCTTGGGGTTGGAGTCGGAGACGAGGCGCTGTGCCGCCGGGACGGGGCTCAGCCCGCAGACCATCCGGTAGAACACCGCCGCGAGGCTGTATTCGTCGGTGTAGCGGCCCTCGAACTCGGCGGTGGAATACTGCTCCGGGGCGGAATAGCCCTCGTACAGTTGCTCGTGGAGGCCGCTGCCCGCCGTGCGCAGCCCCACTGTCGCGTAGCCGGTGAGCCGGGCGCGGCCATTGTCCATGATGCGGATGTTGGCCGGGCAGATGCCCCGGTGTACGAGGCCCACCTGATGCATGGCCTCCACCCCGTTGAACACCGGTTCCAGCATAGCGCAGGCCTGCTGGGGCGTCACGGTGCCGTGCTCCTCCAGCCACTTCTGGAGCGGACGGCCGCCGGGGTTCTCCATGACGGCGTAGACCGTGTTGTTCTCTTCAAAGACGTCCAGCACGGCCTCCAGGCCGTTGGCCGGGGTGATGCGCTGGATGAAGCGGTAGAGGTCGGCAAAATCCATCCGGGTGGTCTTGAACAGCACCTCGCTGCCCGGCTTCGGGCGGAGGATGCAGTCCCTCCCCCGCTCTGCCGCCAGCGTCAGGGGCATATACTCCTTGATGGTCACCCGGAAAGGGCCATTGTTCTCCACGCCCCGGTAGAGGATGCCCTCGCCGTCCACGCTCTGGATGTCGCCCACGGTATACCGGCCTGCCAGCACGGTGCCTGCCGGAAGACTGCCCGACGGGTTGCGCCCTGCAAGTTCCCGGCCGCAGTGGGGACACTGCTCCTCCCCCGCTTCCAGCTCCTGCATACAGTATGGACAAATGCGTCGTTGCTCCATGTCGGCCCCTCCCCGTAATGTTTTGTACTGTTTATTATAGCATAGCCGACGGGAAAATGGTACCCTACCGCCATGAACTTCAGAAGCACGGGATCATCCAGTATATCCACTCTTTTCGTTCATCCGTATATCGTAAAAATCTCTCATTCGGGTGTTTAAGATGCCCCTCGCCAAAACTGTCTGCAACTTCTCGGCTAATATAGTTTCCAAATTATACGACCATAGACTGATAGAACGATCTTCCAGCAAGAGATCATAATTGAACTCGATTGCCCGTGGGGTAATCACGTCGCCCGTGGAAATGTCAATTTTCAAAGGCGTAATCAATCTTCCCACATTGGCGTTCATGGTAACGCGGATTCCCGGATACTCCATTTCATCCATGATATTGGAAACATCTTTAACCTCAAAAGAAACACCATCGTCAAGGTCAATATCTTTGACCTGATTGACAACTCGCAAGGCATCCTCCGCAGACAGATTTAGATTTTTCATGCTGGTGTCTATGTCCATCGTGGAACGGTGCGCAACACCAATCATTGCCGTAACTAGTATTCCGCCTTTGATAATGAAGTTATCCCGATATTCTGATTGTGCCAGTCTTTCCAGAAAACGCTCCATCATATAGATTCGCATGAGTGTCCTTGCGTCTGCATTGTTCTGTTTTGCAGCGCTCTTGATACGCCCTTTTATCTGTTCAGGTGTAAATCCCATTTACAGTAGTACCTCCATATAATTTCGGATGATCTTATCCACTCGAAATAGCTTTGCATACTTCATCAGTTTATTAAGGTCCTTATCTTTTCTCCCGACATACGCTTTTAATACTGCATTGAAATCCTGTACTTCTATATATCAAAAACTGTCGTCAATCGAAACCTCGGAATAACATGCTGTATTTCTTTCTTTGAATCCATTACTCTATTCCATCCTCACATTTTTATCGCTAATGTTGCATCTATTCCCTTATGGATAAAAACAAACCTACGGCGGGTCGCACAAAGGCAATCCACCGTAGGCTTGAACTCTCCTTCAATCTTTATTTGCTACTCCTTTTTGTGGGTCAAAACAGAGCTTCCAAAAGCCTCCTACATATAACCCCCAGGATTTTCCGCTTCTTGCAGTTTTTCAACAAATAAAACATTTGAAGGACAACTCAAGCCGTCAAAACCCTTTAGTTATCGTAGGTTTTCTTGGTTGACCCTATTATTTCACACTCCCCATCTGGATTTAAGTAAACCGTTCCACCGAGTTTATGAATCTCCTGATAAAAATGGCCTGCAAATGGTCCAATACGGCAAGCCATTATGTAAACAATTGGGTGAGGGATGTGATTCTTCTTGATATGCTCACAGCAAGCCTTCAGTGCAGCTACATCATAGTAAATCGCTTGAGCAGGGCCAATCTGTGGGACGTCAATCTTAAAGCAATGTGCATTGTGAAGCTCAAATTCATGGTCATTGATTTTAGTCACACCATCAAATTTAGTTTCATCCATGCAGCCGTCACCGTTGGCTTTGCAGGCAACGTGATATTTAATGTTTTTCTTGTTCTGGTGGTGCTCTGTGAGCTTGTACACAAAGGTCTCATAGCCGCCATACGCACCCAACGACTTCGCACCCACAAGATATACATGTTGAACGTCTTTCCTTGATTCCATTCCTCTATCCATCCTTTTAACTTTTATATCTATGTATCATCCTTAACTTCGGATGATTCCAACCTTTTAAAGCATCCCCCGCACTTTATTCGCTCCATCGAGTTTTTGCCGTCCCAACCCAATCTTTTACTCCCCATGCCCCAACAAACATACCTTGAAGGTCTTAAAAATAATCTTCCAATCCACCCAGAAGCTGCGCTCCTTGACATACTTCACATCAAGATCCATCCATTCCTCAAAGGAGAGGTCGTTACGATGCGGGGCGATCTGCCAATAGCAGCTCAAGCCGGGGGTCACATACAGGCGCTGCTTTTCGTAGTCGCCATACTGTTCTACCTCGCGGGGAAGTGCCGGGCGGGGACCGACAATGCTCATATCGCCCTTCAGGATGTTCCACAGCTGGGGCAGCTCATCGAGGCTGGTCTTGCGGATAAACTTGCCCACACGGGTAATGCGGGGGTCGTCCTTGATCTTGAACACAGGACCATCCATCTCGTTCTGGTCAAGCAGGTCATCCAGCTTTGCCTCTGCGTTGGGGCACATAGAGCGGAACTTATAGAACTTGAAGGGCTTGCCGTTGCGGCCGATACGCTCCTGACTGAAGACAGGACCCGCAGACGGGTCATCCACCACAATTGCGATTGCCGTAGCCAGCATAACCGGCGACAGCACCACCAGCGCCAGTGCAGACAGGATCACATCCTGCGTTCTGCGGTCAATCCAGTAAAGACGATGATCCTTCAGATTTTGCTCTCGGTCGATCTCGACCGGCTTTTCAATCGTAATCGCTGCCATTTCCATCTCACACCCCATTTTTCCATAATACTTAAACGCATCCCTTGGATGGTAAAACCAATTTATAAAGTGTGATGCCCACACTCTTCCAAGTCTTTTCCCTTACTGTCGTACCCTTTCGGCGCAACAATCATATTTCTACTTTTCTCCGTTTTATTGAGTACACCTGTCTTGCTTTTGCAATCATTGAAGTGTCGCCTTGTATTGCCGTGTTCACAAAGTGTGGTTATCATCTATTTTCTAAGTGTTGCTTTGTAGTGCGATGTCCATTTTCAATTCATTAACCCCAAGTCGACATCTTCGCACCTTTACTCAATACATCAGCACTTAGTTCTTATTTATCGCAATCCCGTTGTTTTTGTATGATATTATCATTGCAACTACCTTTACTTAACACTTCAGCACTTAGCGTTTCTATATGTACCCTCGTTTTGCTTTTTGTACTGCCAATAGTGGAATTTTTTCATGCTATTGAAAAAAACAGCATTTTTGCATGATACATTTATCCATTTTTGCTATGTATCTCCCACCATCCATACAACCATCAAAACTCAACTGATTCTTTGGAGTAGACATTTGTCGGGGCCGCAATCACAACAAAATCCGCATCCGAATAAGCAGCCTTTGCATACATCCAAGGTTTCAGGCGGACCTAGATTTTTTCGATGTAATCATCCAGAATCGGAGACTTCCGGTTGTTGTGCTGGGAAAGCAGAGTCGCAATCGACAAACCAACATAGCCCCCTGATGTCAAGATAGGGACAACAATTTTTTCAAAAAAAGCAAAAAATAAGCCGCATAAAGTTTCCCATTGGGTTAAAACCATTGGGAAGCCCTATGCGGCTTATTCGTACTTATTTTAATTATTAGACAATTTCAAATTCAATATCATGAACTTTCGGTTCAATATATTCCGAACACATCAGTGAAACGCTTACTTTGAATTTTCCTTTTCTAGCCGGAACAATATATATCCCATCAAACTCGGTATCATCTTTATGTGGCAACTGATTGCATTCAGCAAATATTGAGTTATCTCGTATACTGCATCATCTGGAAGTTGAATTGCATCCAGTTTTCTAGTGAACAGTTCGATCATCGCTGGATAACGGTTTGACATCGGGTGACTGAACCGATAAAACTGCGGCATACCAGAGCTTTTATTACAATGTTCGTATCCAGCCTGTTTTACATAGTCCCAGAATTTTCTTCCAAAAGCCGCATCCACGGCTTCAATAATTAGAACAAGGTCAATGTCTTTTGTTGCACGGAAGTCTAAGCCTTCTTCCGTCATCAAGATGTCACACGCAGTTCCACCGATAATTGCATACTGGCTTTCGTTACCCTTGAACCATTCCTTAAAGCTTTCAATCCCTGTTACCATCTATCTTCCTCCACAGATTATTTAACATTTCTTCTACTGCTTCTTCTACCCGTTCATCTGCATCTTCCTTGAGCGATAATGCTAGAGAAAGTCCATCGACCATTTTTTCCTTCGATAATTTTCGTGGGTCATATCTCCACATTTCAACAGTCACCTGTGAATTTGAGTCCTGTAAATCCTTGGTCATGCAGTAATTCCACTGAGATACTTTTTCTGAAGCATAGCACCGAACACTAGGCGCATTGAGCATCGAATACTCCGCCAATGCGGAATATCCGCTCTCCAACAATTCAGTCTTTACTTCCTCGCATGGAACATAGACCGTCCTTTTCACAGGATTGAGCAGAACTTTCTCTGCTTTGTAAAACAACTCTTTGGCGGAGTTTTCCGAAAACAGTATCTTCTGCACTCCAATTTTTCTTGATCGCAGAAATCCCATTCCTTCAAGTTGTTTAGAAGCTCTGGAAATAGATGTTGGTGTCAAATCCAAATCTTTTGCAGCTTGACTTGTGGACAGCTCCTTTGCTCCCTCATAAATAAAATAAAGCAACAGCATCTGTGCCGATGGCAAGATTTCTTCTCTGTCACTCTTTTCTGCATCACAGCGTTCCTGCAAATATGCTGCCATAAAGGGCAGATAAATTTGCTTTCCATCCACAATAAATGCTATTTTCTCTCGAAGCAAATACTCTTTCTGCCGTGCAGTGATCTGTTCCAATACTAAAATCACAGGACAATCCGCAACCTTTTTCACACGTTCCAGATGCTTTTTTAATGTTTCCACCTGCTCCAATTCGGTTTTAGGATACAAAAAAACGGTTTTTTGACCATTCAGAGATACTTTCTGTGAATCATACCTTGTACTGATGAAGTTTGGCAAATGCTCTAAAGCTTTATTTTCATATAGCACTTCAATTCCTAAAACCCGCTTAAGGTATTCCACTCTATCGCCTCCATTCATAACTCTTTTTCTGTATTATAACTCATTTTAAGTTAAGATACAATATCAAAGTTATGATTATCCAAGTCCAACTATTGAGACACCAATATTTTCCAAGCAATTTTGCTTTCATTTCACTTCTTGATACCCCTCCCGTGCCGTGCTATACTATTATCAAATCAAATATTGAGGGAGTGCATTGTCATGAGCAAAAAGCTTGTTGCCTATTTTTCTGCCAGCGGCATTACCGCAAAAGTTGCCGAAGATTTAGCAGATGCCATCGGTGCAGACATTTTTGAAATCCGTCCCGAAGTCCCTTACACAAAAGCCGATCTGAACTGGATGGATAAGAAATCCCGCAGCACTATTGAAATGAGCAATCCCGATTTCCGCCCTGCCATCGCCGTCAAACGCGACAACATGGATGAATACGATACGATTTTTGTCGGATTTCCTATCTGGTGGTACGTTGCCCCTACAATCATCAATACATTTCTGGAAAGCTATGACCTAAAGAATAAAACCATTATTCCATTCGCCACTTCCGGTAGCAGCGATATGGGCAAGACCAATGAAAAGCTTGCTCCTAGCTGCCCTGGTTCCAAGCTCCTACATGGAAAGGTATTTAACGCTTCCTCAACCAAAGCCGATTTGTCCGCATGGGTAGATAGTTTAAATTTCTAAAGAGGAAATACCATGAACATCTTTGAAGAAAAGACCGACAGCGAACTGCTTTCCTATTTTTCTGATTATCAAAAGCTGTGTTCCCTTGACAAATATTTCGCAAATAAGCCTTAACACCTGCAACTTGACAGGGGGTTCCAACAAATAAAACTTTTCTTGATGAAGATTAGGAATTAAATATTGCATACGGACAACATTTGCCCAAGAAATAAATGGCACACTAACTGCCAGAAGTTTCGTAATGGTAACACTAGGTAAAAATGCATCACCATAAAAAAACGGAATAAACACATCAGCTATAGAATAAATGCCAAAGGATATAGCAAAAGCAATAAACATCGTGACTTCAATTGATTTCAGCAAATATTCTTTCTGTTTTCTTATTTCACCATTAGCAACTAAGTTTGACATTTTAGGCAACATAACTGCTCCCAATGATCCTACAACGCCCAAGCATGTAGTTATTAACTTATCTGCATTTTCATAATACCCAACTTCGGTCATATTGCTTAGCGCACCAATCATTACCTTATCCATAACACGATAAACACTCGTTGCAATAATTGGAATAAATAAAATCAAAACTGCTTTAAAATGGGATAAAGAATCTTTTATCGATACAATTGAAAAAGAAACATATGATTTAACATTTGATAAAACAGCAAACAAGCCCACGGCGGATTGCTCAATGGCAATCCACCGTAGGCTCGATTCGTTCTCCTTAATTTTTTACTTGCTGCTCATTTTGTGGGTCAAAACAGAGCTGCACCAAAGCCTCCCACCTATAACCTCTGGATTTCAGCTTCTCCGCAGCCTGTCAGCAAATAAACACTTTTGTTGAACGAGTCGAGCCGTCAAACCCCTTTAGTTATCGTGGTTTTTCTTGGTTGACCCTATGCGGTTGTCAAGTAAGGAACAAAAATTTTTGTAAAAAAAGCCCTACAAGGCTTTCAATCGGTTCATACACCAATTTGAGCCTTGTAGGGCTTATCTTCTTATTCATAATTCGGGTCTTAACCTGACTACAGATGGTATTATTCCAGCACACACCAATTGCCTGAACTGAAATACACCGCTCCCACGTACAGCATTTTTATGGACGAAGACCCTTTACAAGAGTCTGAAATTCCTGTTCTGTATCCACAAAGTGGTAAGGCGCATACTCACCATACGCTGTTGGCCTGCTGATTGTTACAAGCTGTACTCCCTTATATCCAACCTCTCTGTTCAATTCTCTTTTTAATTCCACCAGATGCTTTCCATGCGTCGTTTTTAGAGCAAAACAACCATGTGCATTACGATCTTTTGCTACCAAATAGCACATTATTCAGCACCTCCTTAAATTCATGTTCATTCCGAATCAATCCATTTTCATACTTTTCACGCATTATCTCCCCTGTTTCCACGGGATAATTCTTTTTGTACAGATAATCGTGAAGCCAGTTATTTAATTGCCTATCAAACAACGTATTAAATTGGATTTCTATGGGGTAATGTCTTCCACTTTTCTGATAGTACACATGGACACCCCTGTAACCATCATCCACTGCCTTTCCTTTTGCCATATCAGCAATCCGGAACGGTGAAAACTCTTCTTCTAATATTTGATCGTAGCTATCACAAAAAGCCCGGAAGCCCAGAATATCATTAAACACTTTTCGTGTCTGATGATTCGGATAGTAACGATCATACTTCAAAAGTATAGAATCCAAGCTCTTAACCCTGTAGTCTAGCGCAATATTAGAAAGGATTTCCTGTTCATCCAACCACTCAGTCATCGAAATCAGTTCAGCAATTAACAAATCCTTATCAAAATAATGCAAGTTCTTCTTCAACGGAATTCCCAAATGCGACTCAAATGATAGTGCATCTAAAATTCCCACCGATAAGCCATTCATTTTCAGCAATTGCTCATTCATAGAGATGCCCCACTGCTTATTAGGATTCTTATGTTATCGGTTTTCAACTAATTGAGCCTCGTATAGCCTATCTGCTTATTCGATATAGTTTTAGTGACCAGCTGTTTTTAGCAGCCTTATCATCACTCAAATTATATTTCGTCTGAGTTATCGCATAAGCAAGCTGGTTTTCCATCAGCATTCACTTCCCAGCAACAGGTTCAACGGGAGTGTATACTCTCCCTATTGTGCTTCCATCTTACCATAAAACGCTTTGCATATCAAGCTTACAGATATAAACTTTTCGGCATAGATTTGTCCATATTGCTCTTTTTTCGGCATCATGCCGTCATTTAAATTGATGTTTTCCCCTGTCACCAAATCGTTTGCCTTCAATAGTTTTCAATTCTTCAAGGTAATAGTCACCATGATAGAATTTAGAAGCATCCATATCAAGAGCTTCAATTACTCGACACGCCAAGCCAAAAGAAGAAGTCAAAATGTTTCTTTCCCCAGATTCCAGCCTTTGATATTGACGTAATGTTATTTTTGCGCGATCAGCAACCTCTTGTTGCGTCAGCCTTAATATTTGTCGTTTTTCCGATAAGACAGCTGCTGCTGTTGGAATTATCGTTTGAAAGCCATCTAAAATTCCGGCACTCATAATATTGGCTCCCTTCGTCACGTCCATTTGGACGTATTATACGACCAAATGGACGTGATGTCAAGTTGTACATCTTTTAGGCGAGAAAGTACTTTATTCACCATTTTTGAGCGAAATGATAACTGCATTTTTCTCAGCATCATACCGCCCCTTAAATTGATGGTCTTTTCCTGCTGCCAGACCATTTGCCTCCAGCAACGCCTGAATGAACTGTATTCCGTTAATCATCATTCGGCACTGTCCATCGGTCAACAGCCTGTCTGGAACCTTAAAGGACATGGGAAGTTCAGCGGTGCACGGAGTAATCGCAATAGACTTCCGATCTTTCCTCTGCAAAACGCAGATATAGGCCGGACTCCCAAGAATACGGATAACATCTTTCCCAACATTCATTCTCCGGCTTTCCGCCGGAATTGTCACTCGCAGGTTCATAACTCGCCCAGAATTCATGTCGGCATTCCTCTCTTAGCAATCTCATTGCCCGATTGTTGTACGTTTTCAAGCTGTCCCGATAAATCTGGCAAAGGTATATTTTCAGATTCTTCACGTTGCGGAATCGGTATTGAAGTAGTGCCTGCTTCCCGTTCGGGCTCATCCAATACAGTAGAACTCTGATACCCAATGAAGTCTTCAAACATGTTCATCTGATGATCTGCAATGTAGTCATTATAAGATTTTCCGATACGGTTCTTATAGGCATCCGGGAAGAATTTCATCTGCTTTTTCTTCATTTCACCAGTAAGCGGATCTGTATATTCCTGTGGCTTCGGGGTGAACATGATTGCTTCTTCCAGATCAAACAACATACAAAGACCCTGATCTGAATTAGCCACCCGTCCAAGCACTTTATAACGGCATTCCCGATTCCAGTTCATGAGCCTGAAGATATTTTCCACAAATTCCAATGATGTAATATCCTTATTCACCCAGTTTTCGTCCTTCCGTCTTGCCCATTCAACAGATGCACTGTCCTCTTCCGGGCACATAATCAACGCAAGCCGCTTCTTATTGGGGTGCAAAATCGGAAGGACATACTTGATTCCTTCAAAAAGCCGAATGCACGCCATATTAAATTTCATAACACCATATTTTATGCTCACTGCAGGTTTATTCAGCATGGAAAACTGGGTGCGCGGCGGAAGTTCATAGCCATCGAACTTTTCGTACTCCAGTTCTCTTTTATGTTCTTTCCGTATCTGTGCAAGTTCACGAATCAAGGAGATTTCCCGAACGCTCAGTTCCTGCGTCCTGCTTTTTTCTTCCATTCTATAAGTTCCTCCTACATCGACATCAAAAGATCATCCAGTTCACGTTGAACTTCATTTCTGCTTGGAATTGCACCAATCATGGGATTTTCTACGACTTGGCCGGATTCCATCACATCACTAACTGTAATGCTCTGAAGCCATTTACTCCGATATAACCGACATTTCAAATTTATCGAACACTCTTCAGCCTGTTCATACTGATTTTTCCCAGTCAAAATCCGGGACTCATCTAATTCAAAAATCAGAAATTTTGCATTTCCCTGACCCCGGCAGATACCACGGCACTGATAGCGGCAATTCCTTCTCCAGTTCAACGTTTGAAAGACAAGACCAGAAAACGCTCTGGCTGAAAAAGCACTATGAACGTCATTGTCCTCGCGCCAGTGCATCGCCGTTGAAAAGTCATGATTGCTCTTTCGCAAAATCACGACCTGCAGAATCGGATGATAGAGTAGTTCCACATACTCGCAGTCGTCCAACCGGGTATGGCAGGCCTTGCTGAAACGGATTCCATTTTTTGAGATTGTTATGACCGGGCTGCTCTGGTTGATAAAGCAAGTACCTGAAACCGTCAGATAATCAGATAACAATACCATATCCGACTTCTTTCCAGACCGCATTTCCGTCATATCGTTCAGTTCGACCACTTCTTCCGGCAGATAGGCATTCAGGCAAAGGCTGCGGATGCTTTCGGCATTGATGCCACTCCAGTTCGGATGGATGCCAACAAAGCCTTTCAATGTTCCCTGCTGGATCACCACAATATCCTGCACACCGCACTTCTTCCTGCTGGATGCCACCAGATGTGCAGCCCGTGCAATTTCCGGCGAAACGATTGCTTCATGGTGTTCCGGAACATAGGCAGAGCAGCGATTCCCATTGTTCTTCGTCACCTTGCCCAGCTTGTAGTCCACTACAATGCTCTTCCGGGCTTCCAGATCACCCCAGCGGCGTTCATTTTTCATGATGTTTG
>OODS01000937.1_pt1 | contig 21006 bp, 21 predicted proteins | sample 1671531 | NCBI WGS metagenome assembly OODS01 (sample SAMN06348166, study PRJEB24527) | human gut metagenome | biome: human gut; feature: ankylosing spondylitis patient; material: feces | host: Homo sapiens | place: China | collected 2015-10 | reverse complement strand
ATCTCCGATCTCCTTTTTTGAATTTACAATGCGGGTGGATTGAAGCAGAGAGGGATTACGGCATGGACCAGCGGAAAATATAGGAGGTCCATGCGTTCATCCGCAAGCAATTACTTCTTCAAAAAATAGGCGATCCCCCGCAGGACAAAGTCCACACAAGGGATCGCAACACTATTGCCCAACGCTTTATATCGGGCTGAATCCGACGCACCCGGAAGATCGGTCCAGCCATCTGGGAAGCCCTGGAGCCGCTCACACTCCATCGGCGTCAGGCGGCGGATGAGCTGACCGGTGCGTACCGGATGAATGGAATTGAGAGAGTTCCCGCTGGTGCCATGCTGGAGCGTACCGCAGATATCCCCGTTTTCATTGCCGTTTCTGCAGTCCAATCCGGCTACTTCCATAACAAGGTCCGTAGCATCCTTGTGCTGCCGGGCGCTCTGGGTGCTGACCACCTCGTCCGGATGAAAGACATCCACTCGCTGGCGGCTGAATACCGTGTGTTCATGGGCAATCAATGGCAGGTTGTTTCCGCCGGTCCCATACCTGGCAGACATGGTGGGAGCAACCGGGTGCGGTCCGGTATAGCGGGAGTCGATGCCGTGGTTTTCAAAGAGAACAGGTTGATTATTACCGCTTGTGCCTGCCGCAGCAGTAATGGCCGGACAGAGGTCAACCTCTATCTCTGCGCCACCCTGCTGGGTGGCTAATACCAACGGCTGATGCCCATGCTCCTGCGACCGGAGCGTACCGGCCACATCTTCACTGCAGTCCATCACACTGCCCCCCTGATCATTGAGGCATAGGACGGAAGGCACCATATTGGAGCCGCTTTCAGAGGCTTTCAGGGTAGGAGCGCATTCTGCCTGATAGCCGATCCCACCAGCTTCCGCACCCTGGCCAGCAGAAAATCCAGCAGCAAAAATACATGGATATCCTTGTCCGGCCTGCCCTCCGCCGGCAGTCAGTGCGGTGTGGCAATCGGGAGTCAGAAAGCAATCGCCGTTTCCTTTACTGACGATTCCAGCCACAAAGGTCTGCTGTTTCATTCCGGGCTGGGCGCCGAGGGCGGCGGCCACATCGTGCAGATCCCGTACCTCATCCCTCTGGTTTGCAGCGAAGGCCATCGGTTCAGCGAGAAAAGTCTGCATCTGCATATTGGTGAGCTGACCGTCCGGCCGCATGAGCCCCGCTTGGATCTTAAGCGCACGCGCCAGCATCTTCGGCAGCTCCTTGCCGCGCTCAAAGGCGCGGCGCAGGATGCCCAGACAGGCGGTTTTCGATAAATAATACTTTAGAGACGGGTACGCTTCCAGTATGCCAGACAGTGAGACGCGGATCGGGCGGCGGGGCGCGGCCCCGGTATTGAGGGGCCGCTTGCCTTCCCGCCATGGAGATCGGAGCTCCCAATGGCGCTGTCCAAAGAGATCCACGGGAGAGGACAGCAGATCCAAGTGGAAATACGGGATCGAAACCAGTTCGGAGTCCGGCTTGCCCGGTCTGCGCTTGGGCGGTGCTCCGCCCCTTTCAGCCGTGTCTAACCCAAGCATCGTCATCTGCCCGTTCGTGTCGAATCGGTACATCTATGAGACCTCCTTCCCGCTGTTTTCCGTTTCGTCAAATACATCAAATAAAAGCTGGGGCGCAAGCGGCCCGGCGAAGTCCGCAAGCAGAAAAATGCGCTTGCGGCGCTGCGCGACGCCACACAATTGCGCGTCCAGACAGCGCCACGCAATAGAAAACATATCGCCTGCCGTGAGATCACCGACATCGGGCCATCCGTAAGGATAGGGGCCTGGGATAAGTTCGTTGGGAAAGCAGATCCGCACGATCTCCTCCAGCACAATCCGAAAGTCCTCATACTTCGGTTTTCCGCTTGAAAAAGCCCCCGGCAATAGTGATAGGTAATCCTTTGAGGCAATCTCTGGATTTTCCCCCACTCCACACCGTGCATGAGAGTTTCCCCTCACACGGCGTTCCATCGGGATAACAGCATTTTGTTTCAAACACAATTTACACACTTCGTTGCGGGTAGATGGTTTTAGATTGCGTTCAGATTTGCTTGTTTTCGCAGTTTGTTGAGCTTATTTCGCTGTTGATCATCCAGCCGCAGGGTTTGGAGCAGACGGGAAATGGTCTTTTCATCAGTGGCATGAACAAGTTGATGGATAGCCTCACTGACTATAACAAGATTTGCGTAGGCATCTGTTCCGCCTGCCGACTTAGGCCGCTTGTGATGGCAGTGAATTTCATGGAGTGCGAGCGTTCTGCCTGTAACAGCGCATTTTCCATACTGTGCCGCATATAGGGAAATACGGTTGTCCGCATACTCCACAGACTGCCCCAGCCTCGGATTACGCATCAGCCATGTGAGAATTTCAATATTGACACCAAGCATCCGATGAATTTCCTCTCGTCCACTCTCTGTGTAGCGATTGATGCTCCGTTTTTTCCCCAATGGGTTCTTATGCCGGATATATCCTGCGGGTATAAGCGGATGTCCTTTCAGAAAGCGAATTTGGCTGCTGTTGCCGTATTTACTCTTGATGTAGCCCTTTTCTAATTTACCCTGTTTGCTTAGTCCCTGCTTACCCAAACGGTTTTTCATTTGCTTGCCGATGGCGAATGCAATGGGCGAGAAGTCCAGATTGACGCAGGTAGCAGCACGATAATAATTGTGCATTCCAATTACGATGGAGTTGTAACGGAAGATTTGCTTACGCTGGTCTTGCTCGCTTTTCGGATGTTGAATTTCCTTAATACACTTCGCCAGTTGGTCTTTTACCCTTTTCTGCGCTTTATCGCTCATGTGAGACCGAACGACATACTTATCTCCCTTGCGCTGTGCTTTCATCTTGAATCCCAGATATTCCGAATAGTGGCGCTTTAGGTTCACCACCTTAGATTTTTCTGGGCTGATGTCCAGTTTCAACCGCTCCTTTAGCCATTGCGTTGTTGCCGCATATAAACAAAATGCGTCTTTGCGGTTTCGACAGAACAGCTTGAAATCGTCGGCATATCGAACGATGAATACAGGCTTTAGGTTGCTTTCACGCAGCAATCGGTACTGATAGCCACGGTTGATGCTGCCATTTGCGTTGAGACGAGTATATTTTGCGTTGCCGTGCATCGGCATCCATTCCCACTGCGACGCTATCCACCAGTCCAGTTCATTGAGAACAATGTTGGACAACAGTGGAGAGAGAATACCGCCTTGCGGTGTCCCTTTACTTGGGTGGAGAATTTCTCCGTTAGACAACACGATTGGGGCTTTCAGCATTTCCCGAATAATGCACAGAAGCCGTTTATCCTGAATTCCCATTTCCCACATCTGTTGAATCAGCTTTGTGTGGTTTACATTGTCAAAGAAGCCTTTTATATCGATGTCCACAACATAATACAGGTGCGATAGCTGTATTAGCTGGTCACATCTGGCGATGGCATGTTCTGTGGAGCGATTCGGTCTAAAGCCATAGGAATGGTCATAAAATTTTGCTTCACAGATTGGCTCCAAGACTTGCAGGACACATTGCTGCACGATGCGGTCTACAATGGTCGGGATTCCAAGGGGGCGGGTTTTCCTGTTTGGTTTTGGGATTTCCACCCTGCGGACAGGGCGGGGGTGATAGCTCTTAAACTGCTTTTGAATCAGCGCCACATATTTTTCCTCGTTCAATTTGGCAAGGTCTTGTATGGTGCGCTTATCTACTCCTGCGGTACTGCTCCCTGTGTTTCCTTTGATTGTCCGATATGCCATTCTAATATTTTCCTCACTGGAAATGAGTTCCATAAGGTGAACAAACACTTTGCCTTTTAAGCTATCGGCATACAGACTGTCCAAAGTCTTTTGCAGGTCGTAATACTCCGCATAACGGATTTTGCTTCTCTTGGGTTTCTTCCGCTCCGAAGTCAACACAGGCATCCACTCCTTTTCAGCGGATTTTCTTTGTCATATTCGAAGCTGTGTTTATTGTGTTTTCAAATTTGACTGTTATCTCGACTTGAGGCTATCCCTCCATCATGTTTCCATGATTTCTACGGTACTGTGCCTCTACTCTCACTGGGATAAAGGGCGATTATGCATTCCCGCCCAGCGTTTCTCTGACTGCAACAGTCTCCACGCTCCCAGCTTTCCACGTTCCAATGGCCCTATCATTTCATGCTTTTAGGTGCTCCCTTTGAGCCTGTGTCCAGCTTTCGCCTTACTGCCTATAACAGTATATGGATTTTCATAAAAACGACTTTTACTCATCCACGGACACCCCGCTATGGCGGGTAGTGCCTTTCGACACATTCTGGGTTTAGACCCTTACATTCGGAAGTTCGTCAGTGTTCTGCACACATTCTCACCATGAGCATGAGACACCCGGCATATAGGCAACATCGTCCACCTCTGGACAAGTTTCGTATCATTGATTATGATGTACGGTTGCTCTCTGCCGACTTTACCGAGCTTCTGACACAGATTTATTTGCTTCATCTGCGCCAGTCGGAGTATCAGTGTGGGCGTTTCAGGGCGTTACCCCATCATTCCACCCATCAGGCCATTAGTTCTGCAAGTGTTTTTTCACCATCCTTTCATTCTTGCGCCTGACCTTTTCAGTCAGGAACGTGTCGCACCGTTCTCCCAACACATCCAGCGCGGCCGTATGTTGACACTCTCCCGGCCACGGGCTTTCTCTGCCAACCGCATTTCACGCACAATGCGCATCTGCTCCATAAAGAGGCCAGAACGCGCGCCGACAAGACCTGCCCTTGCGCCAGCAACGGAGAGATCTTGACACGGGCTGCCCCCGCAGATGATGTCCACAGGCGGCAGCTCCGCGCCACGCAGCTTAGTGATGTCGCCTACATGGATCATGCCGGGAAAGCGCAGCTTTGTCACCTCAATGGGAAATGCTTCGATCTCCGACGCCCATACCGGCGTGATGCCGTTGCGGACCGCAGCCAAAGGGAATCCGCCGATACCGTCGAACAGGCTGCCCATGGTGATTTGTGTTAACCAGGTCATATCATCACCCTTTCATTTGATCGCCGCGGCGATGGTTCGGGTGGTGTTGACGGCAGCCTGCGCCGTATACACGGCGCTCGTAATATTGGCCTTTGTCGTGGTGTCCAAGCCGAAGCTGCCGGCGATACGGGGCACCTCTCCCGCCGAGAGCATAAGCCCCACGCCCATCAGTGCGTGGTCCTTGAACACCATGAGTCCCGCAATGAGGATGGTAGACTGGAGGAAGGCCGTCAGGCACAAGCCGATGACCTGCCGCATCCAGCCCATAAAGCCGTCCAGATAGCCCCGTGGGACGCTGAACATATAGAGGCTGCCCACCGCAATCTGGATGAGCAAAATGCCCCCGCGTTTCAGATTGGCGAAAAACACCTTCAGCACCGCGTAGCCCATGAGGATCACGCAAAAAAGGAGCATAATGGGGCTGGTGATGACGCCAAGGCCGAAGTGAGAGCTATTTACCACATCGGCAAGGGTCTGGATCTCGTTGAGCTCCGTTATGATGTCCTGTCCCACCTCACCGATGCTCCGTCCGTAGCCGGTGAGTCCCGCAGAAAAGGTTCCCTGCAGCGACACGGATAAAGCGTAGAGGCGGACGGGGACAACGGTGAACAGGCTCACCGCAAGAAAGCCCTTGATGATGTTCATCCCGCACTGCTGGAGATTGCCCCTGCCAGCGGAGTATTCGATACCGCACTCAAAGGCGCAGACTACCACACTGACGGTAAACAGTGCCCACGCAAGGCGGGAGAAAAAGAGAATGATGGCGCTGACCCATTCCAGCTCGAACAGCTCCACGCCCATATTGCCCATGAGGGCAAAGAAGTTGCCGAGAAAGCCCACGATCTGCCCGTAGAACCAATCTACCAACTGATCCAGGACTGTCGCGGCGACAAAATCCCAAATAAATATTGTTCATTCACCTCCGGAGACGCGACAAGGCCGCCGCCCTTTCGGGCGACGGCCTTGACTGCTGTCTTTACTTATTTCATTGTCTGTCCAAAGCTTTGGGTATCTTTGCTTTCCGGTTCATATCCAAGTTTCTGGCAAACAAAGTCTTGAACGAGCCTGCATTCCTTTAATGCGCAGACGGCGTCGGATTCATCCAGTTCTAAATTGGATGGATAGCGAACTTGAACGCCGTATGGCGTCAGTTCAATACAGGAGTCTGCCAGTTGCTCAAATCGCGTGTCTACTTCACAGCACAGCTTACAAAGCTGGATAAGGTCATGCGTTTTGGGCGGCTCTCTGTCGAATTGAACAAGCGTGGCTTTTAGAAATTTTTCGGCAGCCTGTTCACAGTGATAGCAAATAATTTCCACAGGCAGCGGACGCATCGTCAGCAGATGTTCCGCGGCGCTGAGATCCATATAGGCAAAGTCAAGCCATTCGCTGCTCCAGCCGGTGCTCATACAGCAAGACCCCCTCTCTTGCGATTTTCCGCTCCAGAGAAGCGTGTTCCGCTCTCTGATGGAATGCGTTAGAGCGATAAACAATTACATCCAAGGGGACGGACTGCGCTGAAAAGAGCGCACGGCGGATCGCCTTGACCGCGTCTGCCGGACGCATGGAATTTTCCGGGATAATGACGCACAAATCGTAGTCACTATCATCGGTTGGTGTACCATAGGCGTATGAGCCGAAAAGATAGATCTTCTCTGTATCCACAGTTGCGTCAATGATCCGGCAGATATCAGAAAGCTCATTTTTCACAGATTCTGTCATTCGCGCCGCCTCCTTTCCTAATTTCCATTATACCCAGCACACAGAAAATAAGCAACTGATTTTTACCCTTGCACCTTTTAGATCCCAATGATGCTCCAAATGTATTTCGGGGCCGTCAGGGTGAAGATGAGGCAGGCAAAGAGGATAGCGGGGCCGGTCCACTCAAATTGACCTCGCTGGCGAAAATCAAAATACGCGCCGCCAAGTTTTACGAAGAACGCGATGGCGAGGATCATATCCAGCGCCGGGAACACCACCTTCTCCACCACAGCCTTGATCTGTTTAGCTGCCTCCGTCCATGTCTGCTCCACAGCGCCTGCCACATCGCCGCCCGCGGCGAGGGCGGAGGTGCAGCAGAGCGCGGTCAGGAGCAGGAGCGCCAACGCCAAAATCATGATTTTTTTGTGTTTCAAGATATTAACCTCCTTAATTTGGGGGCGCCGCCCCTTGCGGAGCGGCATCCGTTGTTGTTAGCTCTTAATAACCGGTGCGGGGCAGGGGCTTGCTGGGGGCATAGACACGGGTGACCCAGCGGGAGGTCGCCATGATCCACTGCCCGTTGTAGACGCCGCCCGCGTCCGACGTGTTGACGAACTGCGTACCGCCGGTGAGCTTGGCAAGTGCCTTGCAGTCCACGCGAGGGGCCTCCACCTGCCGGAAGTTAGCGGGGACGATGCCGAACGCCGCCATGAACTCCGTCACATACTCGTTGGCGGCAAGTCCCAGCGCCGCGGGGGAAGCATCCAGCACATAGTTCTTGCTGGTGGAAAGATTATCCGCCAGCGTGCGCCAGCTCTCCCCGCTGAGATTCGTGCGATACACGATCTTATAATTTCCAGGGGTATTCCACGTGCCAGTATAGATGGTCTGGAGCCGAACCGCCTTGACAGGCAAAGTGTCTCTCCAATAAAAAGATTCCAGCGCCGTGGTGGAATTGTTGGCGATGCCGGTGAAATTGTAGCGGACGAGCTGCCCCGGCATGACCTCCACATAGCCGGTCTTCTTGATCGACACATTCGTTGAGAGGGATTTGTTAGTCATGCTTGCCTTGACGATCTGACCGGCGTACTCGATCTCCACCTCAATGGGCGTCTTATCCAGTCCGTAAAACTCCGCCGCCTTGGATTCCACGATCTTATACCGCGCCAGCGGCAAAGGCTTGCTCACCGCCAAGCCGTTTTTGTCCGTCTTAATGGTATCCACCAGACGGTTCGTGCGGGCGTTGTAGATCTCAAAGACGGTGTTGGGAATGGGCGTCCCGGCAGGCCAGCCATTCATGGCGTTGTAGTCGGCACTGACCTTCGTCACTTGGATCTGGCCGGTGACGGGGGTATTCTTCCACTCGATTTCCGTGGTTTCACCAGACTTTACATACACGGTCTTTTTCTGCGTGTCGGGGATATAGCCCTCATTTTCCAGTTCCCGCAGATAGTAGCGGCCATCTTCCAGTCCCTCAAACCGGACATAGCCCCGGTCATCGCTGGTTTCCTGCGCGATGGGGGTGTTGCCGCTGTCATAAAGGATGAAGGACACGCCGGGGATGCCCTCGCCGGTGACGGCATTGACCTTGTGGAGCAGGATGCCGGAGATGGCCTTGTTGGTGATCTCCAGCGTGGCGGTCTGCCCATCCCTGACCTCGACCCGATGGGGCGTGTCATCCAGACGGTAGCCCTCGGCAGTTTTCAGCTCCGTCACGGTGTACCAGCCGTTTTCCGCTTCGGGGAGATAGATCACGCCGTTTTCATCAGTGGTGAAGGTGCCGACGATCTCGCCATCCATTTTCCGGATCTCAAACTGGACGCCGGGGATGCGCGCTCCGGTTTTTTCGTCCTTCTTAATGACGGTAAGCCCGCCCGCGCGGACATTATAAAAGCGAAGGGTCTGTACCTCACCCGCCTTGATGAGAATGGATTTCGGGGAACTATCCAGCACAAAACCCTCCACGGTCTTGACCTCCCGCGCCGTAACGGTGGTGCCGGGGATCAGGTCATGGATAACGACGCGGCCATTCTCATCGGTGATGAACTCTCCGTTGGAGTTGCCCACAACAGCGCCGCTGCTGTCGGTCACAAGGAAGGTCACGCCCTTCAGCGGCGTCGTGGTGCCCTCGATATACTTTTCAATCACAAGGGTGGTGCTGGGCGTGTTGGTGAAATGCAGCGTCTGGGTGTCATTGGGATCAACTACCACGGTCTGGGTGCGGCTGGCCTCGTCGATGGTGTAGCCGGGAATGGTGGCCGTTTCCGTCACCACCAGCGTCCCCACCACACCATGGATGGTGATTTTGCCGTCCTTGTCGGTGAAGTACAGGCCGTTGCTGCTGATCTGTCCGTTTTCAGCGGGTACAAACTCACCGGTAGAGGTCGTCACCTTGAAGGTCACGCCCTGCAAGGCCTTCCCGGTGAGGGAATCCCGCTTGTCGATCACCAGGGTTCCGGCCTTGGAGTTTTTCACAACGACAGTCTGTGTATCACCGTTTTTGCCGATGACCACGTTGGTGCTGGGACTGTCCATGACGTACCCTGTCGAGGCCTTGATCTCAGTCAGCACATAAGCGCCGGGGGCCAGATTGGTGATCGTGATCTCGCCCTGCCCATCCGTGGTAAAGATACCGTTCTGCGTCAGGGTGCTGGTGCCGATCACGCCATCCAGTCCCACCTCACAGCCAGCGGCAGTGGTCACACGGAACTCCGCGCCGGGAAGGGGCTGACCGGTGGCACTGTCCCGCTTCTGAATGATGAGCTTGCCCTTGGGCTGGTTCTTGAAGGTCAGGCTGACCGTGCGGCCTTCCTTGATCTGAACGGTCTGGGATTGAGTATCAATGATATAGCCGTCCGGAGCCTTTGTTTCCGTCACAATGACGCTCTTGCCGGGTTTCAGGCCGGGGACGCGGATCTCGCCGTGCTCATCCGTCCGGAAGATGCCGTTGCTGTCCCCGATCAGCGTACCGTCCGCGTAGGTGATCTTGAATTCCGCGTTGGCGAGGGTCACGCTGGGGTTCACGGAACAGACCTTGCGGATCAGGAGGATGCCATCCGGGGCGTTGTCAAAGCGGACGGTGACAACACTCTGCTCACCACTGTCCGCCAGATAGATTGTTTCGGAGGCGTTGATGATGCTGTACCCATCGGCAGGGTCAACCTCCTCCACGATATAGGTGCCGCTTTTCAGCCCCGTCCAGATGGCGGTGGCGTTCTTGCCGGTGACCTTCTGCCCGATGGTCGTGCCGCCGGTGCCGGAGGTGCCGCCCAAAAACCGCAGCTGGAAGGTGCAGCCGGGGAGCGCTTCGTGGGTCACGCTGTCATACTTCTCAACAACAATGGCATTCAGCGGAGTATTCTGGAAGGTCAGGGTCTTGCTCTCACTGCCGTGGAGGATGATTTTCTGGGTGGAGGGCTCCTTCATCTGGAAGCCGGGAGCAGGTTCCACTTCCGTCACGGTGTACTCGCCGGGATAGAGCCGCTTGCCCTGCTCATGGAGCCGGATCTCGCCCTTGGCATCTGTGAGGATATTTCCGTAGTCGATGGTGCCGGGAGCCTCGGCGGATGCGCCGCTGCTGGTGTAGGTGATGTGGAACTTGGCTCCCGCCACAGGCGCGCCCGCCACGCTGTCCTCCTTGTAGATGGTGAGCTGGGGCATTTTCCAATTTTTGAAGGTGACATTCACCTCGTCACCGGCGTTCAGGCTGACAGTCTGCTCCCGGTCAGCGTTTTTGCTGGGCAGGTAGTACGGGGCGGGAACAGACTTTTCTGTAATTTTATAGCTGCCGGGGGCCACGCGATCCGTCACCGTGCCATCCTCGCCGGTGGTCCAATCGGCGGAGAAATCACTGTTGATGCCCTCTACGGTGAACACGGTGCCGGGGATGGGCTTGGAATCCTCCGCGTCGATTTTGGTGACGGTCAGCCGGGGCATTTTCAGGTTTTCAAATACGAGGTTTTGATCGTCGCCGGGGCCGAGGTAAATGGTCTGGATCATCTCGCCGCCCACCACATAGGGGTCAGGGACGGATGTTTCCTTTACCTCATAGCTGTCAACAGGGATCGCGGTGAGAACCGCCTTGCCGTCCGGCCCGGTGGTGACGTCCTGATGATAGCCGTAATGGATGCCCTTGATCTCAAAAACCGTGCCGGGGATGGGCTGCTTGGTCTGCTTATCCAGCTTCTGGATCGTCAGATTGGGGAGCTTCTGGTCTTTGGCCGTTACGGTCACGGTGCCGCCGCCATTGACGGTGGCCTGATCCACATGGGCACAGACGGGGGCGGTCAGCTTGGCGTAGGGGGCGGGGGCCTGACCTCCACAAAGGCGTACATCCCCTCCGTCACGTTGGGGACGGTGATCCTGCCGGAGGCGTCTGTGACCTCCGTGCCGATCAGCTGGCCGTCCTGGAGGACGTGGAATACCGCACCGGAGAGGGGGCTGTTGGCGTCGGTCAGCTTGATGAGCTGGATCTTCACCTTCGCGTCATTCTCAAAAACGAGCGATACGTCCGTTTTGCCGTCCCAATGGAATTCCTGCCGGACTTTGCCGGCGTCCTTGCTCAGAGAGTAGCCGTTGGGCGGCGTCACTTCTTCCGCCACATAGCTGCCGATGGGCATGGTATCCCAAGGCATATCCGTGAGCGCGCCGCCCGCGCCGGTGGTATAGGTGCCGGTGAAATTGTTATCCACACCGGTGATCTTGATGACCGCCCCGGCGAGACCTCTGGTGGGATCGTCCGCGTCCACCTTGCGGATCTTACCGGTGGCGGTGACGGTGGGGGTGTCTGTAAAGGTGATCGTCACGGTGCTGCTGCCATTATTCGGCAGGACCACATATTCAGGCCCTGCGTTGTCGATCTCGTAGCCGTTCGGAGCCGCTGTTTCTGTTACAGCGTAGGTTCCGGCGTCCAAGGGGGAGAAGGTATAGGTGCCGTCCGTGCCGGTGACGATGTCCCTGGAGAAGGAGCCATTGGTGGATTCCACATGGAACCGCGCTCCGGCAAGGCCCTTGGTGGGGTTGGTGGAGTCTACCTTCTTGACCACCAGCGTGTACCGCTCGTTTGTGACGGTAAGGCTGCCGATCATAACGCTCTGGACGGTGCTGGCGGGGTGGGCGGCAGAGCCAGCGCCGGTGAAGGAATACTCTTTTACGTCGCAATCGCCCCAAACATCCTGCTTGCCCAGATCCAGGATATATTTCGCCCGGTCCCGGAATGTGGTGCCGTCGCAGGTCTGGTCGATGCTGGTATAGCTCGCGCCCTTCAGCGAGTTCCAGACGTACATCAATTCCTCCGCGCAGGCGGTGGCGGGATCACCCAGGGAGCCGTCCTTATACCGCCACACGATGGCCTGTACCCATGCGTTCATGTACCAGCTATAACCGGAATCCCAGATGTCATCCACGCCAAGGGCGTGGGCCTTGTCCGTGAAGATGCCGAGGGAGTGGGCGTAGTAATAGGCCATCATCATTTTGACGGTGGGATCGGTGACGGGCTTCGGATCGCCCCAGGTCTGCCCGATCAGAGAGGTGCCCATGCCGCCGCCCTTCGTCCCGCAGAAGCCCACGGAGGTCTTTCCGGCCACGCCGTAATACATCTGGTGCATTGTGCATCTGCCAAGGCTGGCGGACTGATAGGAAACGCCGCTCATGCCGAACCGCTCTAATTTGATGGTGTCGGCTCCTGCCGCCAACGCGGTAGAGGGGAGCAGGCCGAGGACGCAGATCAGGGCCAGCAGCATCGCGGTCACGCGATTTTTCAATGAATGCCATGTCTTTTTCATCGTTATTTGACCTTTCTTTTTAGATTTGCTCATAAAAAATGGCCTTCCGGCGATGAAGCTGGAAGGCCATGTGAGCATATTGTGTTATGCGTAGGTTATGCGTAGGGATTGTGCGCGTTGGGATCACCGGCGAACAGGAAGCAGATCGTTCCACCTTCATCATTTGAGATCCCAACGCCGATGGTGTCGCAATCAGGGTTTATCATCGTCTGGAAGTGGCCGGGAGAATTCCGCCAATTCTCCACTGCCCGCTCTGCGGTTTCAGAGGCGGGCACATTTGCGAACGCGGTGATGTTCGATCCAAATCCATGGGGATACCCGGAGGCCGCTACCGCCTCGCACTCCACCTTGTTCTGGTGGTATGCGACACGCAGGGACGCGCAATGCTGCGCCGCGTCCATCAGAGCCGCGTTGACCGTCAGCTCCGGCACACCATTTTCCCGGCGTACCTGGTTGACCAGCCGGACGATCTCCTGCCGTGCCGCGTCTGTCTGACTGGCGCCGGATTCCGGAACGTTTGCGCTCTGTTTGTCGTCAACTACCGTCAGCGTTAAAGCGGCGGTCTGGCCATGCTGATCGGCCACGATCACATCGGCTGTGCCGCTGCTGACCGCGATAGCGGTCCAGAAGCCGGAGGTATCCTCAACGCGGATGACATTGGGCTGCGTGGAGACCACACTTTTTATATCCGCGCTGGGACTGATATTCAAGCCGCTGCGGTCTCCGGGGCGGAGGGTGCTGCCCTTGTAGCTGCTGACGCGGATACCGGATGCGGCAGGGGCGATCCCCGTGTATGGATGCCCGGTGTCGATTTGGACTCCGGCGTTCCAATACACGTTGAACCCGACCTGCTCGCCCATGTCCCGCAGCTTCACATAGTTGTGTCCCGCAATGTTGTAGGCTTGCATTTCCACCTGCTGACCATCCACAAAGATGGGCTGCCAGGTAGGTTCCGCCGTGATCCCGGCTGCGACTGCGATAGAACCGCCGGTCAGCGCCGCGCCGATCACCATGCCGGTGAACATCATGCTGACATTCTTTCTCACGTTTTTGCTCTCGTTCATCTTCCTGCCTCCATTCTAACTGTGTATGCGTGAAAATCTTCTTCGCAGCATCACCATATCACAAGTGAGGGACAGAAGTCGAACAGAACTGATTCGGCAAAAGGGAGAAAGATTCAGACCTCCGCTGCGGTAACGCACCACCGCTGGTCCCGCTGGTTGCGGACGCAGGTGTAGAGCGTCAGCATATTTTCGCCGGAGTCCGCAAGGCCGCTGCGGTCTGTCTCGCTGACCTTGAAAACATCCGTTACCTTGTAGGTGCGGGTGCCCAGCTTGGTGGTCAGGGTAATTTTGTCCCCGATGCCCAGCGTGTGGATCTGGCCGAAATAGCTGTTGGCGCCCCGGTTATGGGCGGCGAGGCAGACGTTGCCGTTCCAGATGGAGGTGTCCTCGAAGTGCCCGATGCCCTTGGCAAGCGTCTTGCTGTCCGTCCCTTGATAGATTCTCACGCTCAGATCCAGAGCGGGGATCTCCAGCCTGCCGAGGGAGCCGTTTTTGTAATAGAGATCGCTTGTCACCTCCGTGAACAGCACAGCGGGCTGATAGCCGCTGCCGCCATTCACCGTACTGCCTGGGGTAATGACGCCGGAGGCACTGCCGCCACTGACCGCGCCGGACGCGGGAACACCACCGGGGGCAAGGTTGGGTGTGAGGTATTCGCCGGTCTGGAGGGCGTTCATGCTCTCCGAGCCGAAAACAGGCGGAATGAGCGCTGCGTTTTTGCTCATGTCGGCATTTTTCATAGCGCCGCCGTCCGCTGTGTGGATGACCTCAATAGATGTATCCCTGCCAAAGTCATAATCGTCCGGCGCGTCAATGCTGTATTCCAGCGCATGCGCCGGAGCCGCCAGAGCCGCTGTCACGCAAAGGCTCAGGCAAAGGGTGATGATCTTTTTCATTCTGTATCCTCCTCATCCGCGTTTTCTTTTCTGTGCTTCACCAGCAGCGCGCCGCCGACGCCCGCGCCTGCCGCGGCCACGATCCCAATGGGAATGAGCACATAAGACCAACGGAAAGCGGATGCCGTGGCGGGTGTCTCCGCAGGCTCCGTGGGCTGGATGGGCGTTCCCTCAAAGATGGCGACATACCGGACACGGTTGAGGGCGATCCGGCTGACCGTGCCGGTATAATCCGCCGTGACGGTATAGCCTTTCACGTAGCTGCTGGTGGCACTGCCGGAATAGGTGGCAACGGCTGTGTAGCGATCCGCCACGGCGTAACCATCCATGTTAGCGGTGTTGTCCGTCTGCCACTGGATGTCCGTGAGCGTCAGGGTCTTGCCGTTTTCTGTAATGGTTTTGGGAAGATACTGCGTATCCTGTTCGGCAAGATTGGGGTAGCTGCGCTTGGTGGAGATTCCCTTGGTGGCAGTGCCGTAGCCGGACGGCTCCACCTGCACGGTATCAAGTCGGAGCGTCAGGGTTCCCATGAGACCGTCATCCGTGATGAATTCCCGCTCCTGCGGCAGCAGCGCCAACACAGATTCCATATCTTTCTTGGCGCTTTCAACGGAAATGTGCTCCGTATGCTGGCGGCTCTCATTTTCCGGAAGCTCCTGCTTCAGAAGGTCCGTCAGGGTGTAGTGAAAGCCGTCCTGCCGGAAGTCCGAGCGGGGGATACCGGCAGGATCGTCTTCGGGACTCAGATCATAGATCTTTTTCAGTTCCGTGCCATCGTCACTACGGACGATGGCGGTGGGGTAGCAGACCTTGGCGTTCGGTGCCGCAGGCTCAAAGTCCGCCGCCAGCGCGGTGGGCGTCAGCGTCAAGGTCAGGCACAGCGCCGCGGCGCAAAGGGAAAGCATTCGTTTCATGTTGTCATCCTCTTTTCTTCATTTTATAGTGATCTCTTGTCTGCTCCAGCAGGAGGTCATATTCCCAAGGCTCCACTTCTAAGGAGAGGTAGGCGCCATCCTTCGTCATGCCGTCCACCCGATAGCGCAGCACCAGAGGAAGCTGCCGCTGCTTTTTCACATCCTGGGGTGAGAGCCAGCCAGCGCCTTCTACAAAAACAGCGCGAATGGCGGAATCATAGTTTTCTTCATAGCCCTGCCAGAGAAGGGCCTCCCGCAGTTCTTTCCGCAGCTTCTTGCGCTGGGGAACGGGGATCAGGCGCTCCGGCTCCAGCAGAAAACGGGGCCGCAGGCTTTCCATGCAAACCTCCAGCGCGTCTTTCAGGGCAGCGTTCTTTTTCACTAAGCCGCCGCGCCAGTGATCTGCCGCCAGAACATCCTCGCCCTGGGCATCGCCGGGGAAAAGACGCACACAGCGGATGAGCTCATAGGCGTGGGTGTCATCCGCCATGCCGAGGACGCGGGCCCCATCCATAGGGAGTGTCCGGTAATGGGAGATCGCGTCATTCAACGCGGAAAAACGCTTCACACCCCAGCCGGATCTTCCGGGCCGGAGATCGTCCACGGTGTAATAGGTCATGCTCATGCAAGTATCCTCCTCACTTCATTTTCATGCCGCCCATTGTGGGGGCGTCCGCCTGTTCCTGTGTCATCAGTTCCTCCAGCTTTTCCCGCGCCCAGTCGGGCAGAAACTTGTCATCCAGTACGCCGATGAAATCCTCCCGGTTCCATCTGGCTGTTTCACCGTCCGAGAGGCAGGTGGCAAAGACTGCTCGACCACTGGAATGAGGCTCGCAGCCAAAGCCGCTCCGAGCATACAGAAGTTGGTAATCCTGCCCCCAATACTGCTCCCGCAGCGCCTCTGGCGACAGCACCAGCACCTTGCCGGTGAAGTCCTGCTTCGCACGGTCACCAACGCAATGCTCCGCGCCAAAGAGATTTAACGCCTGCACCGCCTTGCGGTAGAAAGTGACGAAGCCATCCAGCACAGCCGGATGGCTTCGGACAACAAAGTCGCTGTTGTGGTTGGTGTCTTTGGGAATGCAGGCGCGCTCCGCCCACTGCTTGTTGGCATGGCCGAAGCGCCCGTCCCACTTGAGTTCGTGCAAGGTGTTGGCAAGCACCCACGCGGTGCGCTTGTAGCCGTATTCCTCCAGCACCGGCGTGAGGCAGTTCTTGTCCAGATGCATTCCGTCGAAGCTCTGACGGATGGCGTCCTCGATGGCGTTGCGGCAGGCGATGTTCGCCTTGTGGCTCTCCCGCCAGAGAGGAAGCTCGTCCCGATCTCTCGCCTCGGCAGAGGAGTAGGGGTAGAGATAGGTGTCATTCGTCATGATCCAGTTCCTCCTTCAAAAGCAGGAAGAGCCCGGACAACGAAACGCCCGCGCTTTTCAGCAGCTCGCGGAAGTCATCATCCAGACTCTTCATCATTTCATATACATTTGTATCAGCGCCGGATCGCAGCACCAGCGTACCGTCCTTCACCGCGCATTCGAAATCTCCTTCCACCGGGTCAATGCCGGCCTCTGCCAGCATACACAGCGGCAGGACGTCCTGAAAACACTCCTTTTCCCAATGGCATCCATTGCACTCGTCATTTTCGGTGCCGTGGGCCAGAGCGCTGCTTTTTGCCAGTCGGAACAGAAGCTCCGCGTTGATCGCCGTCAGCAGCTGGAAAGTTTTCAGCGTTTGCGCGACGGACAGCTTTTCCGGCAGCAGCAGAACACAGCCGTTTTCGGTATGGATCGCCAGATCGCTGGTTTCGGCAAGGACGGAGAGCTGCAGCGCGGCGCGGGGGATGGTAAGGGTCTTGTTCGCGGGGTCATGGTTCAAATGGAATTTCATGTTGTTTGCCTCCTATTGTAATAAGTTTTGGTTAGAAGCCCTACATCCGGCTGGGCTTTCTTTCCGTCTTGGTGGATGATTTGGAATGTGGACCAGCTTCAGCTCCCACTCGCCCAGAGATTCGTCAAAGAGGTTCAGTTGACGGGTCATATAAGGGCGGGGGTCATAGTTGGTGAGGATGAGCTCGCCAAAGGACGCGCCCTTTTTCTGAGACAGCGGGTTGCCGCGCTGGAAGGATAAAATGTACCAGTCTCTATAGAGTTTGCGGATGAAGGAGCAGTCATTGTAGGAGAGGACTACGTAGCCCTTGCAGGCAGACAGCGCCTGCCACAGCCGGACATGGAACTTACGGAAACGTCTGGTTTTTCCCACGATCCGATAGATCCGCTCCGTTTTGACATAGGGTGGATCGGCATAGATGAGACCGTCCTCCCGATCCCGCTCCCGAATGAGCTGCAAGGCGTTTTTGTTCTCCAGCGGCACGTCCTTCAGCCGTGCGGACACCGGTGGAAACATTTTCAAAAGGTTTTCAACATCCATGCCCTTTACGCCGAAGGAGGTGACCGTCGCGCTGAAGCTGCCCCGGATGGCGAGGTAATACGCCGCCGCCCGTTTTACATCGAACAGTGCCAGCCGCTCCTGAAAAATTGGGAGCAGCTCCCCGGCCTGTTCCTCCGTAAAACAGGAGCGGTCGCCCAGACACGCGATCTCCGCCTGCACATTTTGATAGTAGACCTCCTTGTGGGCGACAAAGTCGCGGTAATACTCGAAAAGCCTGCGGCTGTGGATGGGCAGAAATTTCAGTTCCCGCAGCAGAACGTTGGAGCACTCCTTGATGCAGGAATACAGGTTCACCAGTTCGGCGTCCAAGTCATTATAGATGTCCAAGCGGCTTGGGTCCTGGGGCAGCGCCAGCAGCACCGCGCCGCTGCCGCCGAAGGGCTCTACATACTGCGCCAGCTTCGCCGGAAAGGTTTGCAGGATGTAGGGCGCGATCTTCTCCTTGCCGCCGATCCACGGAAAGGGCGGCTTAGCCATGTCCAGCCTCCCCACGCTCCCGGAACCGTTCCATAGACCGCTCCAGTCCGCTGATGGCCGCCTCCAGTCCGGATACCATCTGCTTTAGCTGGCGGATGGTGTCATAGACCTCACCGGCATTGGTGGCGTAGAAGTAGCCGCTGCGGTCACTGGCAATGGGGTGCTCCTTGCATCGCAGCCGGTTGACCTGCTTTCGCAGGCAAGTTCCACTGATATGGAGGGCCCGTTCCAGCTCCGTTCCGCTGGCGCGGTTCGCTTTTCCGAAACAGGAGCCTTCGAGATATGCCAGAATTTTTTCGTTTTGCATTGTGATTTCCTTTCCGGGACTGTACTCCCGGAGGAAGGGACAATGCGCAAAAAGAAGGGGCCGCTTTCCCCATCCGGGAATACGGCCCCTAAGTGTGATTGTTTTTCTGAATGTTCCGTTCTTGCGGAACGGTAATCGCCCCGTGTGCTCCTGTGAAACAAACGCTATCTCCCATATAATTTAAGAACGGATACCGTTCAAAAGGAGATTGCGTATGGATCAGGTCGCATTGGGTAAACGGATCAAGGCCGCTCGCGAGCGAGTCGGCATGACGCAGGAAGATCTTGCTGCCGCTGTGGATTATAGCGTGGATCATGTGAGCGTTGTAGAGCGGGGCGTGAAGCCGCCAAAGCTGGAAAAGCTGGTTGCCATTGCCAACGTGCTCAATGTTGGGACAGACGAGCTTCTTCAGGACAGTTTGAACGCGGCGACGATGCTCCGAGCCACGGAACTCTCCGAGCGTTTGAAGACGCTCTCCCCGGACGGGCAGCGTAAGGTGATGAATGTGCTGGACGCATTGATCACTGAATTCCAGTAACAGTATGACAGAGGTTTGCTTTTTGCAGACCTCTGTTTTTTTCGACTGCGTTCGACATGTTTCCCGTAGACTCCTGTGGTATTGTAGTTCCACGAGAACGATAACCGTTCTAAAAAGCAAGGAGTGAACGATATGAAACAAATGAATATTCGTGCCGAAGCAGCTCTGCTGGAAGTAGCCCGCAGACACCATACCACCGTGGAAGAGGTGCGCAGGGAGATCCGTCTGGCTATGGCGATGGCAATGTGTAACCCTGCCCCTGCCGCGCGGAAAATCTGGGGTGAGATCCCCTGTGATGGAAACGTCCTCACGCCGGAGGATCTCATCACCTATGCCGCGATGCGATGCCGGGAAGGGGAGTTCTGAAAGTTTCTTGCCCGTTTTACGGGTCAAGGCGGTGTTATTTCATTTTCATCTCCATTTTCTGTGTTTCCTGCATTGGTGACAGCATGGGCTGATAGTCCGCACGGTGCAGCAGACCGTAGGGCGAGAGCACTGCGTTGTCCTCTCTGATGAGGTCGCAGCCGTAGGCGTAGAGGTTCACATGGGAGAGCAGCAGCTCCGCCGAATGGTCATCCGTCATGAAGCGTAGGTGGTCAATGGCTGTTTCCTGCGGGGAACTCAAGTCCGGCGTGAGGACGTAGTCCGCCAGATGCTCCGTCAAGAACAGGGCGGTTTCGATGTCCCGTACCTCGAACTGCTCCAACAGAGCCTTCAGCTTTGGCACCTCGGATCTCGGAATGTCCCGCGCGGCCTTGGTGAAGGCGTTAAATTCCTCCAGCTCCATGGGCAGGTCGGTGAAGTCCGCCGCATAGGGGATGATCCCGTCATAATCAATGACCGTGACGCCCTCCCAGCCCTCCACGCCGAGCTGTTCCTGCGCGTCCAGCAGCTCCGCCTCTGCTGCGGGAAGATCCAGTGTCACCGTGCGCGCATCGCCAATGTCGGGATGCAATCCAAGCGTGAGCCGAAAGAGGTATCCCGGCTTTCCCGGCAGCGCCTTTTGGACAGGCGGCGCAGTTGTCAGTTCGTCATCCCGCAGCACATACAGACTGTTCACAAAAACGCCGTTTTCACTGCACCGCATCATTCTTCCAATGCCGGCGAAGTCCAGCATCTCGAATACCTCGTTGGATACGCCGTCCAGTTCGGGGATAAATTCATTTTCCGCGTAGAAGCGGCCAAGCTGGGCGTCATCCGCGGCATCCACCACATGATAGCAGTCTGTTCTTGCGCTGACCGCCAGATCTCGCAGATCCTGCAGCGTAATGACGCCGCCGTTGGCGTTTACTTTTCTCTGCACCTCCATGGAAAACAGTCCCTCAAAGGCGGCTTCCTGCACCTCGTCCAGCGGCGACAGCAGTGCGGCAAGGTCGTTGAGCTCGATGAGGCTGATGTCCAACCCGTCCAAATGGGGCGAGAGATACGCAAAGGCATCGTAGTCTTCGATCTCCATGTATAACTGCTCACCCTCGTTCAGCCGTACCTTGTCCAGCGCATCCACCACCTCCCACGGGGAGGCGGGCAAGTCCAGCTTGGCATAGGATTCGTTGTTGGGTACGCTTTCTTTCGCAAGATATACATGAAATATTTTCTTATCCACGGCCGAGACCTCCCATTTTCATCCCGCCCTGCTCATAGGCCTTCGGGTCCGCACCGGGGATGTTCCAGCCGAACATGGAGCCCGTTTTCATGGCTTTCTCCTGTGCGGGGGTAACGCCAAGCCGCTCGTTGTTATAGTCCGCCAGTTCACGATTATGCGTGGGATCGTTGGTGTTCCAATCACTGTGGTAGTAGCCGCTCTCACCGCGCTTGATGCAGATGAGCTCGCCGGTGCCGGGGAGCGTGGAGAAGCACAACTCCGGCAGAC
>OODS01000930.1_pt1 | contig 21089 bp, 12 predicted proteins | sample 1671531 | NCBI WGS metagenome assembly OODS01 (sample SAMN06348166, study PRJEB24527) | human gut metagenome | biome: human gut; feature: ankylosing spondylitis patient; material: feces | host: Homo sapiens | place: China | collected 2015-10 | reverse complement strand
GTTGCGTGCGGAATTCCCTTTTTGTGTGCGTGACTCTCCTTTTGCGTGCGGGGTTTCCGGCTAAATATGCGCGGCGATGAAGTCCCCGACCTCGGAGGTCGAGTAGCGGCGTTCGCCCTGTGCGGCGAGGTCTTCGGTGACGACGCCTTCGGTGAGTGCCCGGTCTACGGCGGCCCGCACGGCGCTGCCCTCCGTGTCGAGCCCCAGGTGTTCGAGCAGCATGGCGGCCGAGAGGATCGTGGCCATCGGGTTGGCGATGTTCTTCCCGGCGGCCTGCGGATAGGAGCCGTGGATCGGCTCGAAAAGCGCGACTTCGGACCCCACGCTGGCCGACGGAAGCATGCCGAGCGAGCCGCTGATGACGCTGGCCTCGTCGGTGAGGATGTCGCCGAACATGTTCTCGGTGACGATCACGTCGAAATGGGTCGGCTGGCGTACGATCTGCATCGCGGCATTGTCTACGAACATGAATTCCAGCTCCACTTCGGGGTGCCGGGGCGCCATATCCTGCGCGACCTCCCGCCACAGGCGCGAGGTTTCGAGTACGTTGGCCTTGTCCACGACCGTCAGGCGCCGCCGGCGGCTCATGGCGAGCCGGAATGCGACGTCCAGCACACGTTCGATCTCCGTGCGCGTGTAGGTGCAGGTGTCGAAAGCCTCCGTCCCGGCTTCGTTGCGTCCCTGCGGTCGGCCGAAATAGATGCCGCTCGTCAGTTCGCGCACGCAGATGAAATCGGTGCCGCGCACCACCTCTGCCTTGAGCGGCGAGCGGCTGGCCAGCGTGTCGAACAATGCGATGGGGCGCAGGTTGGCGAACAGTCCCAGCGATTTGCGCATGCGCAGCAGTCCCTGCTCGGGACGTACCGGGGCCTTGGGGTCGTTGTCGTACTTGGGGTCGCCGATGGCACCGAACAATACGGCGTCGGCAGCCTGGCAGATGGCGTGCGTCTGGTCGGGATAGGGGTCGCCCGTGGCGTCGATGGCGCAGGCGCCCACTAACGCCTCGCGGTAGTCGAATCGGTGTCCGAATTTCGCCGCCACGCGGTCGAGTACTTTCGTGGCCTCGGCAATGATTTCGGGGCCGATGCCGTCGCCGGCTAAAAGAGCTATGTTAACATCCATGGTCGTTGTATGTTGGTTCTATTATGTTCAGCATTTTGATCGTCGCCTTGATGGCGGCTTCGGTCTGGTCGGCATCCAGCCCGCGGGTCTTGAACTCCTTGCCGCCCGTCTCCCACGTGATGATCGTCTGCACGAAGGCATCGGTTCGTCCGCCGGGCGGGATCGAGACGGTGTAGTTGCGCAGCATCGGGAACTCGCGGCCGAGCTGGTGCTTGTAGATCTGCCTGAGCGCCCGCATGAAGGCGTCGTACTGGCCGTCGCCGACCGAGGTCTGCTCGTATTCGCAGCCGTTGATCTCGATCTTGAGCGTAGCGGCCGGGTGCAGCCCCTGTGCCAGCGACAGGCTGTAATTGAGTATCCGCACGGGGTTTTCGACCTGGTCGTAGCGCAGTACGTCGGCGATGATGTAGGGCAGGTCTTCGGCCGTCACCAGCTCCTTCTTGTCGCTCAGCTCGACCACCCGTTCGGTCACCTTGCGCATCGAGGCTTCGTCGAGCTCGATGCCCAGCGCTTCGAGGTTCTTCAAGATGTTGGCCTTGCCCGAGGTCTTGCCCAGGGCGTATTCGCGTACGCGCCCGAAGCGTTCGGGCAGCAGCTCGTTGAAATAGAGGTTGTTCTTGTTGTCGCCGTCGGCATGGATGCCGGCACACTGCGTAAAGACGTTCTCGCCGACGATCGGGCGGTTGCCCGGGATCCGGATGCCCGTGTAAGTCTCGACCATGCGGCTGACGTGGTTGATCTTCGTTTCGTCGATGCCCGTGAGGCAGTGCAGCCGGTCGTGCAGCACGGCCACCGTGCTCGACAGGGGTGCGTTTCCTGCGCGTTCGCCCAGCCCGTTTATGGTTACGTGAACCCCGTGGAACCTGGCTTTCACCGCAGCTGCGGTGTTGGCCACGGCCAGGTCGTAATCGTTATGGGCATGGAAGTCGAACCTAAGCTGCGGATAGCGTGTCACCATGTCGCGGCAAAACCGTTCGGTGGCATAGGGGTCGAGGATGCCCAGCGTGTCGGGGCACATGAAGCGCTGCACGGGGGCGTCGGCCAGCCCGTCGAGTATCGTGTAGACGTACCCGGGCGAATGCAGCATACCGTTCGACCAGTCTTCGAGGTAGACGTTCACCTTCATGCCCCGCGCGATGGCCCCGCCGATCGTGGCGCGGATGTCGCAGAGGTGCTCCTGCGGGGTGCGGCGCAACTGTTCGCGGCAGTGTTTGAGCGACCCCTTTGCCAGCAGGTTCACCACGCGACACCCGGCCTGGCCGAGCCAGTCGAGCGACACGCCGCCGTCGATGAATCCCAACGCCTCGATGCGGTCGGTATAACCCTTCGCGGCAGCCCATTCGGCGATGCGGCGCACGGCCTCCTGCTCGCCCTGCGAAACCCGCGCCGAGGCGATTTCGATGCGGCTCACACGCAGTTCTTCCAGCAACAGCCGGGCGATGGAGAGTTTTTCGCGGGCGTTGAACGAAACCCCCGACGTCTGCTCGCCGTCGCGCAGCGTGGTATCCATTATCTCTACGCGGGGATACATCGCGCTGCTATTTATGCGCCTGTTCGAACGCTTCGATCTGGGGCGCGATGCTGCGCAGGTAGTCCACGTCGTCGTAGCCGTTCTGCAGACAGCGCTTCTTGTATGCGTCGATCTCGAAGCGCTCGCTGCGGCCCGTGGCGCAGATCGTCAGCGTCTGGTTGTCCAGGTCTACGGTGAATTGCGTCGCAGGGTCGCCGTCGATCGCCGCGAAGACCGCCGCGAGGAACTCTCCGCTTACCGTGATCGGCAGCAGCCCGTTGTTGAGGGCATTGTTGCGGAAGATGTCGGCGAAGAAGCTCGACACCACGACGCGGAACCCGTAGTCGGCGATGGCCCATGCGGCGTGCTCGCGCGAACTGCCGCAGCCGAAGTTGCGGCCTGCGACGAGGATTTTGCCCCCATAACGGCTGTCGTTGAGCGGGAACGAGGCGATCCGCTGCCCCCGGGCGTCGTAGCGCCAGTCACGGAAGAGGTTGTCGCCGAATCCTTTGCGCTGGGTGGCTTTCAGGAAACGTGCCGGGATGATCTGGTCGGTATCTATGTTCTCCGTGCGCACGGGCACGGCCCCCGAGGTGAAGGTTTCGAATTTGGGTATGGACATATTGGTTTTGTTTTTTCCGGTATTCGGCAGCGGCCATTTTGCTGCAAAGCGGCATGTAAGCCCCTGCCTGAGGCGGGGGGTTGGGGGTGGGCCGGAATTATAAACGACGCCGAAGGCGGCGGCAACGACCGGCCGATCCAAACCGAAGTTAAAAATTTTTACATTTCAAACACCTTGCGCGGATCCTCGATCCTGCCGCATACCGCGGCCGCGGCGGCTACCGCAATGCCTGCGAGCATGGTGCGCGCACCGGGCCCCTGGCGCCCTTCGAAGTTGCGGTTCGAGGTCGAAACGCTGTATTTGCCCGCCGGAATCTTGTCGGCGTTCATCGCCAGGCACGCCGAGCAGCCCGGCTGCCGGAGCTCGAACCCGGCGGCGGCGAGCACTTTGTCGAGCCCTTCGGCCCGTGCGGCGGCTTCGACACCTTTCGAACCGGGGACGATCCATGCCGTCACGCCCTGGGCCTTGCGCCGGCCTTCGACCAGCTTGGCGAAGCGGCGCAGGTCTTCGATGCGGCCGTTGGTGCAGCTGCCCACGAAGACATAGTCGACAGGTTTGCCGAGCAGCTTTTCCCCGGCTTTGAATCCCATGTACTCCAATGCCTTGGGGTCGGCCTCGGCCGGGATCTGCGCATCGACGGCCATGCCCATGCCGGGGTTGGTGCCGTAGGTAATCATCGGGGCGATGTCGGCGGCATCGAACCGGTACTCCTTGTCGAATACGGCGTCGGCATCGCTGTAAAGCGCTTCCCAGCGGGCGACGGCCTGGTCGAACGCCGCTCCCTGCGGCGCACGTTCGCGCCCGCGCAGGTAGTCGAACGTCGTCCGGTCGGGTGCGATCATGCCGCCCCGTGCCCCGCACTCGATGCTCATGTTGCAGACGGTCATGCGCCCTTCCATCGAGAGCGAACGGATCGCTTCGCCGGCGAACTCGATGAAATAGCCCGTGCCGCCCGAGGCGGTGAGTTGCGAGATGATGTAGAGCACGACATCCTTGGCTTCGACGCCCGGGCGCAGTGTCCCGTCGACCGTGATGCGCATGCTCCGCGGCTTGGACTGGATGATGCACTGGCTGGCGAAGACCATCTCGACCTCCGAGGTGCCGACGCCGAATGCCACGGCGCCCAGTGCCCCGTGCGTCGAGGTGTGGCTGTCGCCGCAGACGATGGTCATGCCCGGCTGTGTGAATCCCAGTTCGGGGCCGATGATGTGCACGATGCCCTGGCGCGGGTTGCCCACGCCGAAATGTTCGATGCCGAATTTGGCGCAGTTGGCCTCCAGCGCCTCGACCTGGCGCCGCGATTCGGTCTCGGCGATCGGCAGGTGCTGGTCGACGGTCGGGATGTTGTGGTCGGCCGTGGCGGTGATTTGTGCCGGGCGTGCCACGCCGATGCCGCGCCGTTCCAGGCCTGCGAAAGCCACGGGCGACGTCACCTCGTGGATGTACTGGCGGTCGATGTAGAGCACCGAGCGTCCGCCGTCTTCGGTGCGCACGGTGTGCGCATCCCATATCTTGTCCAGAAGTGTCCTGCCCATCTTACTCCTCCTTTTCCTTGCGTTCGGTTACGTTCAGTACGCGCAGCGCGTCGAGGAACGCCTCGATCGACGCCCGTGTGGTGTCGGTGTGTGCGGCGAAGCCGTGGACGGTGCGGCTGCCGCACTGTACCTGTACGTGTACGCGCCCCACGTCGTTCGAACCGCGGGTGATGGCCTGCATGAGGAACTCCATGAGCACGACCTTCTCGTTGATCAGGGTCTTGATCGCCGACACGGCGGCATCCACCGGGCCGTTGCCCGTGGCGATCGCCATGCGCTCGTGGTCGCCGAACTTCAGCACCACGGTCGCCGTCGGGACGAGCGTGCCTGTGGTCACCTGCAGGAATTTGAGCGATACGGACTGCTGTTTCATGCGGTCGATGTCGCCCACCAGGTATAACAGGTCGTAGTCGTGGATCTCCTTTTTCTTGTCGGCAAGCTCAAGGAACTTGCCGTATGTGTCGTCCAGCTCTTCCTGCGTGAGGTCGTAGCCGAGCAGTTCGAGCCTGTGTACGAGCGCCGCGCGGCCGCTGCGGGCCGTCAGGGCGATGACCGACTCGTTGAGGCCGATGTCCTGCGGGTCGATGATCTCGTAGGTCTGGCGGTCTTTCAGCACGCCGTCCTGGTGGATGCCCGACGAGTGGGCGAAGGCGTTGCGGCCGACGATCGCCTTATTGGGCTGCACGGGCATGTTCATCAGGCTTGACACCAGATGCGAGGCTTTGGTGATCAGGCGTGCGTCGACGCCGGTGTCGACGGCGATCTCCTTGTGGCAGCGCAGTGTCATCACCACCTCTTCGAGCGAGGTGTTGCCCGCGCGTTCGCCGATGCCGTTGATCGTCACCTCGGCCTGCCGTGCACCGTTGAGGATGCCGCTCAGGGTGTTGGCCGTAGCCATGCCCAGGTCGTTGTGGCAGTGGGTCGAGATGATCGCCTTGTCGATGTTGGATACGTGGTCGACCAGGTATTTGATCTTCGCGCCGTATTCGTGGGGCAGGCAGTAGCCCGTGGTGTCGGGGATGTTGACCACCGTAGCCCCGGCCGCAATGGCGGCCTCGACCACGCGGGCGAGGTATGCCGGATCGGCACGTCCGGCGTCTTCGGCGTAGAACTCCACGTCCTCGACATAGCTTTTGGCGTATTTCACCGCCTCGACGGCCTGTTCGAGGATTTTCTCGGGCGTCGAGCGCAGTTTGTCGTAAATGTGCTGGGGTGAAACGCCTATACCCGTGTGGATGCGCTTGTGCCTGGCCAGTCGCAGGGCATCGGCGGCGACGTCGATGTCTTTTTTCACGGCGCGGGTCAGCGCACAAATCGTCGGGGCCGAAACGGCCTTCGAAATCTCGAGTACGGAGTTGAAGTCTCCGGGGCTGGAAATCGGGAACCCCGCTTCGATGACGTCCACGCCGAGGCTTTCCAGCAACTTGGCGACTTCGATCTTCTCGGTGGTGTTCAATTGGCAGCCCGGCACCTGCTCGCCATCACGGAGCGTGGTGTCGAAAATAAACAGTTTCTCGCACATAATATGACTAATCTAACTAACCTTGGCAACAAATATATTAAAAATATTTTCTAAATTCCTATTTTACCGGAGGAAACTGTCTCTCCTACCCGAATTTAGCGGCGTTTTCCCTCCGGGAGTACGAATCCGGAAATAAAAACGGCTCCGGATGCCCGAAGCCGTTTTCCCATATATTTTTAGGTGTCGCCGGAACCTTTTGCCGGTTGCGCTGCGTTTTCCCGGCTGCCGGGGCGGCATTAATCGACCACCTCGACCCACTGTCCCTTTTTCAGGGCGCGGACGGCGTTGTCGTACATCGCTTCGCAGTAGATCGAAGGCAGATAGTAGCGCCCCTTGTAGGTTGCCGTCAGCTTGACGGGTATCTCCTTGCTTTCGCCCCGGCTCAGGTCGAAGTAGCTCAGCACCCGGTCGTCGCGGATATCCTGGTAGGTGAGCGACGACAAGTCCCGTTCGGAGGTGATCTCCCATCCTGCCGGGAAGATGTGGGTCAGCGCAAGATCGGCGTACCGTTCGTGGCCGCTGGTGTTAGAGACGGTCACGATGGCGTAAAAATCGGTCGATACCCGGATCGAGGCCGGGTCGATGGCCTCACCGTCCATATTCGTGTAACGCACGTCGATCCGGATGCCGTTCGCAGCTTCGGTTTCCTCGCCCTTGCCGGGGGTATAACTCTGGCTGACGACCGCATAGAGGCTGCCCGAACCATTGTTCCTCACCTCGGTCGGTGCGGCCAGGGGCATGCTCGCGATGGATTTGTCGGTCTTGACGAGCTCCCTGCCCGCAGTGGCGTCGATGCCGTTCTGTCCCGCTACGGCGAAATTGGAAAGGGTGCTGAGCATCCATGCCGTCGACTGGGTGCTTAGCCACCTGTCCTTCTTGAGGATGTCCGACATCTTCAGCGCCGTGCGGAAAGCCTCTTCGCGGCGTCCGAGTATCGTGAGCGTCATGAGCGAGATCGACATCCGGCGTTCGTCGCTGTTGTAGGTGCCGTCGTAGGGGTTGGCCTTTCCCGCATTGTCTCCGCAGAGCGAGATCAGCTCCTCGGCGACTTTCCGGTTGCCGTCCAAAGCGTATGCCGCCGCCAGCAGCCACTTGACGTCGCTACGCAGCGAGGCGGCCTTTTCCCGGAGCTGGCACCCCGGGTCGGAGTCCCGTTCAGCGCCAGCACATACTGGGTGTAGGCCTGGGTCAGGTAGTAGTCCGAGGGGTTGCCGCGCAGGTATTTGAGCGCCCGGTCGAGCATCGCCCTGTCCACGCCGTAGCCGTGTTTCGCAGCCTCGATCAGGAAGTGCGTCGCGTAAACCGTCCCCCATTCCGACCCCGACGTATTGCCGCTCCAGTAGGCGAATGCGCCGTCGGAGAGCTGGTAGCTGCCCAGGCGCGAAAGCACGCTCTTGACGTTGCGGTCGATGTCCTGCAACATGTTCGCGTCGCACTCCACGACCGAAGGCAGGTAGAGTTGCGGGAAGGCGCCCGAGGTGATCTGCTCGATGCAGCCGTGGGGATATCTCACCAGGTATTCGAGGCGCCGAGAAAGGTCTATGGGCGGGATCGACGAAAGTTCCAGCTTCGCCTTGCCGTTCTCCTTGAGCGGTTTTACCGCCATTGTCTTGCCCGGGTCGATGACATAGTCCTTCGACAGGGTCACATAGGGGTTCGGTTCCCGGACGTCCAGCTCGATTTCCGACGCGGAGCTGTCGCCCGACGACGCAGCCGTGACCCGCACCTTCCCGATGCCGGTTCTGGTGTTGACCTTCAGGCGGAACGATACGACCTCCTCGCCGCTCCGGCCGAGCGTGATGCTCTTGCTGGACGGCCCGACGGGCGAGAACGATTCGTTCGCGGCGATTTTCACGTCGACTTTCCCGACCCCGTCTTCGAGGGCGAAGACCGTGACCGGAACCTCGACCTCTTCGTCGGTGGAAACTACGCGGGGCATGGTAGCCTGTACCAGCAGCGGTTTTTTCACCGCGACATCCTTCTCCGCGGCGCCGAACGCCCGGCCGTTCGAGGCGATGACCATCACCCGAACCTCGCCGAAGTAGGGCGGGAGCGTGATTTTATGCGTGTTCGTCTTCCCGGCGCCCAGTTTCTGTGCGTCGATGAACCGTACGACGGGCTTGAACCGCTGTGCCTTGAGCGCCCCCGTGTTCGGCTGCTCGGCGTCGCCGCCGATGGCGAACATCTGTTCGATCCTGCCGCCATAGGCGCCGATGACATAGTCGAACATGTCCCACGTGCGGACGCCCAGTGCCTCGGTCGCGTTGAAATAACCGTAGGGATCGGGGGTCTTGAAGCGTGTCAGCCCCAGCAGTCCCTCGTCGACGAGCGCCAGCACGTAGCTCATTTTCCGGCCGTTTTTCTCCCGGACTTTTATCGTCACCTCCGATTCGGGTTTTACCGTTTCGGGCATCTCGATCACGGGGGTGAGCCTTCGCGCGGCATCCTCGACGTCGAGCCGCGTCACGCCGAACAGGCGGATCGGCGCGTCGTTGAGCGTCGAGTTATGGGGCTGGACGAGTGTTACCGAGACATAGATGTTGGGGGCCATCCCCTCCTTGACGGGGATTTCGATGTCGGTTTGCTTGCCGGTGCACTCCACCCAGAAGCTTTCCCGCACGACGCTGCCGCTTTCGATGCCGACCAGCGCCCGTGCGCCCGGCGACGAGGGGATGGTGACCCTGGCCTTGTCCCCCGGGACGTATTTGGCCTTGTCGCGGGAGAGGGCGAGTCGCGTGGCGGCATCCGTCACCGAAGTGACGTCGCCCCGCCAGTCGGATGAGGACACACATACGATCCGGGTCGCCGAGTGTGCCCGGTTCGGGCTCGTGACGCGGATCATGTAATAGCCGTAATCGCCCGTGCTCCAGCGCATCGTGGCCTGTCCCGTGCCGTTCGAAAGGGTTGCCTGGAGGGTCTTGTAATTCGAATTGAGCGCATTTTTGGCGTAGTGCGCCTGGGAATTGGGCGTTGAGGCGTCCCACCACCAGTAGGAATCCATTTTATAGACCGATACGAGCACGTTTTCACTGCCGGGTTCGGGCTTGCCCTTCGAGTCGAGCATCACGATCTTTATGATATGCTCCTTCCTGCTGTCGAGGTATTCGTCGCCCCAGTCGCTTTTCTGGGTGGCGACTCCGATCCCGAAGTAGGTGTCATAGGGCGATATGGTCGCAACCTGCTGGTCGACGCTGAAGTCGCCGCTCTTTTCGAAGACCTTTACCGTGAATCTGCCGCTCAGCATACCGGGGCTCAACCCCTCCAGCGAGGAGAGCTCGTCGGTCGAAAGTGCCAGTGACCCCTGGGCGTCGGTGGTGCCGGTGACGATTTCCCGCTCTTCGGTGCCAAAGTATTTCGAGGCGTCGTCGAACGAGTAGCCCTCGTAGCCCTTGAAGCGTGTGGCGATTTGCGACAACTGTGCCTGGAGTACCGCCTTGGCGTCGGCCGCAGGGGTGCCGTGCAGCCACCGGGCGGTCAGGCTGCCCGTGAAATGCGCGGCGTCGACCAGTTGCCCGTCCCCGAGTTTTAGCTCGATTTTCATCCGGTTGGGCTTGATCGCGTCCACCCGGACGGATTTTTCGAACTGTGCGCCGCCGAAGGTGATCTTGGCCCGCCATAGCCCTGTCGGCGACGCCGGCGTCGTCCCCAGGCTGAACGTGTAGATGCCGTCCGAGGAGCTGTTGTTTACGAGCGACTGCACCAGCTGCCCGTTCGGGTTGAAGAATTCCAGCGATGCCGGGTGGCTTTCGGGCAGCGGATTATCCGAGGTGACGATGAACGTGAGGTGTATGTCGTCGCCCGGGCGCCATACGCCGCGTTCGCCGAAGATATAGCCTTTTATCCCCTTGGGATTTGCCGTGCCGCCCACGTCGAAATTACTCAGCGACAGGGCTGTGCCCGGTTCTACCTTTACGAAGGTGACATCCCCTCCGGCTTCGGCCGTGACGATGTAAGGCTCGTCCTTCGTCTTCAGCACGGCCCGCCCTTCGGAATCGGTGCTCGCTTCGGCCAGCATCTGGTTCTGCCGGTCGTAGGCCCTGACTTTGCAGCCCCCTTTGGGGCGGGCGGAGACCAGGTCGGTCGTGTAGACGACGTACTGGTCGCTGCCGCTGCTCTTGCAGATGATGCCGATGTCGGACTGCACGACCACTTTCGACCGCTCCTTGTAAGTCCTGTAATCCCCGAAATAATAGTCGTAGTCGTATTCGTCGTCGACGGGCGTAAGCGGGTCGACACCCCGGATTTCGAGCAGGTACATCGACTTGCGGCTGTCGGTGATCAGGCGGCTGAGGTCGAGCGAATAGGTGTTGCCCTGGTCGAGCCTGGTCGAAGACTTGGCCCCCAGGTCGATGGTCGTGTCGCGGACGACGCGCGACACGTAACCCATGGATGAATAGTACTGGTCGTCGTAGTAGTTCTGCTGGAAGAATTGCAGCAGGTTGTTGGCGAATATCTTTCGTACCCGCACCCGGGCTTTCTGGTAATTCACCGCCTCGAACAGCAGCGACATGTCGTTCGACGAGGGAAGGATCGAGCCTTTGCCCGTGAAGCGGATCGAGGGGGTGCGCGACGGCAGCGTGGCCATGAACGAATAGCTCTCCTTGAGCTTCTGCCCGTTCTTGCTCACTACGTCGCGGCCGATCGTGACGCTATGTGCTCCCGAGGGGCGTGCTTCGGGGTAGATGTAGAGCCTGTTTTTGTCGACCGAAGTCCGGAACTTGGTGTCGAAGCGGATCAGGTTTTTCAGATCCTGGTTTTGCCGGATCGGTTCGGAGAAGGTGACTACGATGGCGAGCGGATCCGGATTCACACTGTGGTCGATGACCGCGTATTCGTCCTTGCGGGGGACTTCCACCTGCACGGTTTGCTTTTCGTCGTAATTGAAATCGAGCGTCAGCGTATAGCCCTCATCGCCCCGGGGGGCGATGTTGCCCACGGTGTATCGGTGCGTGAGCCCGTCTTCCGAATGCGTCCATTTGACGTCGGTACCCGTCGTGCCGCTTATTTTGAGGTTCCGTTCCATGTAGCTGCCGTCGGCATAGTCCGAAGAGACGATCTCGCCGATGAGCACATAGCCGGTCATCTCGTCGTTCTGCTGCAGCCAGCTGTCGTTGTAGGTAAACCGCAGTTTGGGGGTCGCAAACCTGAATTCTGCGATGCCTTTGTGCTGCCGGCCGGTGAGTTTCGCGGCGTCGATAGCCACCTTGTACTGCGTGTCGTATTGCAGCGGGGATTTGGGGACGATGCGGATCATGCGCATCCCCGACAGGTAGGCGTCGAAACCGACGGCCGGGGAGATCGATATGGCATCCTGCATGGCGCTTTCCTCGACTTGCACGTTTTCGACGAACGTCACGTGGAGCGGCATCCTGACACCCGTCACTCCGTTTGTCGACCATTCGATGATGTCGGATGTCTGCTTGCTGCACGAGGCGATGAGCAGGGCGGTCAGCGCAAACAAAGCATGGCATGTTGTTTTCATAATATTGGGTTTTTTGGTAACTTTGCCAAAGATACGTAAAAATATGGCAAAAAAACCGGCCAAAAAGAGAATATGTTTTTTCGCGATGCTGGTCGTTGCCATGCTCGCCGCGGGGTATTGCGTCATCCTGCCCCGGACGCTTTTCGACGAGCCTTTCTCAGCCACCGTGTGGAGCCGCGACGGCCGCCTGATGTCGGCCAAGGTCGCCTCCGACGGCCAGTGGCGTTTCTTTCCCACGGACAGCGTCCCCGAAAAGTTCCGGGTCGCTATCACGACCTACGAGGACAAGCGTTTTTACCGCCATTTCGGGGTGGATCCGCTGGCGCTGGGGCGTGCCGTGGGGCAGAACCTTGCGGCCGGGCGGATCACGAGCGGGGCGAGCACGCTCACCATGCAGACCATTCGCCTGAGCCGCGGCGGGAAACCCCGCACGTTCCGGGAAAAGTTCGTCGAGATGGTGCTCGCCACGCGCCTCGAACTGCGTTGCAGCAAGGATGAAATCCTGGCCCTCTATGCCTCTCATGCGCCTTTCGGAGGTAATGTGGTCGGGCTGGAAAGTGCCGCGTGGTACTATTTCGGCCGCAGTGCGGCACAGCTTTCGTGGGCCGAATGCGCCATGCTCGCCGTGTTGCCCAACTCCCCTTCGCTGATCCATATCCGCCGCAACCGCGAACGGCTGCGGGAGAAACGCGACGGGCTGCTCGACCGGATTTGGCACGACGGCCGTATCGACTCGCTGACATGCGCCCTCGCCAAACAGGAGCATCTGCCCGACGCCCCAGAACCGATGCCGATGGAGGCGATGTACCTGCTGGGTAAAATGCGCGAAGGGTCGCTCCGCTCGACGCTCGACTACGACCTGCAAAGCCGGGTCAACGACCTCGCCCGGCGTTACAACAAGCGTTACCGGGGTAATAAGATCAACAACATGGCCATCGTCGTCATGGACGTGGGGAGCGGCGAAGTGCTTGCCTACGTAGGGAACGTGTACGACCCCGCCGACCGCACCGAGGGTACGAGCGTCGATGTGATTCCCGCCCCGCGCAGCAGCGGCAGCGTGCTCAAGCCCCTGCTCTACGCTGCGATGCTGGACAACGGGACGGCATTGCCCGCGATGCTTTTCCCCGACGTGCCGACCTATTACAGGGACTTCACACCCCATAATTACAACCGAACCTTCGACGGGGCGGTGCCTGCCAACCGGGTGGTCGAGCGTTCGCTCAACGTCCCTTCGGTGAGGATGCTCGACAAGTACGGGCGGGAGAATTTCCTCGCGCTGGTGCGTGCCCTGGGCTTCGGGACGATCAACCGCAGCGCCGGCCACTACGGGCTTTCGCTGATTCTGGGCGGCGCAGAGATTTCGTTGTGGGATCTGACCTCGGCCTACATGAAGATGGCGGCCAAACTCAACGGTCGGCAGACGATACGCACCCCGCATTACGACCCCGGCGGCGGCACGGAGGTCGATGCCGGGGATATTCCCCTCTCGCGGGGCGCGATATGGCTGATGGCCAATTCGATAAGCCACGTGGCCCGTCCCGAGGAGGAGGGCGAATGGCAGTATTTCTCGTCGTCGAAGAAGATCGGCTGGAAGACGGGTACCAGCTACGGTAACCGCGATGCGTGGGCCGTAGGTATGACCCCGGACTATGCCGTCGGGGTCTGGGTCGGGAACTGCACGGGTGAGGGGCGCCCGCTGATGACGGGCGTGGGGTATGCCGCGCCTGTCCTGTTCGAGGTCTTCGGCCTGCTGCCCAAAGGGGAGTGGTTCGCGGAGCCCGTCGGCGACCTGGAACCCGCCGTGGTCTGCCGCCAGAGCGGCTATCTGGCTTCGCATATCTGTCCCGACCGCGATACGGTGATGATTCCCCGTGCAGCCGCCGTCGGGGAGGTGTGCCCCTACCACCGGATCGTCAACCTGAGCGCCGACCTGAAATACCGTGTGACGGCGGATTGCTACGACCCGGCCAGGATCGTCCGCATGCCGATGTTTATCCTCCCGCCTGCGCAGGAGTGGTATTACCGCCGGCAGCATCCCGACTACCGTCCGCTGCCCCCGCTGCATCCCGGCCTGCCGGGTAACCAAGCCGAAAACAACCCCATCGACATCATCTATCCGCAGCCGGGGCGTGTGCTGGTCGCCCCGAGGTCGCTCGAAGGGGAGCAGCAAAGCCTTGTCTTTACGGCCGTGCACCGCGACCGCAATGCCGTGCTGTTCTGGCATATCGACGACGACTACGTCGGTTCGACCTCTTTCGAACACAAAATCTCCGTCCGCCCGGCGCCGGGGAAGCACCGCCTGACCGTGATCGACGAACACGGCGCTTCGCAGAGCGTCGTGTTCAGCTGCCGCTGACCCCTCCCGGCACCGGATTGCCCGGGCCTGCCTTTGTCCGGCTGCTTCTCCGTCTATCCGTAGCCGTGTGTCCGGGGTGCTTTCCGCATTCCTGTTTTTGTTGTCCGGACATGGCTCCTCCGTTTTTGCCGGATGCCCCGCAGCCCCGTTTTTGTGCCGGGAGAACGAAATATCCGGGTTATTCGTGCATTTTTACGAATTATGTCAAAAGATCATACTAATATGTCATTTAAAAATATTTTTTGCGGGGCGTTTCCGGCTAATTTTGAAACCCGATACGGATATAAACCAACCAGCCCATGAAACGAATTTTATTATTGTTCCTGTCTGTGCTGATCTCAGCACATGTCTTTTCACAGAATAGCCCCAAAGCTTATTTAGTATCCAATGCGCATTTTGATTCCCAGTGGAACTGGGACGTGCAGCGTTCGATCCGGGAGTACATCCCGAAGACGCTGGATCAAAACCTGTTTCTCCTTGGCACCTACCCCGATTACGTGTTCAACTTTGAGGGCGGCATCAAGTACCAGTGGATGAAGGAGTACTACCCGCACCAGTACGAGCTGATCAAGCGTTACATCCGCGAGGGTCGCTGGCATGTCACGGGCAGCACGTGGGACGCCACCGACCCGAATATCCCGTCCGCGGAGTCCTTCACGCGCAATATCCTGTACGGACAGCACTTCTATCGCCGCGAATTCGGGGTCGAAGGCACGGACATCTTCCTTCCGGACTGCTTCGGTTTCGGGTGGACGCTTCCGACGATCGCCGCACACAGCGGCCTTATCGGCTTCTCGACGCAGAAACTCATGTGGCGCCACCGCTCGTTCCACGGCGCGAGCAAGATTCCGTTCGAGATCGGCTTGTGGCAGGGCGTGGACGGTTCGCGTATCATGGCCGTGATGGACGCCCACAACTATACGACCAAGTGGCGTTACGAAGACCTCAGCCATAGCAAGTACCTGCAAGGCATCGCCGAGGGCAACCCTCTGAATGCCGTTTACCACTATTACGGTACGGGCGACACGGGCGGCGCCCCGACCATCGAGTCGGTGCGGGCTTTGGAACTGGGATTGCAGGGCGACGGGCCGGTGGAGATCATCAGCGCCACGAGCGACCGCCTCTACAAGGACTACCTTCCCTATTCCGCCCACCCGGAGCTTCCGGTGTGGAACGGGGAGTTGCTGATGGACGTGCATGCCACGGGTTGCTATACCTCGCAGGCTGCGATGAAGCTCTATAACCGCCGCAACGAACAGCTTGCGGACGCTGCCGAGCGCAGCGCCGTTGCCGCCGACTGGCTCGGGGCCGTGCCCTACCCGCGCGAGGTTCTCACCGAGGCCTGGAAACGCTTTATCTGGCACCAGTTCCACGACGACCTTACGGGTACGAGCATCCCCTGTGCCTACGAGTTCTCGTGGAACGACGAGCTGATCTCGCTCAAACAGTTCGCGGACGTACTCACGACCTCGGTTGGCGCGGTTTCGCGGGGTCTGGATACCGATGTCAAAGGGCTCCCCGTGGTGCTCTACAACGCTGCGGGGTTCGAGGTCTCGGACATGGTGGAGGTTACGCTTCCGCTCGAAGGCAGCAAGTTCACGGTCTACGACGACAAGGGCGTCCGGGTTCCCTCGCAGGTGCTGGGCACGCAGCAGGGGCAGACGCGGCTGCTGGTCGAGGCCACCGTCCCGGCTGCGGGGTATGCCGTCTACGACATCCGCAAGGGCGGGCAGCCGAAGGCCCCGGCGATAACGGCCACTACTTCGGGGTTGGAGAACAGCGTCTATAAACTCACGCTGGACGCTAACGGCGACATCTCGTCGATCGTCGACAAGCGCCATGGCCGCGAGCTGGTGGCCGCCGGCAAGTCTATCCGCCTTGCGTTCTTCCCGCAGAACGAGTCTTACAGCTGGCCGGCCTGGGAGATTCTCAAGAAGACCGTGGACGCAGCACCGCAGGCCATCACGGGCGAGGTGAAGGTCACCGTGGCCGAAGAGGGGCCCCTGCGCGCCTCGGTATGCGTGGAACGTACGCTGGGGGATTCCCGCTTCCGGCAGTGGATCACGCTGCGCGAAGGCGCCCAGGCCGACAGGATCGACCTTGTGAACGACATCGACTGGCAGTCGTCCAATGCGCTGCTGAAGGCCGAGTTCCCGCTTTCGGTCTCTAACCCCGAGGCGGTCTATGACCTTGGCGTGGGCTCCGTGGCGCGGGGCAACAACACCGCGACCGCCTACGAGGTCTATGCGCAGCAGTGGGCCGACCTCACCGACGCGGACGGCAGCTACGGGGTCTCGGTGCTCAACGACAGCAAGTACGGCTGGGACAAACCCGCGGACAACACGCTGCGCCTTACGCTGCTGCATACGCCTGCGACCAAGGGCGGCTACGCATACCAGAACAAGCAGGACTTCGGACACCATACGTTCACCTACTCGATCGTAGGGCACGCGGGCGATTACCGCGCGGGAGGTGCCGTGCGCAAGGCCGAGGTGCTCAACCAGCCGCTTCGGGCATTCGTCGCGCCCCGCCACGGCGGGGTGCTGGGCCGCAGCTTCTCGCTGGTCGCCTCGCAGAACCCCAATGTGGCGCTGCGGGCGCTCAAACAGGCCGAGGATTCGGACGAATATGTGGTTCGTTTCTACGAGACCTCGGGGCTCGGGTCGCAGCAGGCCGTGGCGAGCTTCGCGGCTCAGATCGTCGACGCCCGGGAGCTCAACGGCGTGGAGGACGTCGTGGGCGACGCGGAGTTCAGCGGCCGCGAGCTGCGCTTCGAGGTCGGGCCCTTCGGCATGAAGACTTTCCGCGTGAAACTCGCCAGGCCCGTCCGGGCGCTCACGCCCGCCGCGGAGGCGGCTGTGGAGCTGCCTTACAACGTCAAGACGGCCTCTTACAACCCGTTCCGCTCGGACTCCAACTTCGACGGCAAGGGCAACTCCTACGCCGCCGAGCTGATGCCGTCCCGCATCGTGTACGGGGGTGTCGGCTTCGAGATCGGGGATCCCGCCGCGCAGAACGGTGTCAAATGCCGCCGCGACACCATCGACTTGCCCCGCGGGCGCTACGGCAAGCTCTACCTGCTGGCCGCCTCGACCATGTACGACACGCAGGCCGTATTCACCGTCGACGGAAAGGAGCACACGGCACTGGTACCCTATTATGGCGGCTTCATCGGACAGTGGGGCCATACGGGGCATACCGAGCCCTACCTCAAGGATGCGCAGGTGGCCTTCGTGGGCACGCACAAGCATGATATGATTCGCAACGAGGACAGACCCTACGAATTCACCTACATGTTCCGCATCGGCCTCGACATCCCCGAGGGGGCGCGGCAGCTGGTACTGCCCGACGACCCGCGCATCGTGGTGTTCGCGGCGACGGTGGCCGAAGATCCTGCCGGAGGTATCGGCGCGGCCTGCGATCTGCTGCGCGTGCAGCTGCCCGTGAAAGGCGCCGACGCCTCGCAGGCCGGGCGCAGGAACCTGCTCTATGGCAAACCCGTCGTGGAAAGGTCGGGGGAGGTCAACGCCTCCGAGAGGGCCGAGTACGCCACCGACGAGGAGGTGTCCACCAAGTGGTGCGATTACAGCGATGCCAAACCCAAACTGCTGGGGGTAGACCTCGGCCGGGAGACCACGATCCGGGGATGGTATGTCATGCATGCTGCGCTCGAATCCCTGGATTACATCACAAAGGAGTATTCGCTGCAGGTGCGCCAAAGCCCCGGCGAGGAGTGGAAAACGGTGGACACGGTCTATGACAACACGGCTTTCGAAACCGACAGGATCCTTCCAGAACCCATAATCGCCCGATACGTGAGGCTCGTGGTCTCAAAACCTGACCAAAGCGAAGGAAATACCGCCAGAATCTATGAATTCGAGGTGTATTGACGGATGACGGTAAGATTGCGCGGGGCGGAGGCTGTAAAGGCTCCGCCCCTGCTTTTTCCGGGCGGAACACCGGATCCCGCTTCCGGCAACTTCTCTTCCGGGAATCTATGCCCCGGAAATCCGGCATATGGGGCGCTTACCGGATTCCGATAAGTCCGTCCGATCAAAATATAGACTAAAAATCAATTTATCCGCCTGCCGTTTTGAAAATAAGGTGCAATTTTGTAATCCAGAAAAAACGGTTCTCGATGCAAGGCCTGCGTCCAATTATTTCAGTGTATACGCGACCACGATCGGGTTGTCGCTCTCCTTCGAACACTCCAGCAGGCTTTTGATCTTAGGGCTTAGGTTTTTCCTGTATTCTTCGGGGATTTGCGGAGAACAGGTGCCGAAAAACGTATCGCCGTAGACGGCTATCGGCTGCTGGATAATATCGCGAATGACCAAACTTGTATCCGCACCTTGCGTAGTATCCCATACATAAACGGCATCTGTTTTCTTATCCCAGAAATAGGGTTTGGCGACTATATATTTATTCCATTTATGGCCGATCTCAAAGGATGCATGGCTTTTCGTAGCAAGGAATTTACCGCCATACCTTGTATAATTGTTTTCCTTAATTAGATCATTGACTTCCTGTGGAGATAATTTTTCGTCATAACGCCTCCATACACTCTTTTTCTGACAGATCACATATTCCGGTTTTACGACGGAAGCGGTGGTGAACTGGTAAACCGTATCGGAATAGACCGGAGTATAGAGAAGGGTTCCATCGTAGTCATAAGTGAAACTGTTGACTGCAAAATTGTTGTCTTGCAGAGGTGTCGGGGCGAATCCTTTGTAAAGGACGGAGTCTTTGTTGGAAACGAGAATCGCCCAGTTCTCGTCGTCGTTGAAATCCTGTCCGGGAATTTGAAGGTTTATGGATAGGCTGTCGATACGTGCCAAATAGCAGTTCGCTATTCCCTTTTCCCGCCGTAGGAATGTCCCGTCATCCGTGGAAAAATAAAGGTAGGAGCGGGCCAGCGCGTCATTTACAAGTATTTCATTCCGGATGGTGTCGACTTGCATATCCCAGATACTAATGTATTCTTTGGGCCCCCTGCCTTTATTCTTGATCCGGTATAACAGTTTGCCTGTTTTGTCAAATACAAAAATTTGCTGAGCCGCAAAAGAATCCATTATGAAGATTTTATCGTTTGTTACGACCATTTTGTTAATTGGCCCCATCGGTTCGGACGAATCCAGTTTTATGTAATCGATCGATTGAATCATATCCAGTAATTTCTTTGTGTCGATGGTTTTGGCCATGTCGGCTCTTATCAAATGTGGGGAACCTGGATTGATTTTAATTATTTCAGTATCGGACAGTACTAATGCCATGCTATTGTTTTGTGGCGAGGTGCCGCAAGCACAGAATAGTAAGGAGAATATAATAATTGTGATCAGTTGTTTCATGGGAGATTTATTTGGGTTGTTAAATGAGATGGTATAATGTAACGGTTGATGTATTTGTAAAGTTCAACTATAATTACATCAACCGTTACAAATTAATAAAGACTAAATGCAGTCAGTGCCATCATAGCAATTTCCATCGCCGGTGTTACATTTAACCATCTGTCCCCAGTAGGTGGCATTCCCTCTGGTTCCAGTGCATTCTACTACTTCAGGCTTCCAGTTCGATCCGACCCAATGCGTGTCGTTCTCATTCCAAGATTGACCGCCGAATTCAAACTCAGCCAATGCATCCACATTGGCCTGGATCATTGCGGACAGGTCGTCCTTGGCAATGCTCTTCATAAATACGGCCGAGGCTGCCACCATGGCGAATGCCACCAAGCCGAACGTAATTTTCTTTTTCATAGCGTTTTTCTTTTTCTGTTCGTTCACAGTTTACTCGATGCGTTGTGTCTATCCTTTCAACAACGGCGAACCCGCTTGGGGTTTGGGATCAATTGACTATTTTTGCACAACCTCCTTTCCTTTTCCGGGATTTGGCGGCCGGGCGGAGAAAACGTGTCTTTTCCCGAGGCAATTCTCCGCCCTCGTTTTTCCCGATAATTATTCCTCTACCATACCGATGATCTTCAGCGAAGTGCTGCCGGCGGCCGTATTGCAGAAGACCCGCAATGTCTTGTCGAAAGCCCCGGCCTTGTCGGGGATTATCTCCACTTTGATTTCGGATTTCTCTCCGGGCATGACGGGGCTCCGGTTCCATGACGGTTTCGTACACCCGCAAGAGGCGTCGATGTGGGTTATTACCAGCGGTTTGTCCCCCGTGTTTTCCAGGACGAAGGCCGCCTGTGCCGTGCTGCCGATCCTCAAATTCGGAACCTCGATTTCCGGTCGGGCGATACGTATGTCGGTCGTGGGAACCCTGACCGCCTTCTTCCCGGATATTATCTCCTTATACAACTCCCAAAGCCGCGGCTTATGCGTCGGGTTACCGACCAGTAAAACCTTGTTGGTGCTGTCGAGGAGAAAACATTGGCAGGCCTGGTTCTTCGGAAAGCCATTCAGCCTGTCGATTTCATTTTCACGGTCGATATAAAACGGCAGTTCGAACCCGTCGGCCCGTAATATCAACCCGAGTTCGCGTTCGTTTTGCGGGTGGAAATAGAACAGGAAATCGACCTTGTCGGCCAGCGTCGTGTCGATTTCCCTCACATAAGCGTTCCAGGTCAACAATTTCAGCTTGCAGGAGGTGCAGCCTATCGAGTCGGTGAAATTCAGTATCCTGAATGGTTTTTTCGATTTCGCGGGGTCGCAAACCGTGTCGCAGGAATACGAAGTCGGTTGTATATCCTGCGGCAGCAGTACCGTTTTCCCGACCCATTCCTTTACGATCTTCTGGATTTCTTTTCTGGGATTATTGTCATTGCACGAGGCGCACCACAGCGGGATGATGATGATTCCGGTCATCAAATAGCAGAATTTGGCCATATAATTTTATTTTAAGAACACAAAATAAAGACGCAATCATTATATAGATAATCAAGATATTTGATTATGTGCTACAAAATAAAACAAAAATATTAATATTAGTTCAA
>OODS01000927.1_pt1 | contig 21140 bp, 16 predicted proteins | sample 1671531 | NCBI WGS metagenome assembly OODS01 (sample SAMN06348166, study PRJEB24527) | human gut metagenome | biome: human gut; feature: ankylosing spondylitis patient; material: feces | host: Homo sapiens | place: China | collected 2015-10 | reverse complement strand
GTCAGCTCCCGGTTTCGCTTTGTGCCCCCCTTGTATGTTACATCGTAGGGAGGGGGCTTGACCCCTCCGCTACCTGCCGTTAAACTGCCGTCAACGGTTCATCCGTAGGGGAGGGATTCATCCCTCCCAGGCACCTTCCCGCCGCCGCAAACGGCCACGGCGGCCAGAGGGCTGGCCGCCCTACAACCCCTACTTAAAAGTCCATGCGTAGGGCGGGGTGCCCTCACCCCGCCGAAAAACCTGCCGCCAAATCCCTTTCCCCTATATACACCATCCGTACATTTCCCCAAATTTATTCATTTTTTTGTAAAAAAATCTACCCAAAAAAATCACTTTGTGCTATAATATCATCAAATAGCCTTTTTCCGGCCGTTTACCAATTAAAGGAGGATCATCCATGCCCAACCTAGCTCTGCTTGCCCTTGAAGCCAGCGACGGCACCGTTGTTCTGACCAGCATTACACTGGTTTTCGCGATGCTGGTGGCCCTGTGCCTTATCATCACGCTGGAAGGCAAGATCTTCGACAACATCAAAAATAAGAAGAACGACAAGCCTGCCGCGCCCAAGGCCCCTGCGGCCCCCGCTGCCAAGGCTGCCCCTGCCGCCAAGCCCGCTGCCCCTGCAGCCAAGGCTGACAACGGCTCCATCCCCGGCGAGATCATCGCCGCCATCTCCGCTGCCGTGGCCTCTGTGTGCGGCGGCAATGCCGTGATCCGCGGCATCAAGCGCGTTTCCAAGCCCGCTGCCGGCTCCCGCCGCGGCGCATGGGGTGACGCAGGCGTGCGCGAGCATACCACGCCCTTTATGTAAGGAGGTACGGAAATGGGTGCGATTTTTACCAATATTGCGGAGATCTTCGCAAAGTCCGGCTGGGCACAGATCCTCTTCACCGAGGGCGGCTGGAAGTACGCCGTCATGCTGGCGGTGGCCTGCGTGCTGCTGTATCTGGCCATCGTCAAGCAGTTTGAGCCGCTGCTGCTGCTGCCTATCGGCTTCGGCATGCTGATGACCAACCTGCCCCTCGACGGCATCTTCCACATGGACATCTTCATCAACGAGACGAACCACATCGACTGGGCGCTGCTCGGCTCCTCCGGCGGTATGGTTGACTACATCTATCTGGGCGTTAAGCTCGGCATCTATCCGCCGCTGATCTTCCTCGGCATCGGTACGATGACCGACTTCGAGCCGCTGATCGCCCGCCCGTCCAGCTTGCTGCTGGGCGCTGCCGCACAGCTGGGTATCTTCTTCACCTTTGTCGGCGCTAAGATTCTGGGCTTCACCAATCAGGAGGCCGGCGCGATCGGCATCATCGGCGGTGCGGACGGCCCCACCGCCATCTATGTCACCACCAAGCTGGCCCCGCACCTGCTGGGTTCCATCGCGGTCGCTGCGTACTGCTACATGGCGCTGGTGCCGGTTATCCAGCCGCCCATCATGAAGGCGCTGACCACTGAAAAAGAGCGTCAGATCGTCATGACGGCACCTCGCCGCGTCTCCAAGACCGAGAAGATCCTCTTCCCCATCATTGTCACCATCATCGTTGCCCTGACCCTGCCTGACGCCGCCATTCTGGTCGGCTGCCTGATGATGGGCAACCTGATGAAGGAGTCCGGCGTTGTTGAGCGTATCACCAAGACCGCCGGCAACGAGCTGATGAACATCATCACGATCTTCCTCGGCTTCTCGGTCGGCTGCACCACCAACGCCGCCACCTTCCTGAACATCCAGACCGTTGAGATCATCGTTCTGGGCATCGTGGCCTTCGGTGTCGGCACCGCCGGCGGTGTCATCCTCGGCAAGGTCATGTGCGCGGTCACCCACGGTAAGATCAACCCGCTCATCGGCTCTGCCGGTGTCTCCGCCGTGCCTATGGCCGCCCGCGTTTCCCAGAAGGTCGGCCAGGAGTACAACCCCCGCAACTACCTGCTCATGCACGCCATGGGCCCCAACGTTGCCGGTGTTATCGGCTCCGCCGTTGCCGCTGGTATCCTGATCAACATGTTCGGCTGATACTGACATAAAAAGTAAGCACCCGCATGGCGCGCGCCATGCGGGTGCTTTTTTCTATTTGGCTTCCCCCTCGGGACTGCGCCCGCAGGCGGCTGATGAGGGCAAAGTTCACCACGGCATCCCGTCAACGAGGTGTCACCGTGAACCTGCAAAAGCCCCTCAGGCCTCGCAGGCTCGGCCAGCTCCCCACTTCGTGAGGAGCTTTTCCGCGGGCTTCGCCCGCGCAACATGCCGCCCCTTACAGGGGAGGTGGCCGAGCGTCAGCGATGGCCGGAGGGGCTTTTGCCGCGTTTACTTCACCTCAAACCTCTCTCCGTCAATCTCGACATATGCAATGGCGGCGGGGTCGATCAGGTCATAGGTGTCCACGCGCAGGGTCATAAGACCAGCGGAATTGTCAATGCGGCCGTAGTCCCCTGCATAGAAGCTGCCATCCCAGCCGTAGGTCATCTCGGAGCCGTCCGCCCGCAGCAGCTTGACGCGGGACTGCACATCATACCGCGAGGTTTCCCCCGCAGGGCTGCCGTGGCTCTTGCCGATGACGCTGACCGCCAGCGGTTCAATGCGTATCTCGTCAATGTCAAAGCTGCTGTCGGGGTAGGCTGCGGCTTCCTCGTCCGTCAGGTCAGAGTGGAACCATGGCCCGCCCTTCAGCGTGATGGTCTTTTGGATGGGCAGCGTCAATGCGGCAGGGGCATCGGGCAGAGAAATTTTAACACTTGCATGGGCGCTGTAATCGCTCAGACTGCAGATATACAAGGTGCGCTGCGTGAGCTTGGTGTTGGCAAGCGGAATATCCACAAAGCAGGAAAGTGTATCCGTTTCGCTGGCTTTGTTGCGCTCCGCCCATGAACCGACGGCGTAGCCGTAGCATGGGCCGACGTTTGCATTGTACACACTGAACAGGGAATTCGGCGGGTCGCTGTCCTTCGGAGCTTCAATCTGAAAGACCGAGGTGTCCCAGACCAAATCGTTTGGCTCCATCCCTTGGGCGTTATCCACATCGTACAGCACTCGCAGCGTGTTTTCGCCGCGCAGCAGCGCCTTTACACTGACCGTGCGGCCGTTGATCTCGGCGGTCAGCGGCTCGTCCAGCACCACGCCGTACTTCTGCACCAGTGCGTTCGTCTCGTTGGCAGCGGCCATCGGGTGGAAAAGCCCCAGCACCACGGCCCCTGCGGCCACTAAGCAGAGCGCTGCTGCTGCAGCTGCCACCCGCCAGCCGCGCAAGGCGGCAACCCTTGGGCGGCGCGCCAGCACTTTTTGGCGCAGTGCTGCGGTTTCCTCCGCCGTCAGGGCGTCCGCCAGCGGCGGGTGGTCATTCATCCAGCGTTCCAGTTCGGTCATAGGTCAGTCCTCCTTCAATAGCTTCTGCAGCGCCAGCCGTGCGCGGTGCAGCCGGGTGCGCACCGTGGCGGCGGGCATGGCAAACCGCGCGCCCAGCTGGGCCGCTGTCTCGCCGTATAAGTACCGCCGCAGAAACAGCTCGCCGTCCGGCGGCGGCAGCGCCATGATCTGCGCCATCAGCTCGCGGCTTTCGAGATGGCTTTCCAGCGCTACAGCCAGCTCGGCGTCATCGCGGTCGTCCAGCGGCAGCGTCTCGCCCCGGCGCAGCAGGGCGCGGTAGCGGTCAATGGCGCACTGCCGTGCCGTCAAAACGACCAGCCGCCGCCGGTGCGCCTCGTCCGCAGGCAGCCGCGCGCCGCGCCACAGCTTGTAAAATGTGTCGGCCTCGGCCTCCTCGGCGTCCTGCGGGCGGCCGGGCAGAATGGCCCGGCAGACGGCCCGCACCGCGCCGCCGTAGTCCCGCAGCAGTGTGTCCAGCTCGTGCTCCGTCATCGGCATCGACTCCTTTCATAAAGAGTATACGACAAAAACGGGCGGAGTGTTTCAAAAACTTTGGCTTCCCCCGAGGGGCTGCGCCCGCAGGCGCGTGTCGGAGCGCAACCGCCGCTTTTTTTGCGGCGGCTCTTAGCGCGTAGACTGAAGCTGTCGCCCGCAGGCGACTGATGAGGGGCGGCGTTCCTGTGGTAACTCATTCATGGGGTGGCCACGCAAACCTGCCCCTCATCCGCCCTCGGTCGGGGCCTCGGGCACCTTCCCCCAAGGGGGAAGGCATACGCCTGTTGTACTCCTCCCCGATCTGTGCTATAATACGCTTAATAATGGGGTACTGTTGGAAAGAGGTGAGCCGATGCTGAAGGTAACGCTTTTGGGTACGGGCGGCACGCAGCCGCTGCCCGACCGTGCGCTGGCGGCCGCCGCCGTGACGGTGGCCGGGCGCAGCGTTCTGCTCGACTGCGGCGAGGGCACGCAGGTCGGGCTGCGGCGGTACGGCGTCAGCGCGTACCGGCTTTCGGCCGTGCTGCTGACCCACTACCACGGGGACCACATTCTGGGCCTGCCCGGGCTTTTGCAGACGCTGGGCAGCCTGAACCGCACCGAGCCGCTGACCGTCTACGGCCCTGCAGGGCTGGATGCAGTCGCGCGGCCCGTCATGGCGCTGGCAGGTGCGCAGCCCTATCCCGTCCTCTGGCGGGAGGCGAACGCGCCGTTTGCCGTAGATGCGCTGAAAATCACGCCGTTCCCGCTGGCCCACCGCGTGCCCTGCTGCGGTTACGCGCTGGCGCTGCCCCGCGCAGGCCGGTTTGACCCCGCGCGGGCGCGGGCGGCGGGCATCCCGGTGGAGCATTGGAAAACGCTGCAAAAGGGTGTGGCGGCAGGAGGCTTTACGCCGGAGCAGGTGCTTGGCCCGCCGCGCCGGGGCCTCAAGGTCGTCTATGCGACCGACACCCGCCCCTGCGCCGCGCTGGAAGCCGCCGCCCGGGGCGCCGACCTGCTCTGCATGGATGCGACCTACGCCGATGACGCCGACCTGCCCAAGGCCCGGCTCTACGGCCACGCGACCTGCCGCGAGGCGGGCGCACTGGCCGCCGCCGCAGCGGTGCGCCGCCTCTGGCTGACCCACTACAGCGCTGCCGTGACCGACACCGCCCCCGGGCTGGCTGCGGCCCGCACGGCTTACCCTTTAGCGCTGGCCGGGTATGACGGCATGGCGCAGGAACTGGAATTTGACAAAGAATGACGAACAAACGCAAAAATATTATCTTTGTTGCGGCGGTTCTGGCCGTGGCGGCGGTGCTTTGGCTGGTATGCCGCACCGGCGGCAGCGGGCATACGGCGGTGCTGCGCTACGGCACCCCGCAGACGGAGCAGCGCATCGACCTGCGCAGGGATGCCGACTATGACATCGACACCGGCCGGTACACGGTCCACCTGCATGTGGAAAACGGCGGCATCGCCTTTGTGGACAGCCCCTGCCCCGACCACCTCTGCGAGGGGTTTGGCGTGCTGAAAAACGAGGGCGACTGGGCCGCCTGTATGCCGGCGAAGGCAAGCGTTACCATTGAATAAATGTAGGGGCGGATTCCATATCCGCCCGCGGCACCTGCCGTAAGCTGCACGGGCGCATATAGAATGCGCCCCTACGGCGGCATATGTTTAACAAAAGGAGTTACTATGAACCCGACATTTAAGCAAGTTACCAAGACCCGCTATGTGCAGCTGGTTTCGGAGCTGGCACAGGAAATTTTTGTGCAGCACTACACCAAGCTGACGCCCAAGGTCGCCGCCGCGCTGGCCGATAAGTACCAGAGCGACATCTTGACCGATGACGAGATCCACAGCGGCGTTATCAACTATTTCCTCGTCTATCTCGGCACCGAGGCGGTGGGGTATTTTGCACTCGACCTTGGCCCGGCGGGCGCCATGTGCCTGAGCCGCCTGTTTTTGAAGGAGAAGGCCCGCGGCAAGGGCATCGGCCGCAGCGTTGTGGCCTACGCCCAGAAGCTGGCCGAGGGGGATGACCGCAGCCGCCTGTACCTGAAGGTGTGGGCGCGCGACCTCAAGGCCGAGGGCTTTGCGAAAAAATGCCGCTTCCGCAAGGCAGAGACCGCCCCGATGGAGGTCCTGCCCGGCGTGACGCTGGATATTACCACATGGGAGAAGCTGTGGCGGTAACGCAGTGAATTTGCAGGGGCCGATGCTTGCATCGGCCCGCGGGGCGTCGAGGACGCCGCCCCCTACAAACGGCAGCCTGCCGGGTAGGGGCCGGGCACGCCCGGCCCTGTACATTCCGGCAAGCACCCCATCCCCGCAAGGCCGCGGGCCGGACATGTCCGGCCCCTGCAGCGCGGTAAACGCAAAATCTGGAGATACACTATGAAACTTCTGCACCTAGCGGACCTGCACCTTGGCAAACGGGTCAACGGGTTTGATATGCTGGAGGATCAGCGCTTTATTCTGGAGCAGATCCTGACCCTCTGCGATAAGCACGGCGTCGAGGCCGTGGTGCTGGCGGGCGACATCTACGACACCCCCGTCCCCCCGGCTGCGGCCTGCACGCTGCTCGACTGGTTTTTGACACAGCTTTCGCTGCGGCATATACCGGTGCTGGCCGTGTCCGGCAACCACGACAGCGCCGAGCGCCTTGATTTTGCCAGCGGCCTGCTGGCAGAGCAGGGCGTTTACATCGCCGGGCGGTTCCACGGTATGCCCAAGCAGGTTGTGCTGCATGACCGCTACGGCCCCCTTGAATTTACCCTGCTGCCCTTTGTGCGGGCGGCCACCGTGCGCCACTATCTGCCCGAGGCCGAGATCTCCGACTATGACTCCGCCGTGGGCGCGGCGCTCGCCGTCTGTGAGCCTGCCGCCCCCCGCCGCGTGCTGGTGGCCCACCAGATGGTGGTCTCCGGCGTATGCCCGCCCCAGCTTGCCGGCAGCGAGACGGCCCCCCTGACGGTCGGCACGGTGGATTCCATTGATGCAGCGCGGTTTGCGGGCTTCTGCTATGCGGCGCTCGGGCATATCCACCGCGCGCAGCGGGTCGGCATTGACGCCGTGCGGTACGCCGGCTCGCCGCTGTGCTACCATCTGGACGAGTGCGGTATGCAGAAATCCGCCACCCTTGTGCGGATCGGCAAGCACGGTGTCGAAAAGATCGAGCAGCTGCCGCTGACACCCCGCCGCGCCATGCGCCACCTGACCGGCCCGCTGGCCAAGCTGGTCGCGCACCCCACCGACACCGAGGATTATATCTGGGCAACCCTGACCGACCCGACCCCGCTGCCCGATGCGATGGCCCAGCTGCGCGCGGCCTACCCCAATGCGATGCGGCTCGACTACCAGCCCAAGGGCACGGCAGCGCTGCCGGCCGATATGACCCAAGCCGTCAGGGGCAAGCCCTTTGCTGAGCTGTTTCAGGACTTTTTCACCAAGATGAACGGCCGTGCCCTGACGACCGAGGAAGTGCTGGCCGTGAAAAAACTGCGCGAGGAGGCGTCAAAAAGCGAATGAAACCCCGGAAGTTGATCTTGAACGCCTTCGGCCCTTACGCCGGCCGCACAGAGCTGGATTTTGCGGCGTTCGGCGGCAACGGCCTGTTTTTGATCGGCGGCGATACCGGCGCGGGCAAGACCGCCCTGTTTGACGCCATCACCTTTGCGCTCTACGGCGAGACTTCAGGCGAGAATCGAAAAACAACGATGCTGCGCAGCGATTTCGCTGCACCGGAGGCCGAGACCTCGGTGGAGCTGACCTTTACCCACCGGGGGCGCAGCTACACGGTGCGCCGCTGGCCCGACCAGCAGCGCGCGGCCAAGCGGGGCAGCGGCATGGTCAAGGTGCCCGCCAAGGCCGAGCTTATCCGCGAGCCGGACGAGCCGGTCAGCGGTGCCTCCGCCGTGACGGACGCCGTTGTCAAGCTGCTGGGCATTGACGCCAAGCAGTTTGCGCAGGTGTCGATGCTGGCGCAGAACGATTTCACCCGGCTGCTGAACGCCCCCTCCGCCGAGCGGGCCGCCATCCTGCGCCGCGTTTTTGACACGGCTGACCACCAGCGCCTTGGGCAGGCCGCCGTGGACTACGCCCGCCGCGCCGAGGAGGAGTGCAAGCGGCTTGACGATGTACTTTTGATGCATGTAGGCGCCCTGCTGGGAGAGGGCGCCGATGAGCAGACCGCCGCCGAGCTGGCCGAAATGCAGGACGACCGCGACCCCTTTGCCGCAGGCGCTGCCGCCGAGCTTGGCAAGCTGCTGCTTGAGGCCGATGAGGCGAACGAGAAGCGCCAGACCGCTGTCATGAAGGAGCTGGACGAGAAGATCGCCCGCGGTGACGCCGGCCTTAAAATTGCCGAGGAGCGCGCCGCCCGCCGCCGCCAGCTGGCCGGCCTCATCGCCGAGGAGCAGCGCGCCGCCGATGTTGAGCACCAGACCGACATCATCATGGCCGACCTTGAGAAGCGGACGGCGGGCCTCAAGGAGAGCATTGCCAAAAACGAAGCCGACCGCGCCGCGCTGAGTCAGGCCGAGGCCGACTTGCTGAAAACCGACCACCGCATTGAGCTGGCGGAGGGACTTTCCGCCGACTGCAGGCAGCTTTTAAGCCAGCTGCAGGACGCCGACAAGGCCCAGCAGGACGCCGCGGACCGCCAAACCGCCTATGTGGCGGCGCAGGCCGCGCTGGACAAGGCCGAGGAGAAGTACAGCACGCTGCAGCGCCAGCTTAACGCCAACCGCGCCGGCCTGCTGGCCCGCGAGCTGGAAAAGGGCAAGCCCTGCCCGGTCTGCGGCTCGACCCGCCACCCCAAGATCGCGGCCCTGCCCAAGGACCACATCACCGAAAAGCAGCTGGAGGAGCGCGAGAAGGAGCTGACGGCCCAGCGCCGCACAACGGCCGCCGCCAGCCGCACTGCCGGTGATGCCGCTGCCCACGCGCATGAGCTGCGTGCGGCATTGCAGCGCAACGCAGATGGATTTTTCGCCCGCCGCGGGGACCGCTATACGGGAAAGCCCGCCGCCGAGCTGACACCGGACGAGCTGAAAACCGCCCTGACCGCCCAGCAGGAGAGCCTGACCGAGGGGCTGCGCGGCCTGCAGGCCGACCACCTGAAGCTGAAGCAAAAGACCGACCGTGCCAAGAGCCTTGCCAAGCAGGCGGACATCCTGACGAGCCAGTTGGCCGAGCTGGACAAACAGCAGTTTGCCGCCACCCGCCGCGCCGCCAACGCCAAGGCAGGCCACGCCGCTGCCACGGCCCGCGTGCAGCAGATGCAGGAGACGATGCCCAAGCGGGATAACCCCGATGCGCTGGAGCGCCTGCAGGAGGCGCTGGCCCGGCTGCGCAGCGACCGCGCCGCCGCCATGGAGGCCCGGGACGCCGCCGTACACCGCCTGCACACGAACCGCGCCGCCATCGACGCGCTGCAAAAGGCGATGAAGCAGAGCGCCGCCGCCCGGGAAAAACGGGCCATGTGGGACAACCTCTCCAAGACAATCAACGGCAACCTGACCGGTAAGATCAAGCTGCCGTTTGAACAGTATGTACAGGCGTTCTATTTTGACGGCGTGGTCGAGGCTGCCAACCTGCGCTTCACCCGCATGACGGACGGGCAGTACCGCCTGCTGCGCCGCCGGAGCGAGGCCGTCAGCGGCAAGACCGCGCTGGATCTCGATGTATTTGACGCCTACACCGGCAAGACCCGCCCGGTGGGCAGTCTGTCGGGCGGCGAGAGCTTTATGGCTGCCCTGAGCCTTGCGCTGGGCATCAGCGATACGATCCAGCAGAACGCGGGCGGCGTGGTCATCGAAACGCTGTTTATTGACGAGGGCTTCGGCTCACTTGACGCCGACAGCCTTGAAAAGGCCGTTGATACGCTGGCCGGGCTGGCCGGGGGCGATAAGCTCATCGGCGTCATCTCCCATGTCGAGGCCCTGCAGGACCGCCTGACAAGGCAGATCCGCGTCAGCAAGACACGCGCGGGCAGTAAGGCAGAAATTGAGATTTCGTAACCCCAAAGGCTTCCCCCCTTGGGGGAGAAGCTGCCGCCCGCAGGCGGCTGATGAGGGGTGAGCCTACCGCAGCCAGCTGTAAAAGGGAGGGCACGGTACAGTCATCCCTCATCCGCCCTCGGGCGGGGCCTCGGGCACCTTCCCCCACTTGGGGGAAGGCTTTTTATATAAGGTATGCTATGACAAAATCGACGCTGCAACAACAATTAGAAACCCTCTCCGCCGCCCGCTACCCGCTGCACATGCCCGGCCACAAGCGCCGCGCTTTGCCCGCACCGGGGCTTGGCTGCGCTGCGTGGGATATGACCGAAATTGACGGTGCGGACGACCTGCACGATGCGGACGGCATTTTGGCCGCTGCCATGCAGCGCACCGCCGCCCTGTACGGCAGCCGCCGCTGCTGGTATCTGGTGGGGGGCAGCACGGTCGGCCTGTTGGCGGGCATCCGCGCGCTGGCACCCTTCGGCAGTGAGGTCATCGTGGCGCGCAACTGCCACAAGGCCGTCTACCACGCCCTTGAGCTGGGGCAGCTGACCGCCCATTACCTGACGCCGCCGGTCGATGCGGCGTTCGGCATCTATGGCAGTGTGCAGCCCGCCGCGGTGGCTGCCGCGCTCGATGCGCACCCGCAGGCGCGCTGCGTCATCCTGACCAGCCCGACTTATGAGGGCGTTGTAAGCGATATAGCGTCCATTGCAAGGCTCTGCCACGCGCACGGCGTGCCGCTGCTTGTCGATGAAGCGCACGGCGCGCACTATCTGCCGTTTGCCGCGCAGTACGGCTGGCAGGGCGGCGCGGTCGCGGCAGGGGCCGACCTTGTTGTGCAGAGTGCCCACAAAACGCTGCCCAGCCTGACCCAGACCGCCTTTTTGCAGCTGAACGGCAGCCTTGCGGACCCCGCCGAGGTCGAGCGCCAGCTTGATGTATTTGAGACAAGCTCACCCAGCTACCCGCTGCTTGTCAGTCTGGACGGCTGCACCGGCTGGCTGGCGCAGCAGGGGTGCGCGGCCTTTGCCGCATGGCGCGCCCGGCTGGACCGCTTTGACGCTGCAGCGAAAAAGCTGCAGAACACGCGCATCCTGTGCTGCGGCGCGGACGCGCCCCACCCGGACTTTTTTGCGCACGATGCCGGCAAGCTGCTGCTGCAGATCGGTGCGGCGGGCGCAGCTTATTTGCGGGAAAACGGCTTTGAGCCGGAGATGGTCTGCGGCCCCAATGTGCTGGCGATGACAAGCCCCTGCGATGCAGAGGACGCGCTGGACCGACTGGCCGAGGTGCTGGCCGCGTGGGACAAGACCGCTGCGCCGCCCGCCGCAGCGCCGCATATCCTGCCCGCGCCCGGCGCGGTGCGCTGCACGATCGGCGCGGCGCTGCTGCGCCCCTCCCGCATTGTGCCGATGCAGAGCGCCGTAGGGCAGACCGCCGCCGAGTACCTTTGGGCCTACCCGCCCGGCGTGCCGCTGATCGCCCCCGGCGAGGAGGTGACGGCGGCGCTGGCCGCCGCGTGTGAGGAACTGGAAAAGGCGGGGACAGGGATCAAGCATATTGGGGGGAGCGGGCCGGATAAGATTTCGGTGATTTGAAGGCCGCAGAGCCCCTCAGGCCTCGCAGGCTCGGCCAGCTCCCCACAGTGTGGGGAGCCTTTTGCGCGGGCGGAGCAAGGCCGGAGGGGCTTTGCCTTGATTGCCCCCTTGACACCCCCGCCAAAACCGTGTATAATAGTAATAATTCTAAAATGTATAAAGGGGTGACTGTTTTATGAAGCACATCCAGACTCTCGAGACCCGCGATATGGCGAAGAGCCTGCTGAACGGCGGCTGCGGCGAGTGCCAGACTTCCTGCCAGAGCGCCTGCAAGACCAGCTGCGGCATTGCCAACCAGCCTTGCGAGAAGACCGACAAGTAATTTTTGCTGGCTTTTATGCCGGGGTGCCGCAGGGCAGCCCGGCATTTTCTATGATATGATGCGGTGGGGCGCATAGGGAATGTGCCCCCGCAAGGGGTTGCCGTAGGGGCGGATTCCATATCCGCCCGTGGCCGCCTGCCGTATATCCAACCTGATAAAACGGAGAAAACCATGATCCATCAATACAAACTCAGCGGTTACAATATCGTACTGGATGTCTACAGCGGCAGCGTACACGCCGTGGACGATGTCGCGTATGACGCCATCGGGCTGATTGACGCGGGCAACACCCGTGCCGAGGCCGCCGAAGCCCTGACCCAAAAATACGCGGGCCGCGCCGATGTCACGGCAAACGACATCAATGATGTGCTGGACGACATTGACGAGCTGACCGCCGCCGGCCAGCTGTTTGCGCCCGATGCCTACGCCGATCACGCCTTTGACTTCAAAAACCGTTCCAATGTGGTCAAGGCGCTCTGCCTGCATGTGGCCCACACCTGCAACCTGAACTGCAGCTACTGCTTTGCCGCGCAGGGCAAGTTCCACGGCGAGGCCGGCCTGATGAGCTTTGAGACCGGCAAGCGCGCTTTGGACTTTTTGATCGAAAACTCCGGCACCCGCCGCAATCTGGAGGTCGATTTCTTCGGCGGTGAGCCGCTGATGAATTTCGAGGTCTGCAAGCAGCTGGTTGCCTACGCACGCAGCATCGAGAAAAAGTACAACAAAAACTTCCGCTTTACGATGACGACCAACGGCATCGGCATCACGGACGAGGTCATTGACTGGTGCAACAAGGAATGCCATAATGTTGTGCTTTCGCTCGACGGCCGCAAGGAGGTCAACGACCGCTTCCGCGTGGATCTGGCCGGCAACGGCAGCTATGACCGCATCGTGCCCAAGTTCCAAAAGCTGGTGGCGGCGCGCGGCGGCAAGGGCTACTATATGCGTGGCACCTTTACGCATCACAATGTTGATTTTACCAAGGACCTGTTCCATATGGCAGACGACCTCGGCTTCAGTGAGCTGTCGATGGAGCCTGTTGTGGCGCCGCCCGACTCCCCCGAGGCGCTGACCGAGGAGGATCTGCCCAAGCTGTTTGACCAGTATGAACTGCTGGCCAACGACATGCTGCGCCGCCAGAAGGCCGGCAAGCCGATCACCTTCTACCATTACATTCTGGATCTGAAGCACGGCCCCTGCATCTACAAGCGCATCTCGGGCTGCGGCTCCGGCACCGAGTATATGGCCGTGACCCCGTGGGGCGATCTCTACCCCTGCCACCAGTTTGTGGGCGACCCGAATTACAAGCTGGGCAATGTCTGGGACGGCGTGACCAACACCGCCCTGCGCGATGAGTTCAAGCTCTGCAACGTCTACGCCCGCCCCGACTGCAAGGATTGCTGGGCGCGGCTCTACTGCGCGGGCGGCTGCGCGGCCAACGCGCTGCACGCCACCGGCGACATCCACGGCACCTATGAGTACGGCTGCAAGGTGTTCCGCAAGCGGATGGAGTGCGCCCTGATGATGCAGGTCGCACAGCGCCTTGACCCCGCGCTGGCCAAGAACGCCGTGCAGTTCGAGAGCGACTGCGATGGCTGCGGCGAGGGCAACGACGGCGCGTGCGAGAAGTAAATAGCCATTGAGTATGCCGCTCTGTAGGGGCCGGGCATGCCCGGCCCGCAGCTTACCGGCAAGCACCTGCTTGCGGTTTATGTTGCGGGCCGGACATGTCCGGCCCCTACCGCGTCACAATGGCAAACGGCAGCTGCGGAGGGGTCAAGACCCCTCCCTACAGATCGGGGTCCACGGGTGCTTTGTAGGGAACGGTCTTGACCGTTCCGGGGACGTGTGCCGTTATTGCATGGTAAAACATTGTTGAGGCGTAGGGGCCGGGCATGCCCGGCCCGCAGCTTACCGGCAAGCACCTGCTTTCCGGTTTATGTTGCGGGCCGGACATGTCCGGCCCCTACAGGAATATAAAAGATAAACACCTGTCAGCTGTTTATCTGCCAATCGCCGCACACTTGGCCTGCAGCCAGACCTTCTCGTCCTCATTCAGGCGGGGGCTGAGCATCTCATAGACATGGGCGTGGTAGTCGTTCAGCCAGTTGAGCTGGTCGCGGCTCAGCTCGTCCACAAGGACCGGCTCGGTCGAGATGGGCACCAGCGTCAGCGGGGCAAAGCCCAGCCAGTGGCCGTACTGGTTCTCGCCCATGTCCACGCACTCCAGCTCGTTCTCGATGCGGATGCCGACCTCGTCAGTCTCATAGATGCCCGGCTCGTCGGTGATGGTCATGCCGGGCTTGAAGATGACGGGGTTGTTCGGGCGCAGGCTCTGGGGACCCTCATGCACGCCGGAGATGAAGCCGACGCCGTGGCCGGTGCCGCAGCGGTAGTTGATTTTGTGCGCCCAGACCGGGCCGCGGGCAAAGGTATCCAGCGCAAAGCCGGTGCAGTAGTCCAGAAAGACGGCGCGGGCCATGTCGATGTGGCTCTGCAGCACCCATGTGTAATAGCGGCGCTCGTTGTCGGTCAGCGGGCCAACCGGGTAGGTGCGGGTGATGTCGGTCGTGCCGCAGTCATACTGGCCGCCGTTGTCCACCAGCAGGAAGCCGTGCGGCTCAATGACGCTGTTGACCTCGCCCTCGGCGTGGTAGTGCATCATGGCGGCGTTCGCGCCGTAGGCGGCAATGGTGGAGAAGCTGTCCTCAAAGTAGCCGGGCTGCTCGGCGCGGCGCTTCTGCAGCATCGTGTCGATGTCAATCTCGGTCAGGGTCTTGCCCTCAGCCAGTGCCTTTTCCAAATCCATCTGGAACCGTACCACGGCCACGCCGTCGCGGATGTGGCACTCGCGGATGTTCTTCAGCTCGGTTTCGTTCTTGATGCCCTTCAGGGCGAAGATCGGGTCAGCGCCGGCCACCGTCCTGTGGGCGGTCAGGGCCTCGTACAGGGCAAAATTGGTTGCCTTCTCGTCCACAAGGAACACTTCCTCAGCGGGCAGGGCGTGGACGGCGGAAAGAATCTCATCGTAGCCGCGCAGCGTCACGCCGCTCTCGGCCAGTGTGGCGGCATCGGCATCAGACAGGCGGCCCGGCGCAATAAACAGCGTGCAGGCGTCCATCGTGACCAGCGCGTAGGCAACGGCCAGCGGGGTGCAGGGCAGGTCGCGGGCGCGCAGGTTCAGCAGCCAGCCCACGCAGTCCAGACCTGTCACGGCCAGCGCGGTGGCACCGGCCTTCTGCAGTGCGGCGCGCACCAGAGCAATGCGGTCGGCGGCGGTCGCACCGGTCTGGGTGGGGGTCAGCAGGGTGCAGGGGGTGTCGGGCAGGGCAGGGCGCTCACCCGTGGCGTCCCAGATGGGGGAGGCGACATCAAGGCTCTTGAGCGCGGCACCCTTTTTGGCCAGCGCGTTACGGTATTCCTCGGCGATCGTGGCGGGCACGCAGCTGCCGTCCAGCAGCAGTGTCTCGCCCTGTGCAAAGTGGCTCTCCAGATACTCGGCCACGGTCGGCACGCCCGCAGAGCCTGCGTGCATGCACTCGATCTCGCTGCCGGCCAGCTGGCGGTCGGCCTGCACATAGAAGCGGCCGTCACACCACAGGGCGCTGCGGTCTTGAGTCACAACGAGGGTCGAGTTCTCCCCGATAAAGCCGGAAAACCACGGCAGAGCGTTGTAATGGCCGGGCAGATACTCACTGCAGTGGGGGTCGCTGGTCATAATCAGCACGCCATCGGCCCCGGCTGCCTTCGCGGCAGCGCGCAGCGCGGCGATTTTTTCATTGGTAGTCAAAATGGATCGCTCCTTTTTGTGATAGATATTGGGGTTAGGTATATCATACCACGAATGCTGCAAATAATAAATAGATAAGAGATAAAAGATAATAGATAATAAAAAAGGTGGAGTTTGCGCTGAGCGCAAACAAAATGCGGCGGTAGGGGGCGGCGTCCCCGACGCCCCGCCGTGCAGGCGGTTGTTTGCGGGCAATGCGTAGGGGAGGAATTTATCCCTCCCGGGGTGTTTGCGGCGGCGCAGGGTTCCCGGGCGGCATGTATGCCGCCCCTACGGGCCAACCCGCTAACGTCTGCCTACCCGGCGGAGCGGTCAAGACCGCTCCCTACAAAGCACCCGTGAACGATAGCCCGTAGGGAGGGGTCTTGACCCCTCCGAGGCAGTGTCCCATTAGCGCCAGCCCGCGGGACACCCCCGGGCCGGGCGCTTGGCGGCGCACAACGAGCGCCGCCAGCCAGCAAAGCTGGCCCGCTCGTGCGGTTGTTTGCCCCGCGGGGCAAACATTGTTCGCTCCCCGGTTTCGCTCCGCTCAACCGTGGCCCCACGCTCACAACCCCGCAGTGCCCGGCCCCTACGGGGAGGCGGTAATCCAATAAATTTTGCAAAAAATTCAAAAATTACGGCGCAAAAAGGCGCAAAACCCCTTGACTCGTTTGTTATAATAGTATTAGCAGTTAGTCTTTTAGATTGCCAAAATCATAAACATCTGAATAGAGGTACCCAATTATGGCTGAAAACAAAACCAAGATCGACATTTTCTCCGGCTTTCTCGGTGCCGGCAAGACCACCCTTATCAAAAAGCTCATCAAAGAAGCCTTTGCGGGCGAAAAGATCGTCCTGATCGAGAACGAATTCGGCGAGATCGGCATTGACGGCGGCTTTATGCGCGAGGCCGGTATTCAGGTCAACGAGCTGAACTCCGGCTGCATCTGCTGCAGTCTGGTCGGCGATTTCCGCGAGGCGCTGAAAAAGGTCGTTGAGACCTACCACCCCGACCGCATCCTCATTGAGCCGTCCGGCGTCGGCAAGCTGAGCGATGTCACCCGCGCGGTCGAGGGCGTGGCCGAGACCCTGCCGGTGCTGCTGAACAGCTTTGTCACCGTGGCCGATGTCAACAAGGTCAAGATGTATATGAAGAACTTCGGCGAGTTCTATGACGATCAGGTCAGCCATGCGTCCTGCATCATCCTGAGCCGCACCGGCAATGCCGGCGAGGATAAGGTCGCGGCCGCCGTTGCCCTGCTGGCAGAGAAGAACCCCACCGCCACCATCGTCACCACCGACTGGACTGCCCTGACCGGCGCCCAGATCGTCTCTGTCATGGACGGCAAGCGCGACCTTGTGGCCGAGCTGCTGGACGAGGCCCGTGCCGCCAACGAGGCACACGCCGGTGAGGAGGAGCATCACCACCACCATCATCACCATGATGAGGACGAGCATGACCACGAGCATTGCTGCCACCACGACCATGACGAGGATGACCATGACCACGAGCATTGCTGCCATCACGACCATGACGAAGATGACCACGACCACGAGCATTGCTGCCACCATGACCATGATGAGCACGACCACGATCATGAGCATTGCTGCCACCATGACCATGACGAGGATGACCACGATCATGAGCACTGCTGCCATCATGACCATGATGAGCATGACCACCATGAGCATCACTACGATGAGCATGGCGTCTGCAGCTGCGGCCACCACCACGACCACGATGCCGATGAGGTGTTCACCAGCTGGGGCAAGGAAACGGCCCACAAGTACAGCCGCGAGGATCTTGACAAGGCGCTGCACGCGCTGGACGAGGGCGCTTACGGCATGATCCTGCGCGCCAAGGGCATCGTGGACGGCGGCGACACATGGTATGAGTTCGATATGGTCCCCGGCGAGCATGAGATCCGCACCTGCGGCCCCGATGTCACCGGCAAGCTCTGTGTGATCGGCTCCCAGCTCAAGGAGCATGAGATCGCCGAGCTGTTCCACGTTTGATGTGAAAAATGCCTTCCCCCGAGGGGGAAGGTGGCCCGAAGGGCCGGATGAGGGGCGAGTCTGCCGCAACAGCCCACTAATGACAGGCCGCGATTAGCTCTCCCCTCATCAGTCCGCTTCGCGGACAGCTTCCCCCAAAGGGGAAGCCTTTAACTACGAACCGAAAGGACACCCCTATGCCTAAACAAATCCCCGTATATCTTTTTGTCGGCCAGCTGGAGAGCGGCAAGACAAAATTCATTCAGGAAACGATGGAGGACCCCAACTTCGACTCCGGCGACAAGACGCTGCTGCTGGTCTGCGAGGAGGGCGAGATCGAGTACGATCCCAAAAAGTTTGCCTTCGGCGGCGTGCATGTTGCCCAGATTGAGGACAAGAGCGAGCTGACGCAGGAGAACCTGACCGCGCTGGAGAAAAAGTCCGGCTGCGGCCGCGTCATCATCGAATACAACGGCATGTGGCTCATTCAGGACCTGTACGATGCCCTGCCGGACAACTGGCTGGTCTACCAGTGTCTGGCCACGGCGGACGGCACGACCATCAAGACCTATGCGGGCGATAACGCCATGCGCGGTCTGCTGCTGGACAAGCTGCGCGGCAGCGAGCTGCTGGTCGTCAACCGTGCCGAGGCTGTCAACGATGAGGAGAGCCGCCAGCTGATCCACAAGCTGGTCCGTCAGGCCAGCCGCCGCTGCGACATCGCCTATGAGTTCAAGGATGGCAGCGTTGCCTACGATGACATCCCCGACCCGCTGCCCTTTGATGTGGACGCCCCCGTCATTGAGATCCCGGAGGAATTCTTCGGCGTCTGGTACATGGACTGCATGGACGACCCGAAGAAATATGACGGCAAGACGGTAAAATATCTGGCGCAGGTCTGCCAGACCCAGCAGGCCGGAAAAGGCTCGTTCGTGCCCGGCCGCTTTGCCATGACCTGCTGCGTGCAGGATATCCAGTTTGTCGGCATGCCCTGCCGCTATGACGATTACAAGAGTCTGGAGCAGCGCAGCTGGATCAACATTACCGCCAAGGTCAATGTAAAATACCACCCCATCTACAAGGGCCAGACCCCGGATTCCACCGGCCCGGTCCTGACCGCGATTTCTGTGGAGCCCGGCGAGAAGCCCGCACAGGATGTCGTGATGTTCAGCTAAAATAAAAAAGTCGGCTGCCGCAAAATGCGACAGCCGATTTTTTATTGGTAGAATTGTAGGGGCGGGGCTCTGCTCCGCCCGGGAAGTTACCGCAGCCGCGGACGGCCACGGGCGGAGCAGAGCCCCGCCCCTACGGTCATCCTCTCGTTCCCTCAATCTTGGAATCCGTGCTCCACCCCTGCAGATCGGTCGGGGTCAGGCTCTTCAGCCAGCCTTCGCGCTCGTCCTCCCACTGGTCCCAAGCGGCCTGACTGCGGATGGCCGTGCCGCTCTCAAAGGAATCGTCCCACGGGTTGGCGGGGTCCGGGTCGGTGGGGTCCCAGCCACGCTTCTCTGTGTCGGCGGGGTCGGTGTAGATCGTGCCGGGCTTGCCCATCGGGCCGGGGTTCTCCTTGTCGTTGTAGATCACGACCGGCGTGCCCAGCGGGCAGTTGTCGTAGATCCACTTTACATCCACGACCGCCAGCCGGATGCAGCCAAGGCTGGCGATTGTGCCCAGCTTGTTGAACTCGTCATACTCCACATCGTCCTTGTGCTGGCTGTAGTAGGGTACGCTGTGGAACAGGTAGCTGCTGTAGATGCGGGTCGCATACTGGCCGTAGCTCGGGCCCATCAGCAGCCGCCAGCTGTAGTCCACAGGGGTGGAAAAATAGCCGGTCGGGGTGTCCGCGCCGCCGCTGCAGACCATGGCCATAAAGGGCACGGCGTAGCGGCCGGTGGCCGCGTCCACGGTGTAGACGGTGACGGTCCCGCCCGCGTTGTTGACGGCCAGCAGGTAGGGGTAGCCCTCCTTGGCGGTCAGGGTCATGCCGTAGGAGGCAAACTGCTTTTCCAGCGCAGTCAGCACCTTTTCGGCGTTGTCGTCCCAGACGGCGGGGTCCTCGATCACCGGTGCGGTGCGGGTCGCGTTGTCATGGGCGGTTGCCATGGCGGGCACCATGGTCGGCTCCGGCGTGGCTGTCGTGGCGGGGGCGGCGCTGCTCTCCGGTGTGGCGGTGGGCAGGGGGCTTTGCAGCGGGGTCTCGTCCTTGGGGGCGTTGGGCATCTGCACACAGGCACACAGCAGGCTCAGGCAGAGCAGCAGCGGCAGGATACGGCGTAGGTTCGACATAAAGGCTCCTTATTGCTTGGTGACGCCGTACTCCGCAGCCACAAACCGCTCCAGCGCAGCAAAGCTGCGGCGGACCTTTTCGGTCCCGATGCAGTAGGCCATGCGGAAGTAGCCCGGGCAGCCGAAGCTGTCGCCGGGGACAAGCGCCAGATCGTATTTCTGCGCCTTGCGGCAGAACGCCTTGGCGTCCTCCTCAAGCGCCTTGGGGAAGATGTAGAAGGTGCCGTCCGGCTTGACAACGGTAAAGCCGAGCGCGCACAGCTCGTCATAGAGCAGGTTCATGTTCGTCTCATAGACAGACAGATCGCTCGTCACCGCAAGGCAGCGCTCCACCGCCATCTGGATCAGGGAGGACGGGCAGTTGTGGCCGGTCCCGCGGGAGATCTGCCCGCACATCGGCACGATAGAGGCGGCGTCCTCGCACCGGGGGTTGGCGGCCAGATAGCCGATGCGCTCACCCGGGACGCTCAGGCTCTTGGAAAAGGAATAGCAGGTGAGCGTATCATCGTAGAATTTGGCAGGGTAAGGGATCGCAGTGCCGCCGAACGCGATCTCGCGGTACGGCTCGTCAGAAATCAGGAAGATGTGGTGGCCGAATCGGGCGGACGCCTCAACAAGGAAATCCGCAAGCTGCTGCAGCGTTTCGGCGCTGTAGGCGGTGCCGCTGGGGTTGTTGGGGCTGTTGATGAGCACGGCGGCGGTGTTTTCGTCCACCAGCGGCGCAAAGGCGGCAAAGTCGATCTGGAAATCCGCGCAGCGGGGCGGTGTGACGCGCAGCGTCAGGCCCGCGCCCTCAACATAGGGCTTATATTCGGGGAAGAACGGCGCAAAGGTCACGATGTTCTGCCCGGGCACGGCCACGCAGCGCAGGGCATGGGCCAGCGCGCCGGCCGCGCCGCTCGTCATAAAGATGTGGTCGGCGGTGTAGTCCATGCCGAAGCGTTGGTTCAGGCTCTCGGCCACGGCCTTGCGGGCAGAGGGCAGCGTCAGGGTCGGTGTGTAGCCGTGCAGCGTGACGGGGTCGGTGCTTTGCAGCAAATCCTCGCACGCGGCGGTGAACTGCGGCGGGCAGGGCACCGAGGGATTGCCCAGCGAGTAGTCAAATACATTTTCGTAGCCGATCTCTGCGCCGCGCGCAGTGCTCCACTCGGAAATCTGCCGAATGACAGACTTGGCACCCAGCATATCTTTATAGTGCTGTGCAATCATAATAACAGCTCCCTTGTAAATATTGTGTCGAGTTGCGGGAGGGGGGAACGGCAGTCCCCCGGGAGGTTGTTCTTTCTTTTGGCAGCAAAAGAAAGAACCAAAGAAAACTGCC